>Ga0247608_10005776_pt1 | contig 13273 bp, 14 predicted proteins | sample 176DNAGHGlowgp2_FD_193490 | JGI IMG/M metagenome (GOLD analysis project Ga0247608, IMG submission 193490) | Sheep rumen microbial communities from Palmerston North, Manawatu-Wanganui, New Zealand - 1766 DNA GHGlow gp2 | ecosystem: Host-associated > Mammals > Digestive system > Stomach > Rumen ...
GCGGGCGGGAAACGATAATCTGATTTGTGATATTTCCGGAAATGGGCTACCTTTGCAAAGAATGAAACGTTTTTTGGGCATATTGCTGCTGGCCACGCTCTTTGTGTCGTGCCGCAAGGTCCCGGCATCGGACCTGTCCGGCTCCTGGCAGGCCGTACACGAGGATTGGACCATCGTCACGGACGGAGTCAAGTCCACCGCGTCCTATGATATCTCCAAGGATCCGGCCGAGGATTTTACGGTCATGCAACTTTACAATCCCTCGTTCATCGTAATGACCAGCAACAATTTCTATACGGCCGAAAAGAGTTTCACCATGGTCTATTCGGACCGTTTTTCCCCGCTGGACGAAGATTCGAACAGGCACAAGGCCACCTCATCCTCCGCCAGGCTGCGCTATGGCAAAATCAAAAGCGGCTCGGCATCCTGGGTCATCCGTTCGGTGGACGGGCAGGAAATGATTGCCGATTATGACAGCGGAAAGATCGACGCCGACGGCTCGGTAACCCGCCGCCAATGCCATATCGTGTTCCAGAAAACCTGGGATAAGGTCATCAGGCAGTAAACAAGCCTTTTACAGCAGGAAGAAGAGGGCGACGCCGGCCATGGAGACGGCGACGCCGATCACTTCGCGCAGCCGGATGCGCTGTTTGTAGAGGATGGCGTAGGGGAAGAGGATGAAAACGGGCGTGAGGGCCATCAGGGTGGAGGCGATGCCGGCGTTGGTGTATTGGACGGCCATGAGCGAGAGCGATACGCCCAGAACGGGCCCGAACACCGTCATAATCAGGGCATAGCGCATGCCGACCTTGTCATGGACGGCCCGTTTCAGGGACCCCAGGTCGCGTTGCAGCGACATCAGCAGCAGAAAACCCAGGGCGCCCACCAGCGCGCGGATCATGGTGGAGGCGAACGGCAGCATGGCGGCCATGGCCTCCGGCGCCTCCGAAGGGATTGCGGCGGCGTAATGCTGCATGCCCACTTTGCTGAGCACCAGTCCCACGCCTTGGCCGATCCCGGCTCCAAGGCCCAGCAGCACGCCTTTCCACGGCAGGGTAAGGTGCACCTTGTGTCCGCCGTCCCGGCTCAGGATGGAGATGGCGATACCGGACAGCGTCACCGCCATGGCCAGAGCGGATTTCCAACTCAGCGCCTCTCCCAGGATGGCCCATCCGGCGATGGCGGCCATGGGCGGGGCCAGCGTCATGAAAAGCTGGCCGAAGCGTGCGCCGATCGACAGGTAGCAGTTGAAAAGGCACCAGTCCCCGAAAACATAGCCCACCAGGGCGGAAAGCCCCAGCCACAGCCAGGCCTTGCCGGACGCATAGACGGGGTAGGGGTGGCCGACGCTCACCCAGAGCAGCAGCCCCAGGAAAACGAAGGCCATGGCAAGCCGCAGCACATTGGCGGTCATGGACCCCAGCCGATGGCTGGCTTTGTCGGCAAAAAGGGCCGTCACCGTCCAGAAAACGGCGACGACGAGCGATATGACTTCTCCGAGGTGCGGCATAATCGGCGCGAAGTTACATAAAATATTCAAAATGAACCAATGATGTTTTTTTGTGCTCTAAAAAAAGATTACTATCTTTGTAGGACTAACCACTGTGCATAAGCATAAGCTTAAACCTTTTTTTATGGATGTACTAAAAAAAGTAACTTCCTGGTACTTCAGCAAAAACGTTTTGCCGTACTGGGTAATTTTGCTGGCCGACGCCTTCACGGTGTTCGTGTGCAGCATCTTTACCTACTGGATTGCTCATAATACGCAAATCACCTACGAACACCACACCGCCCTCTTCTATACCTCTTTGTTGTATGCCGGCATCAGCTGGATCGGCGCCCGTGTGTTCAAGACGTATTCCGGCGTTCTCCGGTACTCCAGTTTCGTGGATCTGCTCAAACTGGTCTATGCCAATCTGCTCTCCCTGGCCGTCGCTTTGGGGGCGCATTTCCTGTTCAAGTACCTGGATGTGGAGGCCCTGAGTGTCATGAGTCCGGCCAACACCGTCGTGACTTTCCTGCTGGCCACCCTGGCCATGTGGGGAATCCGGATTCTGGTCAAACTCCTGTTCGACAATTCCAACATTGACGGAAAAGCCCCGCGCTCGCTGATTTACGGCGCCCTTACGGGCGGCATTTCGCTGGCCAAGAATGTCCGTTCGCAGTCGCCGCTCCAGTTCGACTTGCAAGGCTTCATCACCCACGAACACCGCATCAAGGACATGATGCTGATGGGTCTTCCGGTTTACACGCTGGATGAGGATTTGGAATCCATCTTAAAAAAGCAGCAGATCCAGGCGGTCCTCGTGAGCCCTCTCCGGGTAAAGGAGTTCCGTGACAATACCAAGATCCAGGATATCCTCATCGCCAACGGCATCAAAATCTACATGGCCCATGAGGTGACGGAAGCCAACATCAAGGACGGCGAACTGCAGTCCGAAGACGTTCAGCTCCGTGAGGTGAGCGTGGAAGACCTCCTGCCCCGCCAGGAAATCCGCGTGGACCTTAAATCCGTAGGCGAACTCCTCGCCGGCAGGCGGGTGCTCATCACCGGATCGGCCGGCTCCATCGGCATGGAAATCGTGCGCCAGGTGGCCCGTTTCCATCCGGAGAAGATGATGCTCATCGACCAGGCCGAAACTCCGCAGCACGATGTCCGCCTCATGATGGCCCGGGATTATCCGGATGTTCCCTGCGACGTGGTGGTCACCAGCATCAGCCGCCGTACGCGCATGGAAAGCGTTTTCAGCACGTTCCGTCCGGACTATGTGTTCCATGCCGCCGCCTACAAGCATGTGCCCATGATGGAGGATAACCCCTCCGAAGCGGTGATGAACAACGTTTACGGCACCAAGGTGATTGCCGACATGAGCGTGAAGTACGGCGCCAAGAAGTTCGTGATGATTTCTACCGACAAGGCGGTGAATCCCACCAATGTGATGGGCTGCAGCAAGCGTATCTGTGAGATCTACGTCCAGAGCCTGGACCGCAAACTCAAGGCGGAAGGCGGAGAACACACCCAGTTTGTCACCACGCGTTTCGGCAATGTGCTGGGTTCCAACGGGTCCGTGATTCCGCTGTTTCGCGAACAGATCAAAAGCGGCGGACCGGTCACGGTGACCGACGAACGCATCGTCCGTTTCTTCATGCTCATCCCCGAGGCCTGCAAACTGGTGCTGGAAGCCGGAACCAAGGGCAACGGCGGTGAAATCTTCGTCTTCGACATGGGCGCTCCGGTAAAGATTGCCGACCTGGCCAAGCGCATGATTGCCATGTCCGGCGCCAAGAATGTGGAAATCAAGTACACCGGCCTCCGGGAGGGCGAAAAACTGTACGAGGAAGTGCTCAACGAACTGGAGGGCACCAAGCCCACGTTCCACGAGAAAATCCGCATCGCCCAGGTCCGTGAGTACGACTATGACAAGGTGAACCGCGATATCGAAGAACTGGTGGAGATTTCCAAGCAGTTCGACGACATGGAAACGGTGCGGAAGATGAAGCAGATTGTGCCGGAATACAAGAGCAACAACTCCAAGTACGAAGTGCTGGACAAATAAACCCCGCCCGGCGATTCTTGTAAAATAAAAAGATTTTTTATCTTTTTGCTTAATATTTTTGCGCAGAACGAGGAGTTTTGCGCAAAAAGTGTTATATTTACGGAGGTAAAAGATTTTTTATGGAACTTCATGTAACATCGGAGACAGGAAGGCTCAGGGCCGTCGTGCTGGGGCTTCCAACCTCTCCGGGCCCTACGCCCGCGCTGGAAGAGACTTTCGACAGCAAATCCTACGAATCCGTTCTGCACGGGGTCTATCCCAAAGAGGAGGATATGATCCGGGAAATGGGCGCCTTCGAGGAAATCCTCCGGAAATACGACGTGGACGTCTATCGGCCCCGGCCCGTGAAAGACTGCAACCAGGTGTTCTCCCGGGACGTGGGGTTCGTGATTGACGACAAGATTATCGTGGCCAACGTGATCCCCGACCGCCAGGAAGAGATCGATGCCTACGAGGACATCTATCGGCAAATCCATTACAAGCAGATTTACAACCTCCCCGAGTCCGTGCATGTGGAAGGGGGAGACGTGGTCCTGTACAAGGACTATATCTTCGTCGGCCAGTACAATTTCCCGGACTACAGCCAGGTGAAGACCGCCCGGACCAACCGGCTGGCCATCGATTACCTGAAGATGATTTTCCCGGACCGCGTCATCCTGCCGCTCAACCTCCTGAAAAGTGATACCGACCCGTACGAGGGCATCCTTCACCTGGACTGCACCTTCATGCCGGTGGGCCCGGACAAGGCCATCATCTACAAGCGCGGCTTCATGAACCCGCGGGATGCCGACCACCTGATCGAAATCTTCGGCCGGGACAATGTCTTCGAAATCACCACCGAGGAAATGTATGCCATGAACCCCAACATCTTCTCCATTTCGGAGAACGTGGTCGTGGTGGAAGAGCATTTCTATCGGCTTATCAAGCATTTGCGCGAAAGATGGGGCTTCACCGTAGAAACGGTCCCTTACCGCGAAATATCCAAGATGGGCGGCCTTCTCCGCTGCTCTACATTACCGCTCAGAAGAGACTAATACAATATGACTAAACTGGCTATGATTTCTCTCGGCGGGAATGCACTTCTTCGCGCCGGGCAAAAAGGAACTTTCCCCGAGCAGGTGGAAAACATACAGCGCACCTGCGAAAACTTGATTCCGCTGTTGAAGCAAGGCTATAATATCGTCATCGGACACGGAAACGGTCCCCAGGTGGGAAACGGCCTCCTGCGGCATCAGGCGGGCGAATGCCAGTACGGGCTTCCCGCTCAGCCGCTGGATTTCTGCGGCGCCGAGACGCAGGGCGCCATCGCCTACCTCATCGAGACGGACTTGGACCGCGTGATGGCCGCCCACGGAATAGACCGCCGGGTGGTGAGTCTTTTTACCCGTGTAGAGGTCAGGGCCGACGACCCCGGTTTTCAGAATCCCACCAAGCCGATCGGCCCGTTCTATCCGGAGAAACCGGCCGCCGAAGGCACCTTCCGTGAAGACCCGAAGGGCCGCGGTTGGCGCCGGGTGGTGGCTTCGCCTGTCCCCGTCGCCATCCAGAATGTGGACCTGGTGGGCCGCCTGGCCCGGGAAGGCTATATCGTCGTCACGGTGGGCGGCGGCGGCATCCCGGTGGTCCGGGACGGGCAGTGCCCGGCCGGGCCGGGAGGGAAGGTGGCCCTGAAGGGGGTCGAGGCCGTCATCGACAAGGACCTCGCATCGGCCCTCTGCGCCCATGCCATCGGGGCCGATGAGTTCTACATCCTCACCGACGTGCCCAAAGTGTATATCAACTTCCGCCGCGAAGACGAGAAGGCCCTGGACACCCTCACCGTGGCGGAGGCCCGCCGCTACCTGGCCGAGGGACAGTTCGCCGAGGGTTCCATGGCCCCCAAGGTCCGCGCCGGCATCTATTTTATCGAAAACGGCGGAAAACAGTGTATCATAACCGAGGCAGGGGAGTTAGGCAATCCCTCCTGCGGAACCAGAATCACACAATAATTATGGAACAAAACCTCAAGAATCGCAGTTTCCTGAAACTGCTGGACTTTACCCCGGAAGAAATCCGTTATCTGCTGGATTTGGCCCGCGACCTCAAGAAGGCCAAGAAAACCGACATGGAAGTACAACATCTCAAGGGCAAGAATATCGCGCTCATCTTTGAGAAGACTTCTACGCGCACCCGCTGCTCCTTCGAGGTGGCGGCGCACGACCAGGGTGCCCATGTCACCTACCTGGGCCCTACGGGCTCGCAGATCGGCATCAAGGAGACGATGAAGGACACCGCCCGTGTGCTGGGCCGTATGTATGACGGCATCGAGTACCGCGGCTTCGCCCAGGCTACGGTGGAGGAACTGGCCCGCTATTCCGGCGTGCCGGTGTGGAACGGCCTCACCAACGAATTCCATCCCACGCAAATCCTGGCCGACCTCCTCACCATGCAGGAACATTCCACCAAACCGCTCAACCAGATTAAGTTCGCTTATCTTGGAGACGCCCGCTTCAACATGGGCAATTCACTCCTGGTGGGCGGCGCCAAGATGGGCATGGACGTGCGCATCGTGGCCCCGAAAGCCCTCCAGCCCGGGGAACAGTTGCAGGCCGAGTGCCTGAAAGTGGCCGCCCAGACGGGCGCCCGCATCACCATCACCGACGATGTGGATGCCGGCGTGAAGGACTGCGACTTTATCTACACGGATATCTGGGTGTCCATGGGTGAGCCCGACAGCGTGTGGAAAGAGCGCATCGACCTGCTGCTCCCGTACCAGGTGAACGCCAGCCTGATGGAGCGCACCGGCAACCCCGACTGCAAGTTCATGCACTGCCTCCCGTCCTATCACAACCGCGACACCAAAGCCGGCGAACAGGTGTACCAGAAGTTCGGCCTGGACGGCGTGGAAGTCACCGAAGAGGTGTTCGAGGGCCCGCAGAGCATTGTCTTTGACGAGGCCGAGAACCGTTTGCACACCATCAAGGCTGTGATGGTGGCAACACTTGGAGAATAGCGGGATTTTTTATAACTTTCGGCCATGAGTAAGAAAAGACTGACTATTGACTATGAGGAATTTGCCTCTGTGGATGAGATGACGCCCGAAGACCGGAAACTGGTCGGCCTGGCGTTGGAAGCCCAGAAGGGCTCGTATTCCCCTTATTCTCATTTCCAGGTAGGTGCCGCTCTTCTTCTGGCCGACGGAACCATCATCAAGGGCGCCAACCAGGAGAACGCCGCCTATCCCTCCGGCCTCTGTGCAGAGCGCACGGCCCTGTTCGCCGCCGGAGCCAATTATCCGGACGTTCCCCTGGAGTGCCTTGCCATCGCCGGAAGCGACCATGGCGTGCTGTGCGAAAGCCCGGCTTCGCCCTGCGGAGCCTGCCGGCAAGTGATGGCGGAGTATCAGAAAAAATTCGGCAAGCCGCTCAAAATCATTCTGGTGGGAAGCAAGAGAATCCGCAAATTCTACAAGGTGGAAGATATTCTGCCCTTCATTTTTGACAGCCTGAAAGTGGAATAAAAAAAGGGAAAGCCCCTTACATCGCACCGCTACGACCTCTTACCCTTGCTACATTCCTGTCCTGGGGGATTCAGAGGGAGCTGGTCGTGTAAGACTTTCCCGGGTGCAAAGGTAGCAAATTTTTTTTATGATCGCAATTTATACCATCACTTCCGGCCTGCATGACGAGCAGTCCGTCTCCAAAATCAGCGATGCCTTCCTTCACGGCATCTTTCCCGAAGGCGGATTCGACTACCGGGGCTCCAACTTCCAGGACTTCGGTAGCCATACGCTGGACCTGATTTATGTGCGGACCGGCGGGGCCGAGGGCATCTTCAAAAGCCTTCTCCCGGAGATGCTGTCCCGCGGGATCGAGCGCTATTACCTGCTGACCTCCGGAAAGAGCAATTCGCTGGCCGCGTCGCTGGAAATCCTGTCATACCTGAAGCAGCAGGGCCTCCAGGGAGAGGTGCTGCACGGCTCCCCGGACTATTTGAAAGAGCGGGTGAAACTGCTGGAGAAGGTGGCTGATGCCCGCCGCAGGCTCAGCGGCGTCCGGATCGGCGTCATAGGGCAGCCTTCCGACTGGCTCATCGCCAGCCACGCAGACGCCGTGAAGGTGATGGACCGCCTGGGCGCCCGCTTGGTGGAAGTGCCCATGGAGGAACTTCTGCAGGAGATTGCCAAAGCCCCCCAGGATGCCGCTCCGGCCGACGAGATGGCTCCCAAGGTGCGGGACGCCTTCCCCGGCGCCACCCGGATTTACCATGCCCTGCAGGTGATTGTGGAGCGTTACGGGCTCGGCGCCTTCACCCTGCGCTGCTTCGCCCTGCTTACCGCCGTGGGCAACACGGGCTGCCTGGCCCTGGCTTCTTTCAATGCCGACGGCATCCCTGCGGCCTGCGAGGGGGATGTGCCGGCGCTGCTGTCCATGATGATCGCCCAGGCGCTTACCGGAAAAACGGGCTTCCAGGCCAATCCGGCCCGGATCGATGTGGAGACGGGCCAGATCCTTTTCGCCCACTGCACCGTGCCTTTCAATATGGTCACCAACTGGAATTACGACACGCACTTTGAGTCCGGCATCGGCGTGGGCATCCACGGCGAACTGCTGCAAGGCCCGGTGACGGTGTTCAAGGTCTCCGGCAACCTGGAGCGCCATTTCGTTGCCGAGGGCGAACTGATCTACAATCAGTATGAGGAGAATCTCTGCCGGACGCAGGTGATGCTCCAACTCTCTCCGGCCGATGCGCGCTATTTCCTGACCGACCCCATCGGCAACCATCATATCATTCTGCCGGGCCGTCACAAGGCCCTTTTGGAGGCGCTGCTATGAGTCTGGAACACTTGCTGGAGCATCATGGCGTAAAGGTTACGGCCAACCGGCTGCTCATCGCCCGGGCGCTGGAGCGGGCGGGCCGTCCGCTCTCGCTCATGGAACTGGAGCAGGAGATCGATTCCATCGACAAGAGCAATATCTTCCGGGCGCTGGTGGCCTTCAAGGAGGTGCATCTGGTGCATGTGCTGGAAGGGGACCCTGTGCGCTACGAACTGTGCCACAGCCATCATGCCGACCACGACGACGACCTGCACGTCCATTTTTACTGCACGCGCTGCCACAGGACCTACTGCATGGAGGAAACGCCCATCCCGCCCATCCGGATGCCGGAAGGCTATGTGGCCGAAGAGGCCAGTTATCTGGTCAGAGGGATTTGTCCAGCATGTGCCGAAGGGCCAGTCCGGCCAGCGTAAATCCGACGATTCCCGTAATATGGGCCATCGTTCCGTTGGCCACCGCTTTTCCCGGCCCCGGGTCCATTTCCGGACCTTGGTTCGGGAGGACTTCTTCGTCATAGACGCAGAGGAAGGGCTTGGCGGGGAGGGTGCCGTTTTTGCGGAGCCGCTTCCGGAGGGCGGCGCCCAGCGGACAGCCGCGCACCTCGAAGAATTCCGCCACCCGTATTTTCGTGGGATCCATCTTGCAGGCGGCACCCATGGCGCTGAAGAATCCGGCCTGCGTGGCGCTGGCTTCCAGGATGAGGTTGGCTTTGTCCGTCAGGGAATCGATGGCGTCGATGATCACGTCGTAGCCGCTCAGGTGGAAATCGGCCCCGAGGGTGTAGCGCTCCTGGAGGGCCGTCACTTCGCAGGCGGGGTTGATGGTGGCGAAGCGTTCCTTGAGAACCTCCACTTTGGGCCGGCCTACGGTTTCCAGCGTGGCGGGGAGTTGGCGGTTGATGTTGGTGATGTCCACGCAGTCCGGGTCAACCAGGGTGAGATGGCCAATCCCGCTCCGTACCAGGGATTCCGCGCACCAACTGCCCACGCCGCCCACGCCGAAGAGGATGACGCGGGCATCGGCCAGGCGCTTCAGGGCTTCCGTGCCGACGAGGCGCTCGGTGCGGGAAAGGGGGTTCATAACCAGGATTTCAGGAGGGCGGCGACGTCTCTCCAGACGTCCTCTTTGCCGATTTCGTTCAGGATTTCGTGGCGGAGGCCGGGATAAACTTTGCTGGTGACGGTCCGGTAGCCGCGGGCACGGATGAAACTCACGGCCCGGGAGAATTTCCGGATGTTCACGATGCAGGGGTCGTCGGCCCCGGCGATGAAGTGGATGGGCAGTTCCGGCCGGGTGACGTTCCAGTCGTCCACGTCGTAGGTTTCTTCCATCAGGCCCAGCAGGCCCTGGTAGCCGAGGACGGTGAAGGGGAAGCCGCAGAGGGTGTCGTTGTTGTAGGCCTGGACGTTGGCTTTGTTGGTGGAGAGCCAGGCATTGTCGCCTTCCTGGGCGAAACGCTTGTTGTACCCGCCCGTGGCCATGTTTTCCAGGAATTTGGAACGGTAGTGCCTGCCTTTGAACAGGGCGATGAGCCGGGTGAGGAGGATGCCCATGCCGGCGGCGCCGTTGCGGGACGGGGAGCCGCAGACCACCAGGCCGTCAATCTCGCTGTCGTAGCGCTTGGTAAAGCAGCGGACGATGAGGGACCCCATGCTGTGGCCCATCAGGAACACCTTTTTCCCGGGATACAGTTCTTTTGCATACCGGACGACGGCCAGTGTATCCGCTACCAGCAACTGGTCTCCTTTCTTGTCGAAGTGCCCCAGGTCGGCCTTGTCGGTCACCGTGGCGCCGTGGCCGCGGAGGTCGGTGATGAGGCAGGCGAAGCCCTTCTCGGCCAGGTAGGTCATGAAGGGGAAGTAACGCTCCTTGTGCTCGGCCATGCCGTGTACCAGAACCAGAACGGCTTGCGGGGTTTCGGGAGTTTCGAGGGCGGCGGCCAGTTGCAGGCCGTCAGGAGCGGGGATGGGGAAGGTTTTCATCGGACAAAACGGTCAAAGGATTCGGGGAGAGGGGAGAGGCAGCGCACGATTTTCTGGCTGTAGGGATTGCGGAAGACCAGGGTCTGCGCATGCAGGGCGAGCCGGCGGATGGGGTCGGTCTCGGCCCCGTATTTGTCGTCTCCGGCCACGGGATGGCCCAGGTCGGCGGCATGGACGCGGATCTGGTTCTTCCGGCCGGTTTCCAGGGAGAACTCCACCTGGGTGTAATGGCGGCTGCGCTGGAGCACCTTGTAGTGCGTGATGGCCAGTTGGCCGTCTTTCACATCCTTGGGGTAGGAGTACATTTTGAGGGACTTGGGGCTTTCCAGGAGCCAGCTCTGCACGGCGCCGCCGTCCTTTTCCACGTTCCCTTCCAGCCAGGCAACGTATTTGCGCTCCAGCACCAGTTCTTTCCACTTGCTCTGCAGGAGGTCCTTGGCGCGCTCGTCCTTGGCGAAGATCACGGCGCCGGAGGTGCCTTTGTCCAGACGGTGGACAATCCACACCTTGGCGGTGCTGCGGTCGGGCTCCTTGCCGGTGAGCAGGTCTTCCTTGCGCTGCATGCGGGCGTTGATTTTCACGTAGGCGTTCAGGAGGGCGTAGAGGGTTTTTTCGCGGTGGCCGCTCTTGGCCTGGGAGCCGTGGGCGGTGGAGACGGAGAGCATGCCGGAGGGCTTGTCCACCACCAGGTAATGCTCGTCCTCGAAGAGGATTTTCACGCCGGCTTTCTCCACTTCCTCACGGGCGTCGCTGCGGGTGGCGCGGGCAATGGAGACGCCTTTGGGCAGAATCTGGAGCGTGTCGCCTTTCCGGAGGGGTTGGTCGAAGGCCGTGACGGGCTTGCCGTTCAGGGTTATCTGGCCTTTGGACAGCATGTTCTTGACGCTGGTGCGGGACTGCTGGGGCAGTATCTCGAAGAGATAGGCGAGCAGGGCGCCCTCGTGCGCTACTTTATACTGGGTCATAATTCTTCCAAACAATTGTGTAAGTCTTTGGGCAGCAGGCTCATGAAGTGATTCAGCGTGCCGTGCGGGATGAGGATGGTTTCCAGGGACTCGCAGTCGTCGAAGGCGTCCTCGCCAATCTCCTGCAGCCCTTTGTTCAGTTTCACCTGATACAGGTTGATGCAGCCCTGGAAGGCCCTGGGGCCGATGGTGCGGAGTTTCGCAGGCATGCTCACCCTTTCCAACTGCCAGCAGTCCACAAAGGCCGATTCCCCGATTTCCACCAGGGAGGTGGGCAGTTTGATGGTGAGCAGTTCCCCGCATTCGGCAAAGGCATTGGCGCCGATATGGGTGACGGTATTGGGCAGGTGGATTTTTTCCAGGTAGGACGATCGGTCCTCCAGCGGGACTTCCTCTCCGATCTTGAGCCCGGCCATGTAGTCCTGAAAGGCGAAAACGTTGTCGCAGATGACTTCACAGCCTACCTGTACGCTTACTTCGCCGGGGAAATTCTCCGCATCCAGAAGGCGTTTTCCATCGGCCGAATAACTAAGGCAGTTCTCGCTGTCCCAGATATCCCGGGCAAGCTCTTCCGGCGTGGCGGCTGTGTTCATGGGGCTAGAAATTTTTTACGAAGTCAATGTCCTTTTTGAGCATTACTTTGGGCTCCATCTTGGACACTTTCTGGAAAAGTTTGAACTGGTAGGCGGGAGAAAGATAGACCCTGTGCTCGTTCTTGCCCTTCCGCCACCATTTATAAAAGGCGATGGGGTCTGTGTCGTAGGGAATACGGGCTTCAATCTCCGAGGTGTAGCCGGGAAAATCGATGATCATCTTGAGGCCGGTGATGCGTTTGTAGTACTCGTAATCGGCTCTGCGCAACTTGGAAACGAGTGGGGCAAACACTTCATATTGATCTACTTGCAGGATTTTTTCCTTCACGATCATCCGGTGGATGCGAACAGGGTCCTTGTGTAGCCATTCGGTAAGGGAATAAGTCTCCGGACCATTTTCACAGTCCAGGGTTAACATGTCCGAAGAGAGGTAAATCTTTTCGCTATCCAGGGGAAAATTTTCCATTTTTGGGCGGCTACGCAGCAAATATAAGAATATTTTTTCTTTTTTCAGTGATTTTTTTTATCTTTGAAGATGAAAAGTGAACTTAATCCCTTAATTTTTATAAACCATGGCTTACAAAATCATTGACATCCAAGGAATCGGCCCCGTCTATGCCGAAAAACTCATCGCCGTCGGTATCGAAACTGTCGACCAGCTCCTCGTGGAAGGCGCTTCCGCCAAGGGCCGCAAGGCTCTGGAAGAAAAGACCGGCATCCGCGGTGACCTCATTCTCACCTGGGTGAACCATGCCGACCTGTTCCGCATCAAAGGCGTAGGCCCCCAGTTCTCCGAACTTCTGGAGGCCGCCGGTGTTGATACCGTGAAGGAACTCCGCAACCGCAACGCCGCCAACCTCGCCGCCAAGATGCTGGAAGTGAACGAGGCCAAGCACCTTTGCAAGCGTACCCCCGTGGAAAAGGAAATTCAGAAGTACATCGACCTCGCTAAAGAACTCGAACCGGTAGTTACCTACTAGTCTCCCCGTGGCAGCCAACCCGCTGTCACTGAGTTGTTTACGTACAATCCTCTGCGCAAAAAGCGCAGAGGATTGTGCGTAATTGATTGTGTTGCAAGGGCTTACTTGCCAGTGGTTTGAGGGTGGTGGAAGGGCGGGGAAGAGGCGGCCGGCCGGAGATATGTAAAAAAATTAAAAAAAATTGTCGGCACCCCTTGCAGATTCAAAAATAGTTTGTACCTTTGCAATCCCGAAAGGGAAGTTCACTGAAAACTTGGTGCGGTAGTTCAGTCGGTTTAGAATACCGGCCTGTCACGCCGGGGGTCGCGAGTTCGAGCCTCGTCCGCACCGCTTAAAGAAGCCTCACAGACACCTGCGAGGCTTCTTTTTGGTTATTCCC
>Ga0247608_10005777_pt1 | contig 13273 bp, 10 predicted proteins | sample 176DNAGHGlowgp2_FD_193490 | JGI IMG/M metagenome (GOLD analysis project Ga0247608, IMG submission 193490) | Sheep rumen microbial communities from Palmerston North, Manawatu-Wanganui, New Zealand - 1766 DNA GHGlow gp2 | ecosystem: Host-associated > Mammals > Digestive system > Stomach > Rumen ...
TACATTATCAAATTTGAGTTTGAATAATATGCATATTTCTTACCTGCTATACATGAAAGTGCAACTAATAATATGAATAGAGCACCACATAAGCCAAGAGCAACAAATGTATGAACAGTATAATGCATCTTACCATCTGCATCTACATCTCCGATTCCTAAAAATTTTACTACTGCAGGAACAAATAGAATAGATACAGCAAGTCCCAAAAAGATGATTGCAAAGATTATGAAAGCAACTGTTGTTACGTCTGTAGCATGTGGGCCAACAGAATCAGTTACATCATCGATAACATTCTTAGTGTTATCCATTACTTTTGCATGATAATCTAGCATATCTGAATAGTATTTAATCTTTCTATCCTTCTCAGCATCTAAAACATCTTTTAATTCGCCTTCAGTAACACCACCACATAATTCTTTTTTATATGCAAATGATACTGGAGTATTGTCTGGTTCTCTAAACATCAAACAATAGTCTGTTTTCTTAGCTCTAATACCATCAATAAACTTACTCTTTGAAGAATAAGGATCGTCATTATAAAGTTTGAAGAAACTTACATAAATTTCAATAGCTTCTTGTGGAGATGGAGCAATTGTTCTTTCTGACATTCTTTTTAGTCTTCTTCTAATACTCATAGCTTCATCGCCAAAATATTCGTAGTTATCATAATTTTGTAAGAACCAAGTAAAATACTTTTTTGTCATGTAACTCACTCCTTGTGAATATATCAATTCTGGCAAAAAGATATATTTTTTTGCGTAATAAAAAATATCTATGATTATAATATCATAATTTTAAGAAAAATAAAAGTATTATTTTATAATAATTATGTTTATAATCTACTCTTAATTAATTATCTATTTACAATTTTTAAAGCAACTTTAATTCCATCAATTGCGCTTGTTGTAATACCCCCTGAATAACCTGAGCCTTCCCCAGCTGCATATATATAATCAATATTTGTTTCTAAAGATTCATTTCTTTTAATCCTAACAGGGCAGCTACTTCTTGATTCAATAGCTGTTAGTATTGCGTCAGGATCATTAAATCCGTGCATCTTTTTATCAAATAAGTAAATTGATTCTCTTAATGCTTTACATACAAAACTTGGTAGGCATTCATCAAGTTTTTTAAAGTTATAACCAAGTGGATAACTTGGAGTAACACTACCTATTTTTGTAGTTACTTTGTTTTGTAAAAAATCCTCTAATCTAGCGATATTTGCCTTGTATCCATCATTAAATGATAGAGCTTCATATTTATCTCTAAATGTAAATCCAGCAAGTGGATGATTAGATTCATAATCAGTTGTATTTACATTAACAAGTAAAGCTGCATTACTATTTTCTTTATCACGAGATTTATAGCTCATACCATTAACAACCATAGTATTTTCACTATCCATTGAAGGTACTACTAAACCTCCAGGACACATACAGAATGTATAAACATCTCTATCATCTAAATGTACTGCCATCTTATATGTTGCATTAGGCAAATTCTTATGTCCTGCATATTTACCATATTGTATTTTATTTATTAATTCTTGTTTATGTTCTATTCTAACGCCCATACTAAAAGGCTTTTGTTCCATTAAAAGCCCTTTATCATATAACATTTTAAATGTTTCTTTAGGGGAATGTCCTATAGCAAGTATTAAATAATCAAAATCAAATAATACTTCTTTCTCATTATTAATACATTTGATTTTTTTATCAATAATATCAACTAATTTATGTTCAAAATATATATGACCATGTTCATTAATGTAATTAGCCATATTATTAACTATCTTTTTTAAGACATCTGTGCCTATATGTGGCATATTTTCATATAGAATATCACTATCAGCACCATATTTAACAAATGTTTCTAAAACAAATGAATTATATTCTGAATTGATATTTGTTGTTAGTTTTCCATCGCTATATGTACCAGCTCCACCTAGGCCATACACAAAGTTAGAATCTTTATTTAATACTTTATTTTCTAATAAGTTATTAATATCTTTTTCTCTATTTTTTACATCTTTACCACGTTCTATAATTATAGGCTTTAATCCAGCTTCTATTAAGATTAAAGCGCTAAATAAGCCTGCTGGACCACTACCAACAATTACAACTTTCTTATCCTTAGATTTTGGCACAACTAAAGGCTTTTTTGGAATATAAATTAAGTTTTTATGTTTAGATTCATTCTTAACATTTACTAAAAATGACATATTAAAACACACTTCAAATCTAGCATCAATACTTTTTTTAAACACCCTAAAATCAATTATTTTATCATTAATTTTCTTTTCAATTAATCTTTTAATTACTTCATCATTATAATCAAGAGGTACTTTAATATTATCTACTTTTATCATAAGTTTTTAGCAAGCCATAGAGCTGAAGCAATCGCAAAGTGAATATTATATCCACCAGATAGTCCATCAACATCTAATACTTCTCCTATAAAATAGAAGTTTTTTTCTATTAGTGATTCTAAAGTTAAAGGATTAACTTCATTTAATGATACACCACCAACAGTTATTTGTGATTGTACAAATTCATAATTCTTGATGCATTCTACCTTATAATTCTTTAGTTTATAAGCTAAGTTTTCTGCGTCAAATTCTTTTAAGAACTTACCTCTTGTATCTCCTAATATATGATTTAATAATTTTCTATTAATTATACCCATTAAAGCTAAATCAATGTATCTATCTTGTTTTAAGCTTTTTATTATATTAACTAATTCTTCTTCGCTCTTATCAGGAAAAAAATCAAAAGTAATATAACCAAAACTACTTCTTGCAAATATTGATGATATTTGAAATACTACTATTCCTGATATTCCATCTTCCTTAAATAACAATTCTCCTTTATCTTCATAAAAGTCTTCACCATTATATGCTTTAGCAATTACTTTGCATCTTAAACCTTGTATGTCTGAAAAATTCTCTTTTGTCTTTATTGGACATAATGCAGGTTTTAAAGGTGTAATAGTATGTCCTAATCCTTCTATTGCTCTAAACATAGAACCATCTGATCCTAAGAATTCTTGACTTTTTCCACCAGTTGCAATAATAATCTTATCAAAATAATAGCTATTAAAGAAAGTCACAATAGTATTTATACCAAGTCCTACAACTTTTTCATTAATCACTTTTATACCTAATTCATATAATTCTAAATTTAAGCAATCAACGATAGTTGAAGCTTGTTCATTATATGGATAAATTCTACCTTCTTTATCTACTTTTGTAAGTATTCCACATGAATTTAAAAAACCTATTACATCCATTTTTATAATATCTTTAACAAAGCTAGTATTATAATAATCACTACTCATATTAACATTACTAACATTTCCTTTTCCATTACCTGAAGCAAGTAACTTTTTACCAACTTTAGGCATATATTCAAAAATAGATACTTCACTATTCATATATTTTCTTTTTATTGAAATTGCAGCTGTGAGTCCTGCAGGACCACTTCCTATAATACCGATCTTCATAAATATCACCTAAATATATTATAAAACATTTAATGTTTTAAAAAAATATGTTTTGACATTTTATTGTATGGGTGTATAATGTATTTAAAATTATCAGGAGGGATATTTATGAAATTTAACAACATAGACAAAAATAATAATTTTGATTTTTCTAAAACAAGCGCAGATTATGCGCTATATAGAGATATATATCCTAGTGAGTTCTATGACTGTTTTATTAAAAATGGTATAGGCGTTAAAGGAACTACTTTACTTGATATAGGTACAGGTACAGGAGTAATACCTAGAAACTTATATAAATATGGGGCTAAAATAATTGGTACTGATATATCAGAATCTCAAATAGATGAAGCAAAAAAACTATCTAAAGGCATGAATATAGATTATTATCCACAAAGTGCTGAAAACCTTGATTTTAAGCCTAAATCTTTTGATTCTATATCGATATGCCAGTGCATTTGGTATTTAGATCCTAGAAGTTTAGTAAATACTTTAGATAAGCTTTTAAAGGATGATGGAAAAGTTATAATTACATATATGGCTTGGCTTCCACTAGAAGATGAAATAGCTAAAAAATCAGAAGATTTAATACTTAAATATAATCCTAATTGGACTGGATGTAATGCGGAAAGAAAAATGCCTTATGTACCAAATGAATTACTTGAAAAATTTGATATAGTTAAAGAAGAATTATTTGATAAAGATATTCCTTTTACTATTGATAGTTGGGCAGGACGCATTAGAGCATGTCGTGGTACAGGTGCAGCCTTAGATTCAAATACATTAGAAATGTTTAATAAAGAACATATAAAAATGCTTGAAGAAAATACTAATGGAACATTTAATATTAAACATTTTATTTCATATTCTATATTAATGAAAAAACACTAGATTAAGCCAAATCTAGTGTTTTTAATTATTTATAACAGAATCCTATAGGATTTCCTAAATGAGGACATTTATCTTTATCATTACAAGTAATACAATATAAGCTAGAACCTTTTCTTTCCTCTTTCTTAGGTTCATTAACTTCTGTATTTACTTTAACATTTAATAAATCACTTTTAATATCATCAAAACTAAAGTTATTTGTAGGTGTATATTCAAATGTTGGTTGTATTTGTTCTTTGATATTAGATAACATTTTAATTGCTTCTTCTCTAGCCTTAATTAATTCACTAGCATCTGTATTGTTTGCTTGTTCTGAAATTGCCTTACATTTAGAACATAGATCATATAAATCAATACTGCCATCTATTTTATTATAATTACTTTTGAAACAATCAAAACCTGTTTTATCTAATTCTAATATTTGCATTTGCATATCATTCTGAAGAATATTTCTACTTTTAATATACTTATTAAATGCTTCTTTTTTTGTTTCAAGATATTCTTTTTCTATATCTTTATTCATGTCTTTATTTACATAATTTTCTACTAAATTTATTTTTTTCAAAGCATTATAATATGCAGATTCATATTCTTTAAATACTTTTTCATGCAAGATTTTTTCCTTTGCTAAGGTTTCTTTTCTCCTTTTATTTGGTATAGCAATTGAGAAAACCAAAGGAATTACGCCGGCTGCACCCAAAGCAACAACGATAAGAAATCTAACTAAATCGATAAAAACTATATTTTCTTCTTGCGATTCCAATTCACTCCTCACTTGAAAAACACAGAACAAAATAAAAGCAACACAAGTTAAAACTATTCCTGGAACAAATAATCCAACAATCACTTTTGGTCTAGACTCAATATATTTTATTTCTTGGCATACTTCTTTATATTCACTATATGCCGTTTTAAATGAGTCACCTTTTTCATTATTAAAATTAATTACATCACGATTATATTTTACATTATAAAATCCAAGCCATTTTTCAACCATTCTATCGAATGTTTCTTTTTTTGTAAACTCATTATACTTTTTAGAAAGTTCTCCTGGTGTAGATAGTTGAGAAGCTTTCCTATTAATTGCATAATTCTTCTTAAAATATTTTTGTAAGTTTACACCTTTATCTTTAGCAGATTCTAATTCCATACTATAAGCATATTCGTTTTCTTCTAAAGACTCTCTATATTCTATTAAATTATTAATACCTTCAATTAAGTTATTATTCATAATAACAATTCCCCCAATTAATTTCATTTATATTATAATCGTTATAATATAATTATTCAATTATTTTTAAATATATATTTAACTAAGGCATAAAAAAAATGGACTGGAATTCAGTCCATTTTAATTACTAATTAAATATTAGCAGCAGCCTTGAGCCTTCATAGCATCAGCAATCTTCTTGAATCCAGCGATGTTAGCACCCATAACTAGGTTAGTAGGTTGACCATATTCAACTGCTGTATCATGAATATTGTGGAAGATTCCTTCCATGATGCCTTTAAGCTTAGCATCTACTTCTTCGAATGTCCAAGATAATCTAATTGAGTTTTGGCTCATTTCAAGACCAGATGTAGCAACACCACCAGCGTTAGCAGCCTTAGCAGGTCCATACATAATCTTTGATTCTACGAAGAATTGTCCAGCTTCATTAGTTGAAGACATGTTAGATCCTTCAGCAACAGCCATTACACCATTCTTAACTAGAGTCTTAGCACTTTCTAAGTTAATTTCATTTTGTGTAGCACATGGTAGAGCGATATCGCACTTGATTGTCCAAATACCTTTTGAACCATCTTTATCTTCAAAGTATTTAGCACCAGCTTTTCTTTCAGCATATTCTTTAATTCTTCCACGTTCTACTTCCTTGATTTGCTTAACGATAGCTAAATCAATTCCATTTTCATCATAAACATATCCGTTTGAATCAGACATAGCTACTACTTTAGCACCAAAACTTTGTGCTTTTTCACATGCATAAATAGCAACGTTTCCTGAACCAGAAATAACTACAGTCTTACCTTCAAATGAAGTGTTAGCCATAGTCTTTAACATTTCTTGAGTGAAGTAGCATAGACCATATCCTGTAGCTTGTGTTCTAGCTAAAGAACCACCAAATGATAATCCTTTACCAGTTAGAACTCCAGTATATTCGTTAGCTAATCTCTTATATTGACCAAACATAAAGCCAATTTCTCTTCCACCAACACCGATATCTCCAGCAGGTACATCAGTATCAGCACCGATATGACGGAATAATTCAGTCATAAAGCTTTGGCAGAATGCCATAATTTCTCTATCTGATTTTCCTTTTGGATCAAAATCTGATCCACCTTTACCTCCACCCATAGGTAGAGTAGTTAAACTGTTCTTTAAGCATTGTTCAAATCCTAAGAACTTAATAACTGATTGGTTAACAGATGGATGGAATCTAATTCCTCCTTTGTAAGGTCCGATAGCACTATTGAATTGTACTCTGAATCCTCTATTAACTACTAATTGTCCTTTATCGTTAATCCATGGTACACGGAAAATAACGAATCTTTCAGGTTCAACGAATCTTTCAAATACACCTGCATCAACTAAATCTTGTCTTTTATCTGCAACTGGTTGTAAAGAAAGTAAAACTTCTTCTACAGCTTGTAAAAATTCTTTTTCTCCTGCATTTCTTTTGCTTACTCTTTCGAATAAGTCTTTTAAATAAGCGTTTGTAAATTCCATATTAAAATCCTCCTACGCAACCTATTATATAAATAAAAAAGGCGTTTTTCAACAAAAAAATAATTCAAATATAAATTTTTTTTATAGAAAAGCGTATTTTAATAAGTTACTATTATATTTTATATAAGGTTATATTATGTGTTTTTTTATTTAATAAATAATGAATAATTATTTTAAAAAATAATTGACTTTTTATTATATTTTGTTATAATAAATAATGCAGTGTAAAAAATATGCATCCTTAGCTCAGTTGGTAGAGCAACTGACTCTTAATCAGTGGGTCTAGGGTTCGAGTCCCTAAGGGTGTACCATCCTAAATAAAACGACTTCATTATTGAAGTCTTTTTTATTTCTTTTTATAATAATATTAGGTGATTATATGGAGAAATTAGCTATTACTGGTTCTACTGGTGGTATAGGCTTTGAAGTAGTTAAAAAATTAGTTTTTAAATATGACTTAATATTAATTAATAGAAACATTCAAAAAGCAAATAAAGAAAAGGATGACCTTCTTAAAATCAATCCTAATGCTAATATCACATTACTTACATGTGATATGGAAAATATATTTAGTGTTAAAGAACTAACAAATGAATTAATAAAATTAGAAATAGATTATTTAATCATAAATGCAGGTATATTAACTAAAGAAAAACATACAACTAATTTTAATTATGATAATGTATTTACCACTAACTTCTTATCACCTTATTATATTATTAATAGATTAAAAGAAAATGATTTACCTAAAAAAAGAGTTATTGCTGTAGGAAGTGTATCTCAAAAATGGGCAAAATTAGATAAAGATAATATAGATTATAGAAATTATAAATCAAAAAATAAAAGATATGCTAATTCAAAAAGATTTTTAATGTCATCATTAATGGAATTATATAAAGATAGTGATAAATTATCTATAGCGCATCCTGGAATCACTCTAACAAATATGACTAAAAATTATAATAAATTTATTAAAATATTTATTATTATATTTATGACTATTCTTTTTCAAGGAAAGAAAAAAGCATCTAGATCAATTGTAAAAGCAATAGATACTAATACTAATTATTTAGAATGGATAGGTCCACACATATTAGGTATATATGGTAAACCTAAGGTATGTAAAATAAAACATTTAAAAGCAGATGAAATAAAAGATATTTATGAAATAGCTAAAAATTTATATAAAGAAGTAAAAGCGCTTGATTAAGCGCTTTTTGTTTTATGGTCTAAATCCGGGGCCAAAGCCTTGATTAGAATTACCAATAGTAGTTATTTTATTATTTATTGTGATTGTTTCAGTTAATGTATTATTTAGATATAATTTATATTTTTTATTTAATTCTAATTTACTTGATGCAATAATTATTGATTGACTAGTCTTTAATGTAGTATATTCTACTACTACTTCATTATTTTCATCAAGTAATTTAATATTTGTATTTGCATTAATTGTTGAGCTACTTGCATAGCTTATTGAATACTCGCTTGAATTACTTGCAGGTGTTTCAACCATACCTAAAGCACCTGTAGCTATTAAAGTACCACCATTAACAATAATTCCTGTTTCACTATCAAGTGAACCATTTCCACCATTAGTTGGGCCATCTACATATATTAATCCACCTGTGATTAGAATTGAATTATTTGAATCTAGTCCATCACCACTTGCGTTAACAGTGATAGTTCCACCTGTAATAATCATATAACAGTTAGTGTTACCTACACCCATCCTTGTTTCAGTGCCATCTGCGGCATTTATTCCATCATCTGCGGATGTTATATCAAGGGTTCCACCACTTATTTGTATTTTAGCTGCTTCATATCCTTCATATGATTTAATAATTGAATAGCTTCCTCCATTCATTTCACCTATAGTTTCAGCATGAAGTCCATCATCTCCACTATAGATAGTTGCTGTACCTCCATTAATAATGAAATATCCATTTGAATGAATTGCATCATCATTTGAATTAATTGTAATTGTTCCATCATTAATGATAATTGCATAATCATCTGATTCTATTTCTATTTCTGTATCTGGATTAGTTGCTAGAGTATAATCTATAGAGCCTGCTTTTATACCTTTACCGCTTGCATTATCACTAGAACTTTCTGTTATTTTTGATGGTGCCCCACCATTTGTTGTAATATTAATGTTACCTCCATCAATTCTAACAAAGGAATCAGCTTGAATTCCATCATCTATGGAATTAATAGTTATATTACCACTCTTTATATATACAAACCCATTATTAATATCAAACACTGCTGTTGATGCATCTTCTAATTCATCATAATCATATTCTGAATGTAATCCATCTTTTTGTGAAGTTATATTTAGATTTGCTCCATCTACATAAATATTTAGTGCACTTATTCCTTGCGATGCTGAAGTTATATTAATAGTTGATCCAAATAAGCTACATAAGCCATCAACTTTTATTCCTGATTTTGTAGAATTTAAATTAAGTGTCCCACTTCCATTTATTGTTAAATTACCACCACATTTAATTAAGTTTTCATCGCTGTTTGCTTCACCTAAACTATTAGTTATAGTATTAGTTCCAAGGATAGTTATTTCTAAATCTAATTTAGAAGAAATGGCTTTATCATCAGTTATATTAATTGTGGCATCTTTTATAATTAAATGAACATTAGTTGCCTTTTTAGTAAAGCTTATTGCTTCACTTAAGTTAATTGTTCCTGTTATTAAATATGTACCACTACTAGCAATTGAACCACCTTCAGTTATAGGAGTAGCACTATCTAAATCATAACTAGTGATATCACTTTTAGCTAGCTTTCCTACTACTTCATCAATAGTATTATAATTATTAGTTGTTTCATCTTTTGTAGGAATTACTCCTTCTTGTCCTCCACCTAAATTATCATATGGAATATTTGAATTAGTCGTATTTGAACTATTGCTTGATTTACATCCAAATAAGCTAAATGTTAAAGATAGAGCCATAATAGGTAATAATATTTTTTTAAGTTTCATAATTCATCATCCTTTCTATTTTGTATACATTTTAGCAAGAAAATGTGTAATTCCTGTGATTGTAAATTGTAAAAAAAATAAAAAGTGAGTGAACTAGTCAATCACTTTTTTATCTTTATTTTAAAATAGAAAGTTGTTCCTTCCTCTAAATTTGATTTAACTCCATATTCTAATTTATGCATCATAAATACATTTTTAACAATTGATAAGCCTAACCCTGTACCAACCGTATTTCTTTTATGGTTCTTTTCATCTCTATAATATTCATCCCATATTTTATTTTGTTTTTCAACATCAATAGGATTACCATAATTAGTTACTTTAAATAAAGCATAATCATTTTCTTTTAATAAAGATACTTCTATTTTCTTATCATCACCAGCATAGTTTATAGCATTACCAATTAAATTATAAAATACAGCGTTCATCTTTTTAATGTCAGAATCTACTATTATATCATCATCTATATTAGTTTCTATAATATAACCATCTTTTTCTTTTAATACATCAAATCTTGTTAAACAATCTTTAAGTAAATTTGTTAAATCTACTTCTTCAAATTCTATGTTTAAATTTCCACTTTCTAATTTTGATAGCATTAATACATCATTAACTAATGCGGCTAATCTATCTGATTCATTTATGATGATATTTAAGGCATCATTTCTTTTTTCTTCATTATCACCATATAAGTCTTTAATCATTTCAGCATACGATTTAATGATAGTAAGTGGTGTTTTTAAATCGTGACTAACATTAGCTGTAATACTACGCCTATATTCATCACTTGATTTTATTTCTTTTTCAGCTTTACTTAATATAACAGCAAGGTTTTGAACTTCTGAATATCCTTTACCGCTAAATTCTACATCTAAGTTTCCTTTAGATAATTGAGCAGCTTGTGCTGTAAGTATTTCCAGTGGATTAGATAGACTACGAGATGCAATAAATGTGAATATAAAGCCAATTACTACCGCAAAGATAGATATGAAAATAAGTTGTTCACTAATGATCATTCTAGTCGCAGAAATAGGTGTAATTCTAGTTGATGCGATAAAATATGTATTACCATCAACTGCCTTAACATATAGATATATATCTGATCTATCATCAGAATATATTACTTTATCAGGACTATATTCTTCTATTAATTTCCTATCATTAAATTCCATAGGAAATTTTCCCATTTGTTCGCCTATTTTAGGGACTAGCTTTTTCTCTCCAGTAAAAGTATCAGTTTCTAAAACAGCTATAGTTATGTGAATATTATCCATCATACCTTCTCTAGATATTTCATCTATATCAGCAGTATCTGTTATAAAGGCATTATAATATTTATTTCCTTTATTTTTTAAATTGTTTTTACTTCTTTGTTCATAATATGGATTAATTAAGAAAGCTTGGAATAGCCAAATTACTATTAGTAATATTCCTATAAGTAGAAAAAAGTATAACGCAACATTAGATCTAAGTGATCTATTTCTTTTCTTGCTCAAATTTATAGCCCGATCCTCTTGATGTAACAATATAATCTCTATAAGGACCTAGATTGTTTCTTAACATCTTAATATGTGTATCTACTGTTCTATCATCGCCAAAATAGTCATAACCCCAAACATTAGATAATAATTGTTCTCTTGTTAGAACTATTCCTTCATTAATTATTAGATAAAATAATAAATCACATTCTTTTGGCGTTAAGTCAATCTTCTTGCCATCTACAAATACATTTCTACCAGGCATATCTACTTCAAGACCATTAAACTTTCTAATTTCACTCTTCTTTTTATTTCTTCTTGTTATAGCATTAATTCTAAGCATTACTTCTTTAGGTGAGAATGGTTTAGTTACATAATCATCTACACCAATTTCAAAGCCATGTAGCTTATCATATTCTTCACTTCTTGCTGATAACATTAATACAGGGATGTCTTTATATTTTTTTATTTCTTTTACAGCTGAAAAACCATCTAATCCAGGCATCATTACATCCATAATAATTAAATCATAGTCATTTTCTTTAGCCATTTTTATGGCATCTAAACCATTACTAGCCAAATCAGCTTCATATCCTTCAAAAGATGCATATTCCTTTAAAACCAATTGGATTTTAGTCTCATCATCAACAATTAATAATTTCATAAAAACACCTCCTATTACTATTATAATAATATATAAATGTGATAATTTTGTGAAAATTTATCATAATTTATCTAAAAATTCATTTATTAAGCTTGATTCATATCCTTTATTAAGTAAAGCTTGATACATTTTTAATCTAAGCTTATTCTTTTCTATTTTCTTATATTTTAGTAATAATTTATCTATATCTTTTTCAATTAATTCTCTATCATTATTTTGATATATATTATCTACTGTATCAAAACCTCTTTGAAGTAGATATTTATTTAAATTATAATTAAGCATCTTAGAGGACTTATTCTTATTATTCTTTAAATATTTATCTATTACTTTATTTTTTATTTCTTCATAATTAGGATAAATAAAATCTAAATGAACTCCTTTTATTTCTAATTCCTTTTTTATTAAATCAGGTCCTTTTAGGTTGATTCTAGACTGATAATCTACATACATATCTGTATATAATCTATCATTAAGAAGTCCCATATCTAAGAGATTATTTATAATTTTTTTATCATAACAATTTAAATCCATTAAATACTTTTTAACCTCATAAATTGTTCTTGGTTTATGAAGATATTTGATAGCTAGATAAAGGCTATCATAATATTTCTTATAATCTAATAATTCATTATATTCTTTTTCATCTAAATCTCTTTTTTTAAGAAGCATCATCTTAATTAATACTTCTTCATATACTTCTATACTTTCATTTTCAAAGTCAATTATATATTTATTTTTCTTCTTTTTTATATCTAATATTTTAATCAATATATCACCTTAACTTAATAATTCAATTGCTTTATTTAATACTTTATCATTAGTTTCAATATAGTATTTATATGCATCATAAATTTTATTTTTTGTTTCTACATTTAATTTATCACTTTCAAAATTAGATGTTAAAATAAATTCTAATTCAGAATCAAAGTATCCATCTACTCTTGTATTATAGCCCATTTCTTTAAGCATTAATTCGATGTTTTTAATTTCATCATCTGCCA
>Ga0247608_10005779_pt1 | contig 13269 bp, 12 predicted proteins | sample 176DNAGHGlowgp2_FD_193490 | JGI IMG/M metagenome (GOLD analysis project Ga0247608, IMG submission 193490) | Sheep rumen microbial communities from Palmerston North, Manawatu-Wanganui, New Zealand - 1766 DNA GHGlow gp2 | ecosystem: Host-associated > Mammals > Digestive system > Stomach > Rumen ...
TAGTGCTTGAGTCGGGCGACATAGATGTCGATGCCCTCCTGCAGATATTTGGCGTCGGTTTTGCCGACCACGAGGAGTTTAATATTCATGACCAGTAACGATAAGATAAAGGAACGGAGCCACACGGAGCGCTTTGCGGAAGCGGCGTCGTTCGCGTCGTTTCGCTGGTTGATTCATGCCCGCGGCATCGATAATGCGGTTGTAGCAGCGGCTAACCCATTCCTTGGGGCCACGGCGATGATCATTGTAGCGGCCCGGGAAGACCTGAAGGTCAAAGCCATAAGGAGCCAGAATCTGACGGTAGTCGTCGATGGGGAGAATCCGCTCTGTCCAGCTGCCGGTTTCTGGGTCGCAGGTATTGTAGGCGTCGCGCAAGAGGTTAGGAGACTGCGCCTCTACGGCACGCTGGATATCCTTATATGTCAAGCCTCGCGTGTTTTCGGCCCAATAGTCCAGCTGCTTGTGGGGCATGTCGGGGTAGAGCTGCTGAATGTATTCGCGGCGCATCTGGCGGAAACCCTTTTTCCCGTCGTGGCCCAACTCGTCGGCCATCATGGCACCATGGAGGCGGCGTATCACCCGGTTGTTGAAGGGAGTGGATGCCGTGGTGAAAACCATGGCCATGCGAGGGGAGATGGCATGAAGAGAAGCGAAAAATTCATCAAGAACATAAACATGTTCAATCACGTCCATAGCCATGAGTGCCTGAGGGTTTACGTCGTGCTGCTGGCACCAGTCCCTGAGTGTTTCGGCATCGCCCTGCAGCATCACATCGGGGGCATCGCCCAGACGCTGGGAGAGCAGCTGCACCGTCTGCAACGCGTCGGCATTGTTATCGACATAGATAACTTTGAAGAATCCCAACCTTTTGGCGAAAACCGACAGCAATCCATGACCGCCGCCGTAGTCCACAACCGTGATTTCTTGAGGCGAACAGCCCGTGATTTCAAGCACCTTTTCGAGCGCCAGGCGGTAGATGTCCAGATAGTAGGCAGCGGCATCTGTCACCCGACGAAGGGCGACGATACTGTAGGGGCTAAGCGGAAGGCTTCCAGGGGACAGCTGATCAAGTTCGGAAGCCAACCGGCGTTGGACGTCATTGGGGGTATTCATAGTGTCATTTCTTGATTTTCAATAACAAAGAAAAGAAAAGACTGTTATTTTTGGATATTGCGAAGTACGGAGTCTGTTGAGCGCCAAAGGAGCGGTAGAAATATTCGATACCCTGATCCATGCTTCCCTCAAAGTCGAACGAGCGACAAAGGCCGCTCAGATGCTGCAGTATGCGCCAGATGAGGATTTCGTTGTGACCGCTGCGATGAAGAGAGGGGTCGGAAGCCGAGAGCAGCGCGTAGGCACACATGCTATCGTAAGCCACAAAACGGGCTGCCAGAAGGCGTTGCTGGTCGTCATGGAGCGAAGCAATGACGCCCTGATGGCGGCTGATGGCGTTGCGGCACACCCTTTCGATGAAAGACGAGGAAAGGAGGTCACGCTTGCCCTTGCTGTGCCAGTAGCGGGCGTGCAGGGAGGCAAAATCGGCAGGGTCCATGTCGAATCGCACCGTTGTGGTGGCGGAATAGCGGTTGATTTTGCGCTGACGCTTTTCGCGGTCAAAAGCAGCGAAAAGCTTGTCGGGGTCGCTGATGTCGTTCAAGCGGTATGTGTAGCGAGTAGTCTGGCTGTAGCCCGCCCAGTAGAAAGGGAGCCAATTGGAGACCGTAGGAGCACAATGGATGAGCACATAGGAGGGGCGGCGGGCCTCGACTTGGGCAAGGAGCGAGCGCAGCGTGCTATTTTCGAAGTCGATACGTTGCGACGGCGTCAGACCGTCAGGGTAACAGTAGAAAGGGCCGGAGAATTGGGTAAGCTGCGGTTGCATGATATAGGTCATGCCCAATTTCCGCCCATAAAGATAGGGCATGGCACCCACCAGGCGATCGTTGTCATAAGCCAGCGCCACATCCCACGACTTGCCGAAGCATACAGATTCCATCCACCAGTGCTGCATGAAGAGCGGCACCTGGCAGCCTTCCGACTCGCAAAAGTGTTTGTAGCGCTCCTTGTTGGTCATGTTCCTTACATCGCCAAGAGAGGTCTTTACTGAATGATGATAGCCACACGGTTGTTGGCAATACGGCCCTCATAGGTGTTGTTGTCGCCCACAGGGTCGTCAGCGCCTTTGGCTTCGATTTCGATGCGGTAGTCCGGTATGCCGCGGGCGATGAGTTTCTTCTTGATTTCCACGGCTCTTTGTCGCGACAAGCCTTTGTTGTAGGCGTCGGTACCCGTATTGTCAGAATAGCCGCGGAGTAGCACCTCGAGACGGTCGTTTTCAGCAAGATAGGTGGCGAGGCTATCCATCAGCGGTTCGTAGGATTCCACCACGGTAGCGTCGTTAGGGAAGAAGCGTACGTCGTTGAAGCCTTTGGCACCCTCGGCAGCGCTGGGGAAGAGGTTGACTTTCTTGGTGCCGAAATAGAGCAAGAGTCCCACATGGATGATGGCATCGGATGGCTGTTCGGTAGTAAAATACTCGGTGCCCTGCCAATAACGATAATCCACCTGAGCAACATTAAGTTGCAGTTTTGTTTTCATTTCCTCTTCCTGGGCCCATGCCTTGTAAGTCTGCAAGGACTCGAGGGCTTCTGTTTTGGCCTGTTCGATGAGTTCCGCACGCTGAGCCTCATCGGAGATGGCCGGATTGACGGCAAAGATGGCGCACATGCGCATGGGCGAACGGCTCACATTGAGAAGATAGTTCATCACCGGGGTGAATGAACCCCATTCCGGCCGGCGCTCTTCGACACGCGAAGGTATTGAGGAATAGTCAAAATTGCAGTAATATATCTTTTTGGCATCGAAGGTGGTGAACTTCCAAATGGAATCGTAGTCGCTCTTACGGACTTTCTGTTTGCCCTCGATGAAGGGGCTGACAACTTTGTCGCCTTTTTTGGGTTTTTGAGCCGAGGCCATGGCGGGGAGCAGCAGCGCCACAACAAGCAGAAGGATTAGTTTTTTCATTTTTTTGACAGTTTTAATGATATTAAAGAACAAGGCGTTACGACATGCAGACATCAAATCGGAGACAGCGTGAACGTTTGTCGACCCTGGCCGTTGCTACCGAGAGGGGGCACACCGATGGTTATGTTCTGTTATTTTTCGTCGCACCTTATTTTTAATCCGATATTATTGATGCAGGAGAAGACTCCACCAGCAATTACGCAAGAAAAGGATTTTTATTGTGCAGCATCTTCCATCTGGGGGTCTACGAGCGTGCCGTCTTCACAGCATACCACGCGGGCCGGGAACTTGTCCATCATCATAAAATCGTGCGTGGATATCAGCATCGGCACGCCGGATTTCTGGTTGATCTCAGTCAAGAGGTGCATGATTTCGCTCGAGGTGATGGGGTCGAGGTTGCCCGTAGGCTCGTCGGCGAGAATCAGGTCGGGGGTGTTGACAAGTGCACGAGCAATGCCCACGCGTTGGCGTTCGCCTTCGGAGAGTTTGTAGGTCCGATAATCCGCCTTGTCGGCGACACCGACAGCAGTGAGGACCTCCATGATGCGGTCGTCGATCATCTGTTTTTTCTTCCACCCAATGCTGCGCAGCACGAACACCAGGTTCTCATAGACATTGCGGTCGTTGAGGAGGCGGAAATTCTGGAAGACGATGCCCAGCTTGCGGCGAAGCAGGGGGATTTGGCGACGCTTGATATGGGCGAGGTCGAAGCCACATACCACGGCCGAGCCTTCATCGATAGGGCTGTCGGCATAGAGCGAACGGAGCAAAGAAGTCTTGCCGGCACCGCTTTTGCCAATGAGGTAGACGAACTCGCCCTTATGCATTGTGAAGTTGACATGCTTCAGCACAACACCCTCTTCATGACTGATTGTCACGTTATTGAGAGAAATAATCTGACTTTGTTCCATAATAATATTTTGTGCAAAAGTACAAAAAAAATTTGATTTTCCATTATTTGCTGCGCCAAAAGCCCGGCAGGAAAAGAATATATACCGTGAGGCATTCCAACCGGCCCAAGAGCATCAACACCGAGCATAACCATTTGGCCGCCATGGGGAAAGCGGCATAGGAACCGAAGCCACCACAGCTGCCCAGGCCCGGACCGTAGCTGGTGATGCAGCCAAAGACAGCGCCTATCGACTCGGTGGCATCCACGCCACATACCATCAGCAACAGCAGTCCGGCAAGCATCGTGCCGACATAGACGATAAAAATCACCATCACATTGGAAATCATTGATTCAGACACAGGCTTACCGTTGAGGCGAACCGGGTTGAAGGCATGAGGATGGAGGCGGTTGACAAGGGTGTTGAAGACGCTGCGGAACAGGATTAATACGCGCATGATCTTCAGTCCGCCCGTTGTAGAACCCGCCATGCCTCCACAGACGGTGAGTATAAGGAAGAGGAACAGTACGGGAGTCCACCAAAGATTGGTATCGTCGACCACGCTGCCCGTCGTTGTCAGCACACTGGTTGTCTGGACCACGCCAAAGCGGAGCGACTCAGCCCAGTCATAGCCATGATGCCAGTGGAGCACCGCCACGGTGAAAGACACAGAAAGCAAGAGCAGCGTCACATAGAAACCGAACTGGTCCAACTTGTAGCGGATACTGCGCCAGCGGAACGTAAGCAAGTTGAACAGCAAAGCAAAATTGATGCCGCCAACGAACATCGAGGCAGCGAGGATGTATTGCTGCAGCGGGGAGAATCGTGCTATGCTGTCGGCATAGACAGAAAAACCACCCGTAGAGATATTTGAGAAAGTGAGGTTGACAGACTCCCACAGCGACATACCCGAGAGGCACAACAGAACCACAAACACCAGCGTCAGCAAGAGATACACCACCAGAGTCTGACGCACCATGGAACGCATCGACGATGTCGTCTTTCCCGTATTGTCGGCACCACTGGCCTCGGCAGTATAAAGGCTGTACTTGTTCAATCCCAACGACGGAACGATGGCGAGGACCAGGAGGATGATGCCAAAGCCACCCAACCACTCTGAAAGGCTTCGCCAGAGCAAGAGCGACGACGGCAGCCTCTCGACGTTGGAAAAAACAGTTGCCCCTGTGGAGGTAAGACCCGACATGGATTCAAAGAACGCATCGGCCAAAGAATGACAACATCCCGTCGTCAGGAAAGGTAATGTGCCGAAGAAAGACATGACCACCCATATCAGCGTCACGGTGAGATACGACACCCTGTTGTCGGCCACTGTGGTGCGGTGCGGCAGAAGCCAGAGGAGCAGCGCGCCTACCAGGACCGTCAGCGATGCCGACAGCAGAATAGGAATGCCCGTGCCGTCGTGATTGGCCACAGCGGGAATCAGGCATGCCAACATGGCCAGCCCTTCCCCTATCAGAGGGATGCCCAAAGGCCTGATGGCCACTTTCCAATCGTTTATATTCAGCATAGCATTATTTTGGTGATGACAGGAACAGTTATTATCGACGACGCCAATAGGCAGGCATGAACACCGCCACGAGGGCAAAAATTTCCAGCCGTCCGGCAAGCATCAACGTCACCATAGCCCATTTGCCGGCAGGAAGCAACCCCACATAGTCGAGACTGGCGCCCAAGTTGTTGATGACCGGCGAAGGTCCCAGATTACCCAGATTGGCAGCCGCCATGCAGAAAGCATTGGGAATATTGATACCGCAGAGCGTCAGGACAAAAGCACCAGCAGTGACCGACACCAGATAGAGGAAAAGAAAGGAGAACACCCGCACCACATAGTCGGGGGCCACCACTTTGTCGTTAATCTTGACACTCAGGACCGCATGCGGATGAATCATCCTAACAAAATAGTTGCGTACCTCGCGGAACATAATCATCAAGCGTTTGATTTTCATGCCACCGCCAGTAGAGCCAGCCGAGGCACCGACAAAGATCAGCAGGAAAGTCACCACCGATACCGTAGTGGGCCACGAAGAAGGAGGCGTGGTGTAGAAGCCACACGTTGAAAGTGTTGAAGCGACATGGAACAAGGAGAACGGGATTGCCTTTCCCCATCTTTCGCCCGCCAACACAAAAGAGGCGACGGAGAGTGCTACCGCGATGAAAAAGATGGCCACATAGCGCGGCAGCTCTTCGTCGGCCCACATAGCCTTAGGTCGGAACGTGACAAGCGAGAAGAGCAGCGCCAGGTTGATTCCGGAGAGAAACATGAAAAGCGTCACCATGGAAAGCGAGAAACTGGAGAATCCCGCCATGCCGTCGGAGTGCGTCATGAAGCCACCCGTAGAGACGGTGCTCAGCGCGGTGCAGTAACTGTCCACGAAGCCGTTGCCGTCGACAAGCAGAAGCAGGAAAAGGGCTAAAGTCAGCGCAATATATATAACCCACATAAGGAGCACGTTGCGCTTCATGCGCGGATGGAGTCGACGCTGCAGGGTGCCCGAGAATTCCGCCTCGTAGAGGCGTGCACTCCCTTCGCTGATGCGATGCAGGATGGCGATGATAAAGAGCATCAAGCCCAGGCCTCCTACCCACTGAGAGGTGCTGCGCCATACCAGAAGCCCTTGAGGCACCTTGTCGAGACGCACCAAAACAGAAGAGCCTGTCGTGGTGAACCCCGAGAACGACTCGAAGGCCGCATCCGTAAAGGTGCTGACGCTGCTGGTGAAAATATAGGGCAGCGCCCCCATCAGAGGGACCACAACCCAGACAATCGCCGTATAGAAAAAACTCTCGCGGGCATGGAGTTCGTAGGATGCCGAAGCGCCAAGTATATTGCGCAGAAAGAGGCCCAGCATCAGAATGACGACACCCGACAGCATAAGACCATACTGAGAGCCGTCGCCATAGTAGAGAGACACCATGATAGGTACAGCCATTGAGGCAGCCAGCACGATAAGCATCATGCCCAGCAGCCGAGCCAAGAGTCTGCGGTTCCATGTGCGTTGTGCCCGTACCATCAGTTGAAGAGTTTGGCGACCTTATCCATAGCATTCGGCAGAGCGAACACAACAACTTTGTCTTTTTCTTGCAGTTGCGTGTCGCGCGTAGGCAGGAGCGTTTCGCGGCCGCGAATAATGCCACCGATAGTAGCCATGCCCTGAGGCAATCTCAGTTCACCGATAGGCACCTTGGTGGCGGCGGCGCGGCTTCCCACCACGAATTCAATCAGTTCGGCGTTGGTGCCGCTGAGCCACTTGCTGCTTACGGCATCACCTTTCACGATGAAGCGGGCGATGTAACTTGCTGTAATCAGCTTCTTGTTGATAATGGTATCGATGCCGATATCCTGAGAGATATTGATAAATCCGGTGTTTTCGACCAGGGCGATGGTTTTCCGGATGCCGAAACGGCGCGCATGGAGACACGTAAGCACGTTGGTTTCGGAAGAATCCGTGACGGCAATGAAAGCATCGTTGTTCGACAGACCTTCGTCGCGGAGCAGTTCTATGTCGGTGGCGTCGCCATTGATGATCAGCGTCTTCGACAAGACAGCGCTCAAGTCTTGGCAGCGTTTCATGTTGTTTTCCACCAGGGTAATATGTTTCTGGTCTTCCAACGTGAGTGCCGCATAGCGTCCAATGCGGCCACCGCCCGCAATCATGATGTTGCGGATGTCGAAATCAGAGCCCCCCGCCAGGCGTTTGACGGCGTCCATCTGGTTGGCCTTGCTGATAATATATGCCATGTCGCCAGCCTGGAAGACGGTGTCGGCATGGGGAATGATGGTCTCGCCACTGCGAAGGATGGCGACGATGCGTACCTGGAGTGTCGAATATATCTGGCTGAGTTCTTTGACCGACTTGCCGGTGACCGGCGAGGGGTCTTCCAACCGGATGAGGTACATTGTCAGTAGGCCACCGCTGAAATCGAAAAATTCTGTTGCGACGGTATGGTTCAGCAGGTTGGTTATTTCCTTGGCAGCAATACGTTCAGGGCATACCAGTTCGTCGACGCCCAAATCGCGGAACATCTCGCGATGCTTAGGAGAGAGCAGTTCGGCGTTGGAGATACGGGCTACTGTTTTTTTAGCCTTCAGTTTCTTTGCCAATATGCAGGTGACCAAATTAATGGACTCGTCGTGGAGCACCGAAAGGAAGAGGTCGCAGTCTTGCACGTTAGCTTCCTGGAGCACTTTGGGAGAGGTGGAATCGCCAACCACGGCCAAAAGGTCGGTCTCTTTCTCCAAGCGGCTGAGCAGTTCAGAGTGAGGGTCGACGACAGTGATATTGTAGTTGAGTGTAGTTAATGACTTAGCAAGATAGAAGCCCACCTCGCCGTCACCGGCAATAATGATATTCATCTTATGGTATATTTTTTCTTTTTCACCGGTTCCTCTTCAGCCTCCTCTTCTTCAACCACATCGAGCATCTCGCTATCGACATGGATAATCATGGCCATGCTGATGCCTGTGATTTCTACTGCGAAGTTACCGTCTTCACTGTCGCTCACCAACATACCCTCTTTACCCTCCAATCCGCCGCTGTTGATGCGGACTTTGGTTCCACGTTTCAAGAGCGAAGTGTTGCGGACCTGCACCTCGATTTCAGCAGCGAGGAAATCCTTCATCGTTTGTATCTCATAGTCGGGTATTGTAGCCACATCGCCTTTGAAAGAGACGACGTAAGCCACCCCCTGCACGTTGCGTATTTGCCAGAGCTGCTTGTTTGTAATCCTCGCAAAGATATACGATTTGATCAGTGGCACTTCGACCCATTTCTTGCGGTCGCTCCAGGAATGCAGTTCCCGGCGTAACGGCAAGTAGGTCTCAAAACCCGCATCCATCAGGTTTTGCTCCACTTTCTTTTCGGCTCGAGGATTCGTATACATCGCAATCCACTGAAGTTCAGAACTCAACATTTAATATTTGTTTTTTATTTTGCCACTAATGAAACTGCAAAAATACAAAAAAAAGAATTACCAAGTAAAAGAAAAATCCCGTTCTCACGGTGACAGATTTCCCTAACTTTCCAGTAGCTGACAAACTAATGGTTTCTTAATGTCGTCGGCAATAAAACAACAATTTCGTCGTTATTAGGAATTAACATAGTGGTCATTGGCCTATTATGTAAACCATTCAAACATTAGCAAACCCACATAACACCACAGGTTCAATTCTTCAAGTGACTAACCGAAAACAAAAACAGTAAAGATACATGGATACAATAGAACTTCTCAAGAACCATCGCAGCATACGACGCTTCCAAGCCAGACCAATAGAAGCCGACAAGATGGAGCGTATACTGGAATGCGGCATGAGAGCCTCAAACACTGGCAACATGCAAATCTACAGCATCATCGTCACACAAGACAAGGCGAATATTGAAACAATATCCAAGCTCCATTTCGGACAGGGCAGCAGCGCAGCCGCCTTTCTTACCGTCTGTGTTGACGTGAACAGATACCACCATTGGTGCCGTTTGAACGGATGCGACGAACCCTACGACAATTTCCTTTGGCTCATGTCAGGAACGGTAGATGCGACGCTTGCAGCGCAAAACATCTGTGTTGCATCCGAATCCGAAGGATTGGGTTTCTGCTACTTAGGCACAGTGATGTACAACACCAAAGCCATCGCCGAAGCCCTACAACTGCCCAAGTGGGTAGTGCCGGTAGTGACACTGTGCTTGGGCTATCCCGACGAGCAGCCCGCACTCAGCGAGCGACTGCCGCTGAAGGGGGTGGTACACCATGAATATTACCATGACTACAGTGACGACGACATCCGTGACGTGCACCGCATCCGTGAAGAATTCCCCTTCAACCAAGAGATGGTCAGACAGAACAAAACCCGCAACCTCTGCGAGATTTTCACCAAGATCCGCTATCCGAGGAAAGACAACACCGCCATCTCGAAAGCGCTTTTGCAATTCATCGAAGAAGCCGGCATGATGAACAACGAATAGAGGCGGCTCAGCACAACAACAAAAAAAGCTCATCGCTTGTGCGATGAGCTTTTTTAGTTGTTTTTCGTGTCACTATTGGACGTCGCGTGCATCGAGCGGCTGAGCCAGGAGGCCGATGAATTTTCCCGTATTGTCGAATTCCATGCGGGTGTATTTCAAGGTGTGACCCGAAGCCTTTTGGCTAACGACGACATAGGTGTAGGGCTTTGGCTTTTTGCCATCGGCGCCGCGATACTTGGAGTCGTACTCGTATACGACCATCTTTTCGACCTTATATTTCTCGCCGTTGAATTTTTCCTTCAAATACTTGAGGATAGCGCTCTTGTAACGATCCTTGTCGAGGACCTTGCCCGTTTTGATCATACGACCGTCTTGCATGTTGTAGACAGCCTCGAACTGGTTTTTCTGGTTGTTGGCATAGTAAGCCACACACTCACCGTTGTCGCGTTCGTACCAGTCAGGACCGGCGCTGAGGCGCGTAGCGGGGTAGCGTTTGGCAAAATTGGCGGCGATAGCCTCGGAGGGTTCGAAAGCCTCTATTTCAGGGACGTCCTCAACGGGTTTGGAGCGTTTCTTGTTAGATTTCTTCGTCTTGGAGGTCTCTTCGTCGGTGGAGACATCCTCCGGGTTGTTGTGGGCATAGTAGTCTTTCTTCACCACGTCAGGATCGGGAGCTGTAGAGCGTTGCAGCTTGCCACGGGTGTCGAAGATCATCTCACAGTCGGCAGAGCCGATGCCTTTTTTGACGATAATCATACGATAATAGTTGTCGCCGCTCATTTCTTCGACGTACTCAGTAGAACGGATACGATAGCCAGGATAATTGTTGACGAAATAAGTATTCATCATTGTTGGGCATTCCGAGAGGTCGACAGGGAAAGAGCTGTACTGCCAATCGCCGTTGGCCGTAAAATAGCAGCGACCATGCTGACCGTCGGTGACAAATTCAGCAATATATTGACCCGGAGCCTGATACCAGGTTTTGACCTTATAGGACTCGTAAGTCTTTTCGAGGGCCAAGAGGACAGATTTAGGGACATCAGTCTCTTTCACCTTGGTCTGTGCCGACACCAGCAGCGGCAGGGTCATCAATGCTACAAGAAGGAATCTTTTCATTTTTGTATCATTTAAAATTTCAGTAGACGAAACGCTAAAATGTTAAAATTATTGTCCGGCTACTTGAATAAAACATCTTTTCTGTCGGGGCTGATGGAGACAGCAAGAATAGGAACACCTGTAATAGATTCTATTTCACCCAGATAATCAAGCAACCGTTGCGGAAGTTCTGAAAATTTTGTTGCCATATTCAAGGGCATCTTCCAACCTGGGAAAGATTTGAGTTGCGGTTTGATTTCTACCTCATTGAATTCGAAAGGAATCTCGTCGGTAATATTGCCGTTGATAAGGTAGTCGGTGCACATCTTGACCTCGTCGAAATCGTTCATAACGTCAGGCTTGGTGACGATAAGGTCGGTGACGCCGTTGAGCATGCAGGCATAGCGAAGCGCCGGGAGGTCGATCCAACCGCAGCGACGCGAGCGGCCTGTGGTGGCACCATATTCGTGACCTATCTCGCAGAGTGTGCGACCCGTGGTGTCGAACAATTCCGTTGGGAAGGGGCCAGCGCCCACGCGGGTGCAGTAGGCTTTGGTGATGCCCATGACGCGTCCGATAGCCGAGGGAGCCACACCCAAGCCGGAGCATACGCCAGCGGTGATGGTAGACGAAGAGGTGACGAAGGGATAGCTTCCGAAGTCGATGTCGAGCATAGAACCCTGAGCGCCTTCGGCGAGCACCTTTTTGCCGTCTTTGAGGCAGGCGTTGATAAAATACTCGCTGTTGATGAGTTTGAACTTGCGCAGCGTGTCGAGCGAATCCATCCATTTCGCCTCGTATTCCTCCAGCGTCATGCCGCTGATACGAAACGCGTCAACGTCGAAGTGGAGCATCTGAGCTATTTGGATGTGCTGGAATTTGAGGAGCTGGTATTTTTCTTTGAAGTCGAATTCCAAGATGTCGCCCACGCGGATGCCGGTGCGGGCAATCTTGTCGGTATAGGCAGGACCTATGCCTTTGAGCGTAGAACCAATCTTGGCATTGCCTTTCGCCTGTTCGTTGGCGGCGTCGAGGAGACGGTGTGAAGGCAGAATCAGATGAGCTTTCTTAGAGATATAGAGGTTCTCTATGGGTTCCACCTGCTTTTGGCGAAGAGCCTCAACCTCCTCTTTGAAGATGGCAGGTTCGATAAGGACACCGTTGCCAATCACGTTGATTTTATCCTTGTGGAAGATACCTGAAGGGATGATATGCAGCACATGCTTGATTCCGTTGAATTCGAGGGTATGCCCCGCGTTGGGACCACCTTGGAAGCGGGCAATGACATCGTAGCCAGGCGTCAGGACATCGACAATCTTGCCTTTTCCCTCGTCGCCCCACTGCAGACCGAGCAAAACGTCTACTTTACTCATTTCTTAAATGTTTATTTATATTATTCTTTATAAACCATATACACGGAAAAAAACCTTACAAGGTGCCGTGCAAAAACGGTACGAAGATACAAAAAAATCGGAATTCGGTAAAATGAATTTTCAAGAATCGCGTTTTTGCTTGAACCATTCCACGAAATCCGGGAAGTCGTCGAGCGGTCGGAAGCCAGCCTTGAAAGGCTCGGCAGGGATGGCGCAAGTGTCGAGATAGCCAATCAGGGTGGCACAGTCGAACTCGCCGACGAGGGCCTCGAGGGTGACGTAGACACCGACCAGCTGGTCGTCATCGTCGTCGACAGGATCGGGCAGCGCCACACGGACACCCAATATGTCGGGTTCCTCTTCGCTCTCAAGCTGCATAAAATACATTTTCTTGGTCTCGAAATGGTACTTGTCGAACGTCACCTTGAGATCGGTTCCCTTAGGCTGCTTGAAAGCCACAAATTCCCACCAGTCGAAATCGGGGGCATTGTCGGTCAGTGCCACGACATAGCGGAAGAGGTCCGTGTCGCCTTCAGCAGAGAAAGTGAGCGTGCGTCCCGAGGGCGTCGGGTCGCCAATCTCATAGGTAAGACCCTCACAATAATCATCGAGCGCGTGCTGGAGGTTGTCGAGCAGTTGACGTTGTTCGTCGTCAGTCAAGTCGTTGAGCATGGTAAGCCGCTCATTGTTGTCAGCAAACCATTGCCAGAATTTCTGATAATCTTCCATGAGTGAAGGGGTTATTAAATGTTATTGTTATTCATTGATTAAACGTGTTGCCGTCTTATGGAACGATCAGCTGCAAGATGCTATTCCACGAATATTGCCTCACATTCCAGTGTAACGCCGAAATGCGAGTACACATCGTCGATGATAGCGTGAGCCAGGGCTTTGACATCAGCGCCAGTA
>Ga0247608_10005781_pt1 | contig 13264 bp, 15 predicted proteins | sample 176DNAGHGlowgp2_FD_193490 | JGI IMG/M metagenome (GOLD analysis project Ga0247608, IMG submission 193490) | Sheep rumen microbial communities from Palmerston North, Manawatu-Wanganui, New Zealand - 1766 DNA GHGlow gp2 | ecosystem: Host-associated > Mammals > Digestive system > Stomach > Rumen ...
AAAGTGGGATAAGGGTATACAGTATTACTAAACCCCCCGTATAGTCCTACTAAACTTCGGTGTCAAAAATCGCGTGTTTTGCGCAGGGTAAAAATGTGCTCATAGCAAACACTTATGAAATTATAACCTTGCGAAACGAAAACCCTTATGTTTGCATAATGGTTATACAAGCATAAGGGTTGCGCGTGGGTTGCGTTAGGGTAGGGGTAGGGTTAGGGTATGTTAAAAACTTGTCAATGATTGTATTACAATGTAGTTGTATTTTTCGGAATCCGTGCTATAATACTGTATGGGGAGATACCCCAAGAAAGGAGAATTAAACCATGATGACGGAAGTGGAACGCGCGATTGTGGAACGGGAATTGCAAGAAGCAGAGCGCAAGGGCTATCAAAAGGCGTTGCTGGATTTGCAAAGGCACCTGAACAGTCAAATTGATTTGGTGGGCACTCGTTATGCCGATACGGGCACGGACTTCATTCAAGGAGTAGTTGAAGGGTTGAGCATTGCCCGCACTTGGTGCTATCTCAACAGTGACTTTTGAACCAACCCCGTCCCGGAGGTTACGAGGGCAATAGAAAGGAGATCGTCATGATCGAATACAATGTTATTCTCCAGCGTCACGAAGGCTCCACCCGTCCCAACGTCTGCATCTTCCAGTCTGAGGACCGCAACGAAGCTATCAAAGCAATGCACCGTTACGGAATGAAAGAAGGGTTTGTTGTCCGCGATCCTGACGGAAGGTTCACAATTGCTACAATTGCGCTTGTAGCCAAGGAACCCATTGCAGGCGCACCCATCCTGAGCGTTGAACTTTGGGAAGAACTATTCGACGTTCACGGCGAACGTAAATGAACCAATCCCGCCCCGGAGGTAACGAGGGCAATTATAGGAGGAAAACCCAATGGCAAAGCGTACTATCATAAGCGTTGAAATCCCTGCTGGCATGGTGGAGGACATTAGACAGGTGCAAACCGTTATGCCTATCTCCAAATCTGACATTCTCCGTCTTGCTCTTCGCTATTATCTGGATCACGTTGTTCCCATGCTCCCCGCATCCAGCACCCAGACCGAAGACCCTTATAAAGACGATGACCCCTTCCCCGCTTGCAAGTCTTGTCCCGATTCTGGCGTATGGAACAAATGCCCATGTCCTGAATACGAGAGTTTTGAAGGGAGGAAATCATAATGGCTACTAAACGCGGCGCAACCCTTGCCCCCGGGACGACTCTTCCCGATTATTCATCCCAAGAGCGCATCCAGCGCGCTTTCAATAATGACATGGCGGCGATACGGCGCGAATATTCCCGCCAACGCTCCATCATCCGCAAGCGCGTTGAACGTTTAGAGGCGGCAGGTGAAATCTATAACCCTTATTATAAGAAGTATTCCGATCTTAAAGAAGTGCTTCCATCCGCGCGCGGTCTGTCAGATCAAGAAGTCATGCAGGCAATGGCGCGCTCGGCGCACGGCATCGGCGCGGGTATGCAATCAACTGTTTCGGAAGTCCGCGCGGCGCGTGAAGATCAGATAGAAGGCTTGCGCGCGGAAGCGGAAAGCATGGGGGATGAAGATTTAGCGGAAGCATTGGAAAAGGGACTTTCCGCAAAGCAATTGGATAAAGTAAATCGTTTAATGGGTATGATTCAAAAGGTAGTCGGGCGGCGCGATAATTCTGACACGGTGCGTCAAGAAGCAACAAAAGCAGTTTTAAGCGGTGACCGCAAAGAGTCCTTGCTGACCAAGGCGGCGCGCGTAATAAATGATCTCGGCTTGGGATCAGATAGCCAAGATGCGCTTGCAGACTTGAAACAGGTTTATACCATGCGTGGAACCGTTCGCGTCAGTTATAAACGCGCCCACGGGAGGCGGTGAGATTGAAAGACACGCCAATCATTAAAGCGTCTGATGCGCGCGCTGAAATGCTCTTGGATGGTGTCGCAATCTGTCGCGTCAAGAAGGGAGGGAAATATCCGGTAGATAAGCAAACGGGCGAGAAATACAAGTATCTGAATATAGTGACCTCGTTTGATATCGAAACGAGTAAAGCCCACCTTGGAAAAGAGGTTAGTGATTGGCAAAGCTGGATGTATATATGGCAATGGCAATTTGGAGAGCGGTACACAGTTATAGGGCGAACGTGGGCGGAATTCTTGGTACTGGTGCAAAGCCTGAATGAATACTTGCAACCTATGGGCGCGCGCTTGCTGGTCTACGTTCACAACCTGGCCTTTGAATTCCAGTTTCTTAGCGGCATATGGCCTTTTGATGAATTCGATGTTTTCGCAACAGATAAACGCTCCCCCCTTTATTGCAAAATGCAAAATCTTGAACTACGCTGTAGTTATCGCCTTTCAGGATATGCGTTGGATGACTGGTGTAAAAACCTGAGAACAGATCACCAAAAGCTAGTTGGTGAATTGGATTATAGCGTTATGCGCTTCAGTGACACACCCTTAACAGATGAAGAACTGGCGTATTGTGTCCATGATGTCATTTGTGTGGTCGAGTGCGTGGAAAGTGTCCTTACCTATTACGATGATAACTTGTACACGATCCCTTATACCGTGACGGGCTACATTCGGCGGAAAGTCCGTGAAGCTCTCCGTTGCTGGTGTCCTGATGGTGTTACCCAAATGCAAAACAGCATCCGCACTTATGACAGATTGCGCAACGCTTTCCGCGGCGGTGATACTCATGCTAACCGCTCATGGGTGGGTGATCTCTTGGGAGATGTCCACAGCTACGACCGTTCATCCAGCTATCCGGATGTAATGGTGCATTGCAAATTCCCAATGAGCAAGTTTAGAGACGAGGAACCCACGTTGGAGCGGCTCCAATACTGCTTAGATCACGGGCGTTGTCTCCTGATGAAATGGAAGTTTGGTCATATCCGTTTGCGGAATCCGCGCATAGGCAATCCATATATTCCCTTTGATAAATGTACAGAAGTCGGCTATTGTTATCCTCTTAATGCGGATGTTGAAAACGGTCGTGTCTTATCTGCTGACTATCTTGAAATTGCGATAACTGATATAGATTTTGAGATCATACAAGATCAATATCAATGGGAATATGCAAAGATAGATTGGATGGAATCGGCGCGCTATGGATATCTTCCCCGCCCCTTAACTGATGTGATTATATCTCTTTATCAGGCTAAGACAGCACTAAAAGGCGTTGAAGGTGCGGAAGTCCGTTACAATCATGCCAAGGGGGAAATCAATTCTTGTTATGGGATGATGTGTCAGCGAGTGATTACGAACCCGATAGAATACAAAAATGGGAAGTGGCAAGTTGCAGAAGATTTCAACCGGGAAGAGGAATACAAGAAAGCGATTGAAAAAGCCTATCTGAATTACGCTTGGGCCCCTTGGGTAACAGCGCACGCGAGATATCGCCTATGGGAAGGAATCAAACTTGCGGAAGCAAAGCACGGCGACCGCCCTATATCCGCCTTTGTCTATGCAGATACCGATTCCGTAAAGGCACGCGGCGAGGTGGATTTTAGCAAGTTTAATGCTGAACGTATCCGGGACGCTAAACGTTCGGGTGCGTGGGCTTTAGACAGCAAAGGCAATCCCCATTATATGGGAGTATATGAAGACGAAGGGAGTTATGATCTATTCCGCACGTTGGGTGCAAAGCGGTATTGTTTCGTCAAAAATGGGAAGCTGAAAATCACCGTTGCGGGCGTACCCAAGGAAAAGGGAAGCGAGGAATTGGAAAAGCTGGGCGGAATCGAAAAGTTTGATTTTAACCTGATCTTCCATGAATCCGAAAAGCTGGGTGCGGTCTACCATGATCCAGACGAAGAACCGCTTGAAACCGTGATTGACGGTCACCCCGTCAGGATAACGGCAAACGTGACCTTGGTAGAAACTGAATACAGCATGAATCCGGGCCGCGGCTATCTCTATCAACTCCAACTTGTTAATGCATTTCTTGACAAACACAAGTATACCGATTATAATATGAAATGGTAACAGACGGCGCATCGTCTGCATACCATACATGTACACGGGGAGGGGTTGCCCCGCACCGTCCAGCCCCTCCCCAAACTTAACCAAACCGAACGACACGAAAAGAAAGGAAAACGAACATGGAAATCATCAAAGAGTACGGTATCACTGACAAGCGCGAAAAGTATAATATGCTGAACGCCCCCGGCACGTCTATGTCTGATCTCGCAGGTCAGCGCGTGGAAGTTGCGGGCTATATCCTCATCCAGGACACCAATGTTCAGACCGGCGAAGTTGTGCGCACGCTGAAAGTTAAGACCAAAGACGGCGAGTACATCGGCACGCGCTCCAACAGCTTTATCGAAGGAATGCTGCTGTTCCTGACCATGATGGAAACGGACGAACTGGATAGCTTCGAGATTGGCACGAAAAAGAGCAAGGCGGGACGCAATTATATTTGCTTCATCGCCTAACATACAAGGCCGGGATGCGCCCCGGCTTTTCTTTTTATGGGGGTTATAACAATGGAACTATATCACGAAAACGGATTTGCAAACATTCCTAATATTATAGCGCAGAGGATGACGTTTAATTTCATCATCGGCGGGCGCGGAACGGGAAAAACATTCGGCGCGCTAAAATACGTTTACGAAACCAAGACGCGCTTTTGCTTAATGCGGCGAACCCAAAGCCAACTTGACACAATCAGCAAACCGGAAACAAGCCCTTTCAAGTCTGTTTGTTCCCCGGACTATCTTGTGGAACCCGCTCCCTTGGGCAAATCCATTTATGGTTACTATCATATCAAATTAGATGAAGAGGGCAACGCAACGCAAGGGGAATTACTGGGCTATGCAATCGCACTATCAACGGTAGCCAATTTGCGTGGCTTTGATATGTCGGACGTGGATTTGCTGATCTATGACGAATTCATACCGGAGAGCCACGAACGCGCGCTTAAGAATGAATCGGATGCATGGTATAACTGTTATGAGACATTGAACCGCAACAGGGAATTGCAGGGGAAAGCACCTATTCAAGTGTTATGCCTTGCGAATGCTAATGATTTCGCTTGCCCGCTCTTGGTAGGTCTCGGGCTTGTCTCCACAATTGAAACCATGATTAGGCAGGGGAAAAGCACCTATATCAATCCGCAACGGTCTGTAGGTATTTATCTGCTGAATGATAGCCCAATCTCAGACCGCAAAGCGAAAACCGCGCTTTATAAGCTGACGCGGGAAAATGCCTTTTCAGACATGGCAATTAAAAATGCCTTTGCTGGTTCTGATGATCCGGATGTTTATAGCGTCAATCTCCGGGAGTATAACCCGCTTGTAACCGTTGGAGAGATCACCTTGTATAAGCACAAATCCGCGCCCCTCTACTATGCATCCTCCCATGCATCTGGCACGGTTGGAAAGTTTAGCGGGGATGGTGTGGACATGAAGCGATTCTTTGCAACACATAGGGGGATCATACTTGCGGCGATGACAGGGAAAATCATCTATGAAAGTCACCTTATCAAAGCCCTATTCCTCAGATATTGCAATTTTATTTGACATAGAATCAAACTTTAGATATAATAAGAAGGGCATTAGTTATTGGGCAAGTGCAACCCCGGAAGGGTGCCCACGCCCCCGCACAGGGCAGGAAATAACTAATGCCTTTCTTATAAAAGGAGGGAACACCCATGCAAGATATTGTGAATGTCATTCAGTCCCTCGGCTTCCCGATTGCGTGCGTAGTGGCAATGTTCGCTATGTGGCAATCGGAAGTGAAGAGCCACAAGGAAGAAATGGAGCAGATGCGGCAGACGCTGGAAGAGCAGACCGCGGCAACAACGCAGGCAATCACGAATAATACGGTGGTGCTGACCAAGATTCTTACAAAGCTGGGTGTTGACGAATGATTAGCGGAAAGCAAATCGCAAAAACTGCGGTGAATTCGGGCTTGATTGGTACGCCGTATAGCAAAATGGACTGTCAAGCATTCGTCGAAGCTGTACTTGAAAAAGCAGGCTTGCACATTATCAACTATCGCGGCTCTAATCATATGTGGCGGGAACTTGTCTATGATCGGCAAACCGTCAAAGGGCACATTCCCCCGCCGGGATCTCTCGCTTTCATCGTGCGCAATGACGGCGGCGAGAAAAAGCGCGGTTATAATGACGATATGCAGAATGCTACCCATGTTGCTATTGTGATTGATGCGGAAACGGTCATGGAGTCCACAACGGGTGGCGTGCAGTATGGTAAACTCTCCCGCTTCACAAATTATGGCTTGATAAAAGATATTGACTATTCGGAAGGAGGCGGAGAAGATGCGGGCGAGAGACCGACCCCAATTGACCCGATTGACGCAATCCGCGAAACGCTGGACGAACTGAAACGAACTATCGCAAAATTGGAGGTGCTTATTAATGAAGCCTTCGGAAATACTTGAACTTGTGCGCGCTGGATATACGAAAGCGGAGATTGACGCAATGAACGCTCCTGCTTCGGAACAGACCCCTGCTCCCGCTCCTGCTTCGGAACAGACCCCGGCTCCCGCTCCTGCTTCGGAACAGACCCCGGCCCCCGCTCCTGCTTCGGATCCATCCCCCGCCCCGGAAAGCGAGACCGAAAAACTCGTTAAGGCTCTCGGGCTGAAATTCGATAGCCTGATCTCGGCTATTCAGACCGGGAACGTCAAGACGGCGGAACGTGCGGAAAATCAGCTTTCCGCGGATTCCGTACTTGCCCAGATCATCAATCCCAACTATGGAAAGGAGAACTAACAAATGGCTGCCGATATTGCTAATGTGAACTCTGCTATGGGTTTCACCCAGGCTGCTACCATCCTGAATTCGATCGTTAATCAGGCCACGGGCAAGACTAACCTTGTGGCTACTAATCTTAGCGGGTTTGTTTCGCAGGCCCAGACCGCTCTTCTCACCGGCACAGATGTTCTTATGACCGCTATTTCGCAGGTTCTTAGCAAAACCATTTTCTCGGTCCGCCCCTACAACGCCCGCTTCCGTGGTCTCCAGCGTGACGCGGTTCAGTGGGGGAATCATGTCCGCAAGATCAACTTCGGTTCTACTGGCGTGGAGAATGAAGAGCGGTACGACCTGACGGACGGTCAGAGCGTTGACCCCTACAAGGTGAAAAAACCCGATGTTCTCCAGACTAACTTCTATAGCTATAACAGCTATCAGAATCATTATACCGTTTTCCGGGATCAACTGGATATGGCTTTCACCGGTCCGGACGAATTCATGCGGTTTATTAGCGGCATCACCACCGAAGTCGCTAACAAGCTGGAACAGTACCGCGAGGAATTCGCGCGCGCTGTGCTGTGCAATCTTATCGCGGCAACGATCAACGCAGGCCGGGTGCGCCACCTTGTCACGGAATACGCTGGTCTGATGAGTCTGGAAGATAATACCGAAGTCATGACTACCCACTTCGATGGTTTTGTTAAGTGGGTGTTCGCGGAACTCCGCACGCTTTCCGCGCGCTTTGAAGAGCGGTCTACCCTGTATCAGTCTAACATTACCGGGCACGATATTTACCGTCACACCCCGAAGGATCGGCAGAGGCTGTATCTCTATAGCCCCTTCCTTGCACAGATCGACGCAAGGGTGATCTCCGCTGTTTTCAATCCGCAGTATTTGCAGTTTGGCGACCGCGAAGAAGTCAGCTACTGGCAGAGCATCCAGACCCCGGATTCTATCAATATTACGCCCTCCCAGATCACGGCGGCGGGCGCGTATGCGGCGGGAAATGCTGTCACCGCTTCCCCCGTGCTGGGCATCCTGATGGATTATGAGGCGGCGGGCATCACCCAGGTGCACGAGTGGAGCGCGGCAACCCCGTTCAATCCTGCGGGCGGCTATCATAATGTATTCTATCATATGGACCTCCGCGGATGGAACGATCAGACCGAAAAGGCCGTTGTCCTCCTGCTGGACTGATTCCGAACTTTGGGGAGGGTGGGAATTCCTGCCCTCCCCGTATAGATTGGAGGGGATGCGGAAATGAATATATTACTTTATAAGTTTGAAAAGAAACGGAATTCAACCTTGGTTCCTCCATCGACTATGACCGGAATTGCGATTACTGCCAATATCAATGATGCGAATAGCAGTATCATGAGCCCGCAATTGCGCATTGCAATCCCCGGAAATTTGGAAGCGGACGCGCTGGCAAGTAATTATGTCCATATCCCCGCATTTTCCCGATATTATTATGTTGATGATATTCGGTATAACGCGGATGGAACATGGACTTATTCATGTTCGGTTGATGTGTTAGCATCGTTCAAAACTGACATTCTCGGAAGCTATGGTTATGTCGGCAGGGCATCAAACCCCGCTCATGTGAATACCAATATCCCGGATAGCTTTTACCCGGCGGAAGCTAACTTCATCGCCCAGACTGATAAAGTAGGTACTGGCTTTTATCCTACACCTGAAACAGGAGCATATATCATTAGCGTAGTATCTAAAACAGCTCCCTCCCTCGGCGCGGTTAGTTATTACGTTGTTACCGCCGCGCAATTAGCAACCCTTGTGGATAGTTTGGTAGGATTCGCCCCCGTTCCCTCCGGGCAATCGTTGCCTACTGTTTCGGAAATTGACGATATTTCCGGCGATGTGCTAAAGTCTTTGGTTAACCCCTTCCAATTTATTTCATCCTGCAAATGGTATCCGTTCGCCCCGGGCGCCCTTACAGGGCAAAGTGATGCGGTTAACGATTTGGTTGTGTTTGGATGGGGCACGGGAACATCCGCCCGGAAGATCCGAACGAATGGTTTGTATCATTCGTTTGTGGGCGGCAATTTCCCGTTGGCTGAACTAACGGGGGTAAATGTAGACGAATATCCGCACTATGCCCCTTATGCGCAATATAGTTTGATTACACCTTGGGGAACATATGAATTAGATAGCGCGGTTATTGCTAAGCTGTATGCGGATGTTGACGCAAACCATAGGCTAATCTATTTCGACATGACAGCAAACCTTGTTTCTGGCATGATTGAATTCGAGGCTTATTGTTTTTTCAACAATAATCAAAAATTCATATTGGCACGGAATGAAGCTAATTTTGCGGTTGACATTCCACTTGCGCAAGTTTCGATTGATTATTATTCGGCGGCAAAGGCGATGACAAGCGCGGTTGGAGAAGCGGGTAACGCGGTCGGGTGGATCACTAATCCGATTGGGACGGGCGCGAATGTTGCAAATCATATCCTCGATGCAACCAAAGCGGCAATGTCTCCGAGTGTGGCGATTAGTGGAAGCACCACGGGAGGTATCAACCGCAATATTGAATATATCATTCTACAGATTAAACGCTTCCATACCATTACAAAAGCCAATGGAATTTATGGAAGCCCGGTCAAAAAGCCCGCGCAAATCTCTAATATTGTAACTGCAACTTATACATATATCCAAATGGATCAAAGCAACTTTGCAAGCGAAACCGCCACCAGCACGGAAACCGACGCAATTGTTAACTACTTGCAGGGCGGTGTTTACATTGAGTAACACGACCGTCTGGACTGTAGACCCCGCAATCTATGCATACGCAAAACAAAACGCCAAAGCGAGAGCAAAGAAGCATTGGGCGGAAAAGCAATGGAATTTATGGAAGACATACAGAACCACAACGAACCCGAATTGGTTTGATCCTTGGTTTGAATCGGAAATGATAGGCAACTTTAACGGGCCTGCAACAGAGAACAGCCCAGAAGCATATGAGCGCACACAAAATATGTATCTCATGTATTGCTGGCTTTCATGGAAGGGCTATTCGCTTCAATCCATGACCGCTATGCTGTCCTCCACTTGGCAGGAGTCAACCGTGGCCGGCGGTATGTGGGAGCATCGTTATAAACCATATGCGGGCAATAATATATCAGGCTCAACCGTTCCGATTACGGGCGATCCAAACGACTTAAAAGCCTTTGACCCCACATCATTAAACGGTATGGGAACCCGCACGTGGTACGGAGGAATGCACGCATCAGGCGGAACAACTACCATCTATAACCCAACTGAAAAAACCCCCGGAAAAACATTGCGTCAATTTGACTATATAGCAACAATGCAATCAGGCGAACCGACCTATGCCAAAAATACAATCCACGCGGGAAGCTGGGCGGCGGTACAACACTATACCAGAATTCAAACGCAACAAGTAGAATATCAAGGCACGACTTACACCCAACCCGTCTATCAGGCAGACGGGCAAGGCAAGATTGACCTGAACAGCGCAACAGACCATGCGGGCGGCTATGGGCTTGTGCAATGGACGATGTTCCCGGTTTTGATCCAGCGCGCGGGCATGGCAACAAGCCCGGAATACTTGGCAGACCCAACTACCCCTATGGATGAAATGAGCGTTGGAGACGGCGCGAAACATTGGCAGCTGAACTTGACCTTGCAATTGATGGTTTGGGAATTTGAGCGGCAACAGGCGATGCTTGGGAGAACGCTACAATGGCAGACCACAGCACAAGGCGGAACCGTTTATACTCCAATGATTCATTCGTCTGTTGTTGGGGATAAATACTGGAATAGCGGAATGGGTATAACGCTAACTTGGGATCAATGGGCAAGTGATGCCTGGGTGGCACCGTTTCGGCAACAGATGGAAGACTGGGGCGTTACAGATGATATTGAATGGCACATTCGGGAAATGGCCCTAGAATTATGGCGGTGTCATTACATCATTAGCCCCCGGTTTGAACAAGTGGAAGACTGGCCCGGAAAAACTAACTTTGTGCAAGAGGCGATAAAATGGTGGAATAATAATGGCGGATGGGATGTGCTGGACATTCCACGGCCAAGAGATATTGCGTATTCGGAACTGGATCAATACCATACACAGCAGGATTTAACTATACTGCTATTAGCGAGGAGGCAAAAGAAAAATGTCCGAACCCTATTCCTTTGAACAGATCAGTCAGATTGAAAGTCATATTGTGCCCGGCACGATGAAACTTTCAGACAACAGACTGTCTATGTTCTATCGGCGTTGGCTAGCACAAAAGGCATTTAGTGTTTTCGACTTCCAGAACGCCCCGGAAGGCTGGAATACTGAATACTTGAAATGGTGCCTAATTTGCTATGGCGTTGCGGCAGTCATTAAAACAGATCGGTTCGGAGTGATTCCGCAACAGTGCGGAATTAGCGGGTATGATGTATATTACAGACCCACCCGCGCCCTTGTGACAAATCCGCTCTTTGATAAAGTGTACGATTTGCGAATCGGCAAAGAATGTGAGATTATCAAGCTGTCCCCGGACTGGCGCGGAATCGCTGACATTATCGGGCACTTTGCGGATTTGATGGCTCTCACTACCACGAGCATTATCACAAATCTGTATAATGCGCGCCTTTCCTATGTGTTCCCCGCCCCGAATAAGGCAATGGCGGAAAGCTTTAAGTTAATGTATGATAAGATCGCGCAAGGGAACCCGGCTATCTTTGTGCATAAAGACTTGTTTAATGACGCTGGGGAGCCGGTCTGGATGCCCTTCCAGCAGGATCTTAACCGGGCTTATATCATTGACAAGCTACAGACCGCGCAGGCCGCATATCTGAATGACTTCTATACTTATATTGGGATCCCGAATATTCAGATTGAAAAGGGCGAGAGGCTGACCGAGAACGAGAGCGGCATTAATGACTATGCGACTCGGTGCCTTGTGGCCCTCTGGAAGCGGACAATGGCCGAGTGCCTTGACAAGGTGAATACTATGTTTGACTTGAATGTGAAAGTAGATTATAATGAAGACCTAAGGAAGGAGTTGAGCGCAAATGTCGATGACGGAAATTCTGACGCTGGAAGCATTAGCCCGATACAGGCCGGACTTGTTTGACTATCTCAATCTCCCAACCGCGCCCGTAATTGCGGATATGGGCGTGGAGGCTAATCAGGTGCGGACGCTCTGGACGATCACGCCAAGTCAGTTTATTGACTATCTCTGTTTCAAGTCCCGCGGTTTGTGCGTGGCGGTTGCAAATGCGGACTGGATGAAGGACGCAATCGGAACGTGGAGCGCGGCGCATGTTCACGAATGGCAACGGGCATTTGATACGCTTTTCTATAAGTACAACCCCATTTGGAACAAAGACGGAACCATTAGCAGGCAGGAAACGAACGAATACGAAAAGGAACGGACGAGCTCCGGCACAAGCGCGGACAACGAAGACTTGAAAAACACATCTTACACTCACGGTTATAATGGTGGGACAGTACACACAGACGACGGCTTAGAGTGGAGCCATGCAGACAAAAACATAGCTGACAACGCAATCACGCACACACGAAGCGATACGGACAACGACACGGGAAACAGCACCACAGGCGAAACGGTTACCGAAAAGGGCAATATCGGCGTGACCACTACGCAGGCCATGATTAAAGAAGAGCGAGAGATTGCCTTGTATTCCATCGAAGATATGATTGCAGATGCTTTCATTAAAGAATTCTGTTTACTGCTTTGGTAAAGGAGGATTTAAATATGACTCAGTATCCCTATACTAACTTTCATGATTTCAATCTTGATTGGATTCTTGACCAGATCAAAACCATGCTTGCAGAGTGGGTGAGTACCCGCGCGGATTGGGTAGAACTGAAACAGGATAACGATGCATTGCGCGCGGAGTGGGAAGCGTACAAACCGCAAATTATCGCATATGTAGATGCCAATATTCCGATTGAAGTAGCAAATAAGATCAACGCAATGGTTGAAGACGGAAGCCTGTTAGAGATTCTCACCGAGGACACGGGCGAAGGTTCCGCGCTCTCTGATGCTGTGGGGGTGTGGCTTGCGGCGCATATTACACAGGAAACGGGATATGTAGTTGATACAAGTCTCACGGTATCCGGCGCGGCGGCAGATGCTAAAGCAGTCGGGGACAAATTCGGAACCGTTGTGAGCTATACCGAAACACAGAACGCAAGCGATACGCAAAAAGCTACCGCGCGGAATAATATTAGCGCAATTTCTGCAAGTGATGTGCTTAAATCAACCCCGATCAATATTTCTGGTCAAAGTATCCCTGTTTCGGCATCCACAACCCAAATTGAATTGGACGAAAACAATTATCCGGTTTTCTCTCCTAATGTCAATGCGCGTATATATTTTGCAGAATGTTCCGCAGGTGATGAATTTATCGTTAAAGGAATTAGATGGGGAACAAATGCACCCTTGCTCGTGTTTATCGCAGAGGATGGAACCATCCTTCAACGGGAAGCACCCACAACGGCAATACTACCCACAATCTTTATTGCCCCATCTAATACAAAAT
>Ga0247608_10005782_pt1 | contig 13262 bp, 11 predicted proteins | sample 176DNAGHGlowgp2_FD_193490 | JGI IMG/M metagenome (GOLD analysis project Ga0247608, IMG submission 193490) | Sheep rumen microbial communities from Palmerston North, Manawatu-Wanganui, New Zealand - 1766 DNA GHGlow gp2 | ecosystem: Host-associated > Mammals > Digestive system > Stomach > Rumen ...
TAGCGTAAACCTTGAACCCGTCCTCATAGAGGCTTCTGGCCACTTCTATGACTTCCTGCTTGTCTCTGTTGTTTACGGAGATGAGGACATTACCCTCGGTGGGCAGAGGCGACTGTACGGCCTCCTGAGCCTTTATAAAGGCTTCGCCGTAGGAATCGGACAGTCCCAGCACCTCGCCGGTGGAACGCATCTCAGGTCCCAGCACAGGGTCTACCTCGGGGAACATATTGAAGGGGAAGACCGCTTCCTTGACTCCGTAGTAGGGTATCACCTTCTCCTTCATATCGGGAAGGGGTGAAGATTTGCCCGTAAGATCTGCGGTGATGATATCCGTGGCAATGGGTACCATGCGGATGTTGCAGACTTTGGACACCAGAGGCACGGTACGTGACGCTCTGGGGTTGGCCTCCAGCACAAATACTTTGTCATTCTCTATGGCGTACTGCATGTTCATGAGCCCCTTTACATGCATTGTCTCGGCTATACGCCTGGTGTAATCCTTGATGATCTCCACATTCTTTTCACTGATGTGGACGGAAGGTATGATGCAGGCGGAATCGCCAGAATGAACGCCTGCCAGCTCTATATGCTCCATGACAGCGGGTACAAAGGCATGTGTGCCATCCGCTATGGCATCTGCCTCACACTCCAGTGCATGATTCAGAAATCTGTCTATCAGTATGGGTCTGTCGGGTGTCACGCCCACCGCAGCCTTCATGTACTCTGCCATGGCGTCATCATCATAGACCACTTCCATGCCACGGCCTCCCAGCACATAGGAAGGACGCACCATAACGGGATAGCCGATGCGTGTGGCTATATCGATGGCCTCCTCCACGGTAGTAGCCATTCCTGATTCGGGCATGGGGATCTCCAGCTTGTCCATCATCTCACGGAACTGGTCCCTGTCCTCAGCCATGTCTATCACCTCGGGAGAGGTGCCAAGGATCCTGACGCCGTTGGCCTGAAGCTGTGAAGCTATGTTGAGAGGAGTCTGTCCGCCGAACTGTGCTATGACGCCCAAGGGCTTCTCCTTGTGGTAAATACTCAGCACATCCTCCACCGTCAGTGGCTCAAAATAAAGCTTGTCGGAAGTATCGTAATCCGTGGACACCGTCTCAGGGTTACAGTTTACGATGATGGTCTCAAAGCCCAGCTTCTTAAGAGCCATAGCAGCGTGTACGCAGCAGTAATCAAACTCGATACCCTGGCCGATACGGTTGGGACCACCGCCCAGGATCATGATCTTTTTGGTATCCTGATTTACGGGATTCTTATCCTCTCCGTTATAGGTGGAGAAATAATAAGCGCTGTCCTGAGTTCCTGATACATGGACGCTCTCCCAGTGCTGCTGTACACCGAGGGCTATGCGCTTATTCCTAAGGTCATCTTCGCTCACCTCAAGGAGCTGTGACAGATACTTATCGGAGAAGCCGTCCTTCTTGGCCTTTATCAGAGCGTCATCCGAAGGCATGGAACCCTTGGACGCCATGAGTGCATTCTCCTCTTCCACCAGCTCTTTCATCTGCTCAAGGAAGTAGGTCTTTATCTTTGTGATGCCATGGATCTCATCCACGGTGGCACCGGCCCTTAAGGCCTCATAAATAAGGAAATATCTCTCTGAACTGGGCACGGAGAGCCTGCGAAGAAGCTCTTCCTTGGAAAGTGTATCAAAATTCCTGGCATGGCCCAGGCCGTATCTGCCGTTTTCAAGGGATCTGATGGCCTTCTGGAAAGCCTCCTTGAAATTCTTGCCGATGCTCATGACCTCGCCCACGGCTCTCATCTGGGTTCCCAGCTTGTCCTCCACGCCCTTGAATTTTTCAAAGGCCCATCTGGCAAATTTGATAACCACGTAATCGCCGTCGGGCACATATTTATCCAAGGTTCCGTACTTACCGCAGGGGATCTCACTCAAAGTAAGACCCGTAGCCAGCATGGCGGATACCAGTGCGATGGGGAAGCCCGTAGCCTTTGAAGCCAGGGCTGATGAACGTGAGGTACGGGGATTGATCTCTATGACTATGATACGGTCATCCACGGGATTATGGGCGAACTGTACGTTCGTACCGCCGATGACCTGTACCGAATCGACTATCTTGTAAGCGGCCTCTTGAAGGCGCTTCTGAACTTCCTCAGAGATGGTGAGCATGGGAGCCGAGCAGAAAGAATCGCCGGTGTGCACGCCCATGGGATCGATATTCTCTATGAAGCAGACCGTGATCATTTTGCCATCCTTGTCACGTACTACCTCCAGCTCCAGTTCTTCCCAGCCTATAATAGACTCTTCCACCAGCACCTGTCCCACCAGGGAAGCCTGCAGTCCTCTGGCGATGACTGTCCGCAGCTCGTCCTTATTGTAGACCAGACCGCCACCGGCACCCCCCATGGTGTAAGCAGGGCGCAAAACTACGGGATAGCCCAGCTTCTCAGCTATAGCCAGTCCGTCTTCCACGGAATAAGCCACCTCCGAACGGGCCATCTCGATGCCCAGCGAGTTCATGGTATTCTTGAACTCGATACGGTCCTCGCCACGCTCTATGGCATCCACCTGCACGCCTATGACCTTCACGTCATATTTATCCAGAATGCCCTCTTTATAAAGCTCAGCGCATAAATTAAGTCCCGACTGCCCGCCGAGATTCGGCAACAGAGCATCGGGACGTTCTTTTTTAATAATATATTCCAGCCTCTTTACGTTAAGAGGCTCAATGTAAGTAACATCGGCGGTCTCGGGATCCGTCATGATGGTGGCGGGGTTAGAATTAACGAGTACGATTTCATAACCCAGCTTTCTCAATGCTTTACAAGCCTGAGTGCCTGAATAATCAAACTCACAGGCCTGGCCGATGATAATGGGACCCGAACCGATGATCAAAACCTTGTGTATATCTGTTCTCTTAGGCATAAGCTCCTCCTTCTTCACAATGTCATTAACTTAAGCCCGACTCTATGCTTGCCTGCGCGGGATATACCTCATGCAAAACTTAGGTCAATGACAACAACTAATCCATTCTACCATCATCTAAGGAGCAATTCAAGAGCAGATATAAATATTAAGGTCACGCCAAATAATCCAGCAGATCCTCGTCGTTAAAGGTCTTGACTTCCTTTTGTGCCAGGATGCTTTCAGCCTGGTCCGTGTCGTCGACCCTGAGGACCACATAGGAATTACCCTTGGAGCCTCCGGTGAAAGCATATACATACTCAATGTTCACGCCTGCGTCCTTTAAGATCTCCAGCACGCCCTTCAAAGCACCCGAACGGTCGTCCATCCTGACCGCCACCACCTTGGTCTCCTTGACTATGATGTCATCGCCCAATACTTCCTTTGTCTTTTCAGGATCCGACACTATGATACGAAGTATACCGAAATCCTTAGTGTCGGCGACGCTCAGCGCCCTTATATTAACCCCTGCGCCTGTGATGGCCGACAGTGCATCGCAAAGCATACCGGGCCTGTTTTCAAGAAATGCAGATAACTGTGTGATTGCCATGGTAATACCTCCTTTTTGTTCAAGATTCTTCGCTAACGTCCTAAGGCATCCACCACTTCGTGTGTCTACGCTCCGCTTCGGTCGGCGCTGAACAAACGTCCCCCGGACGTTTAGCGCCCCCTTAGGACGAAATTCGCTCAGAATGACAAATGATTAATCAAATGACAAAATCAGTGCAACTTACGCTTATCAACAACTCTCTTTGCCTTGCCCTCGGATCTTTCGATGGACTTGGGCGCCACCAGATGGATGTCGGGGCCTATGCCCAGCATGGACCTCATGGCGTTCTTAAGATCCCTCTCACGGTGCTGGATCTCAGCCACCTTATCCGAGAACATCTCAGGTGAGAATTCCACATATATATCAAAGGTATCGGTATTATTTACCCTGTCTACTTCAATCTGATAATTGGGCGTATAACCCTCTTTAAGAAGCACCGCCTCTATCTGACTAGGGAATACATTTACGCCGCGGATGATCATCATGTCATCGGTACGTCCCATGGGCTTGGACATCTTCACATGGGTCCTGCCGCAGGAGCACTTCTTGCGTGTAAGTACGCATATATCCTTAGTGCGGTAACGCAGAAGAGGAAAGCCCTCTTTATCCAGGGAAGTAAACACCAGTTCACCTTTTTCTCCGTCGGGAAGGACCTCATGGGTCTCGGGATCTATGATCTCCGCATAGAAATGATCCTCATTGATATGAAGACCGGTCTGTTCCTCGCACTCATAGGACACGCCGGGGCCCGAAGTCTCGGTGAGACCGTAAATATCAAAGGCCTTAATGCCCAGGCTCTTTTCAATGGTCTGACGCATCTCCTCGGTCCAGGGCTCTGCTCCGAAGATACCTGCCTTAAGCTTATTATCCTCGGGCTTATAGCCTCTCTCAGCCAGTGATTCACCTATATAAGCCGCATATGAAGGGGTGCAGCAAAGAATGGTGGCATTCAGGTCCATCATGAACTGGATCTGTCTGTCGGTATTGCCCGATGACATGGGCAGTGTCAGGCAGCCCACCTTATGGGAACCGCCATGGAGTCCCGAACCACCTGTAAAGAGTCCGTAGCCGTAGCAAACCTGGCATACGTCCTCGCTGGAGCCGCCTGCAGCCACTATAGCTCTGGCACAGCACTCCTCCCACATATCTATATCATTCTGGGTGTAGAAAGCCACTACTCGCTTACCCGTGGTACCTGAAGTAGAGTGGATACGCACACAATTCTTAAGATCCGTTCCCAAAAGTCCGTAAGGGTATGCTTCCCTCAGGTCGTCCTTTGACAGAAAAGGAAGCTTCTTTATATCGTCCACACTCTTAATGTCCTCGGGCTTCACATTCTGCTTATCCATCAGGTCACGATAATACTTCACGTGATCATACACGTGTTTCACCTGACGGACGATCTTTTCATTCTGGATCTCCAGAATCTTTTCACGGGATGCAGTCTCTATTTCCGGCTGATAATAATTTCCCATTGGTTAGCTCCTTTCGAAAGATATTCAGATTGATTTATTCTACTACCCCGATTCTTTTTTGTCAAAATAAAAATAGAAATGAGCGGCTTTCCAAATCTTAGAAAACCGCTCATTCAAAATGCACAATTTACTGTCTCCATACCCTACAGTCGGAATCCATCATTTCTTAACTGCCTGGAATACAGGATAAAGAGTGATGGAAGACTTAGTTGTCTTTGTCCAGTAAATTACCTCGTCAGGCTTGATCTGTACAGTGTTTCCACCCTTAACGGTAGTATATCCTGCAAGTTCATATCCAGCACCAAGAGCACTCTTGATAGAAGCTGAATACTGAGCCAGCTGTGCAGGTGAATCATAGGTGAGCTTGCTGAAAGTAGCACCCTTGATCTTAACACCGTTGATCTTAACAGTCTTAATCTTAACCTTGAACTTCTGAACCTTAAATACAGGTGTCATAACAAGGTTACCGTTAGCATCAACCTGAGCTTTTGCAAGGATCTTAGCTGTAAGCTTCTTAACGATCTTGGGCTTACCATTTACAATGATCTGATAACCCTTGAACTTGCTGCCTGCCTGCTTAGCCTCAGGAAGAACTATCTTAGATGCTCCTGTAGCTACCTGGTTGATAGCGCTTGCGATAGCTGATCCACTGATAACAACCTCAGCCTTGCTGCCTGTAGGCGCCTTAACGGTAACACTCTTAATAGTGCCATTGCCTACAGTAACTGTAGAGCCATCCTTAGTGTCAACGATCACCTCGCTCTCAGACAGCTTGTCAGCAGTCTTACTGCCATAAGCGAATACGCTCACACACTCCATTACCAGCATCATCAAAGCAAGCAAAAGTGATACAACTCGCTTTTTTGTAACCATCGGATTTCCCCTCCTTCCTTAGTTATTTATAAACACGACCGAGTCTTACACCCCCTCAATAATCGAGTAAGGTGTGAAACCCTTAGCCGGATTTACCACATTAAACCAAAAACCGACACCTATTTTACCTCAAAATACAAACGGTGTCCAGTAGTTTTTTCAAAAGTTCATCCTCATTGACGTGATATTCGTCATAAGTCTCCGTCTGTACGCCCTCTCCGGGCAACGTCCACTCGGCCACTTCATCCTTTGCGTTTACGCCTTTCATGAGCTTTACGAACTGATCGTTGCCCATATTTGTGACCATGTAAGGATGGATCTCATCATACATCCGGGTGACCATTTCCTGATCACCGTCATATCCTGAACGGACCTGCTCCAGAAAAGCCTTAAGGAAAACCTTTTGCCTGTCCAGACGATACAGAGCACTGTCTGTGGTATTTATATCCCTGACTCTCAAGAAGGTCTCAATATTATTTTTATTGAGACTCACCACTGAGCCGGGAGTGAATCTGTCATCTTTAAAGTACAGCGAATCATTGGGCACCGTCACCTTGATCCCGTTCATCTCATCCGCCAGCACTCCCAGCGCGTCCAGCGCTATGGCACAGTACCCCTGGATGGGAAGCGAATAGAGTATGGAAGAAACCGAATCCTTGGTCAGGTTGCAGCTCTCATGCTTACCGTCTCCGTATCCGTACTGGACAGAGATGTGATCGTATATGAGAACCGGTTCCTGAGTTTCTTCAGTGATTCCGGTGATGTATGTCATCGTATCTCTCGGAATGGAGATCATGGTGGTCTCGCCGGACATCCTGTCCATGGACAGTACAAAGATCGCGTCCGACTGGCCTGCATCCGCCTGGCCCTTCTGGGTATCCACCAGTTCCCTCTTATCTATTCCGAGGAAAAGGAAGTTAGTCAGATGATCGTTATATCTGTAATGCTGACCGTTATACTCGATATCGGCAGCGGAGATATCCACGCCTTTTTTATAAGTCATGGTCTCACTGCTGCTGCCATCGGAGGCTATGCCTGCGATCCTGCCTGACTTTTCCGCAAAATACAGAAGTACAGCCGTGGTCACCAGCAGAATCAGGATAACAGCAGCCCTGGCTGCTATCTTAAGTCCCTTCATGTCTTATCGGATTCCTCACTTTCAGAGTCTGAATTCGATGCACCGTAATAACCGTAATATCCGCCATAGCCATATCCGCCATAGCCATATCCGCCATACCCGTAACCATAGCCGTATTTACCATACTTGCCATACTTGCCATAATATCCGTAGTAACGATGGGATGAAGTGTCTACCTTATTAAGTACTACGCCCAGCACTCTGCATCCTGTGCTCACCAGATTCTGCTTAACCTTCTGTGCGATACGGTAGCTGACCCTCTCCGCCTCTATGACGATCATGGATCCATCACACCACTTCGCCACTATCATGGCATCAGACATGGATGCTAAGGGCGGCGTATCAATGAGCACATAATCATACTGCTCCCTCACCTGAGTGAGCAGGGACTCCATTTCCTCAGACTCCAGCAGCTCCGTAGGGTTAGGGGAGAGTGAACCTGCAAATATAATGTCCACATTCTCGTAGTTAGTGGAATATATCACCTCATCCAGTCCTGCCTGTCCGCTGAGATAATGGGTAAGTCCCTTTACCTTTTCCTTAACCTGGTATCTGCTGACGAAAGCAGACTTCCTGATATCGGCGTCAATCATGAGGACTCGCTTGCTGATCTTACCGAATTCACGGCACAACTGAAAGGTGACATCACTCTTTCCCTCATTCGGAAAGCAGCTGGTCATCAGAATCACTTTTATATTTGCTCCCGCGAACTGAAGGTTGGTACGGAGGGTTTTGATAGCCTCCTGGTACATCCTGTCATCCTTACGGGAGTCTGTCATCACTACCTGTTTTTTCATTTTTTCTTACTCTTCTTACTGCTATCCTTCTTAAATACGTTTAATATCGGATTTTTTTTCTTCTTTTTGGAATCTTTCTGTAAATTTATAAAGTCCTTACGATCGGGTACGCTGGCAAGCATCGGCAGATCCAGGAACCTGACTATCTCAGCCTCACTCTTTATGGAGTCGTCTACGATAGTGATAAGAACTATGATGCCACAGCTTATAAACAGTCCGATGAACATACCTATTATAAGGCTCTTTTTATGATTGGGGCTGGTCCTCTCCGTAGGCACTATGCCTTCCTCGATGATTTTTGGGGGAACCACCTCCATCTTATCACCGATAAATGCAGAGGACACTCTGGCCAGTTCGTTTACCAGTTCCATGGCCAGCACCGGATCATGACACTTCACCGTAAGGTCTATGATACGAGTATTATTGGGATTATCTATGGTTATCATGGACTTAAGGTTCTGATAAGTCATATCCTGATTAAGATTAAAAATAACCTCCTCGAGAACCGGCCTGCTGGTAATGAGCACCTGGTAGTCATTAGTCAGCTGGCTGCCCATCTGTATATCCGCCAGGGACGCCAGTGTGGTTTCCTTTGTCAGTACCAGCATAGTGGAGCTGGAAGAATACTGAGGCTTGATCACAAACATGGAAACCAGCAGCGCTATGATACCGCCCAGCAAAGTGGCGACTATGACTGCAAATAAATGAGCCCTGATGGCAAAAAGCAGTTCCACCAGGTCTATTTCGACTTCATCATCTTCTATTTTAAATCTTTCGTCCTGCATTATATCCTCTCACCCCGAAGCATCTTATCCGCATTCAGGCTGCAAATCTCAGCCACATACTCATCGTCAAGATTGGAATTCATCCACTTAAGTGCCGCCTTTACCTTAGGCGCACGGTGCTTCGTGTCATGCATGTCCGTGCCCAAAAAGTGCACCAGTCCCGATTCCAGAAGCCTCTTGCAATAAGCAGCAGTCCTGTCAAACAGATGACCGCAGATATCGGAACAGTTTATCTGCATGTATGCGCCCTGTTCCATCAGCTCCATTACCTTTTTTTCATCAGACAGCGCTTCATATCTCTCAATGTGAGCCAAAATGGGGTGATATGACAGCATCTCCACCTCTCTGACCATGCGCTGTATATTATATACGGATTCCCAGGGATAAAATTCTATAAGAACGTAATTTTGACCGCCCATGGTGAGTAACTCACCATCCGCGAGTTTTTGAAGCATCCCCTCACTGCCAAAGATTTCCTGTCCGAGATACAATTCACACTCATCCCCCACGGCAGCTTTAAGCTGCTCAAACTTTTCCAGGGCCTGAGCCTTATTATATCCATGAAACTGTTCGGAATAATGGGGCGTACATACTATCCTGCCGACGCCCTGAGCGACACTCATCCTGATCATCTCAAGACTTATGTCAAGACTCCTCGATCCGTCGTCAACACCCCATATCAGGTGACTGTGGACATCCGTCATACTACCGTCTTTCATCTGTCAACCTCATAAAATCAAAGCAAGATAGCATTGTACCACTGTTTGTCAAAAAATGCAAGGGTGATTTGATCCGATCGGGCTCATGATCAAGCCCGGTCAGAATCATGCTTTAGTCTGACCGGGCTAGTAGATGCTGTATAGATGCTGTATAGGTGCTGTATCAAAGCTTAAATTCATTAACGATATCATTAAGACTGGAGGAAATATCCTGCTGGGTCCTGGCCATGGAGGAGATATCGGAAACCATGATATTTACATCCTCCACGGTGTCCGTAACCTCTGCCGAAGACTCTGCCGTGGCATTGGCGCTATCTGCTATGGAAGCCACTGCATCATTAACCTGATCCATGGCTTCGCTGATATTTTCCACCATATCCGAGATCTGTCCCGTGAGGGCTCCAAAGGACTGGGCGTCCGCACCGTACTGTTTTCCGGTCTCAATAAAGCTCTCATAATCAGGCGTCACTGTTTCCTTCACAAATTTAAGCAGATCGTTGGAGCATCTGTTCAGATCCGAAAAAGCTCCCTGAATGGCGTCTATAGTCTGCTTTATCTGCTCTACCGTCTGGGCGGTATCCGTGGCCAGCTTGTTTATCTCCGAAGCCACCACGGCAAAGCCCCTGCCATGCTCTCCTGCCCTGGCTGCCTCTATGGAAGCATTGAGGGAAAGGAGGTTTATCTGCTCCGCTATGCCGGCGATGGAATCCGCCAGTTCGCCTATCTCTTCTATGACCTCAGCCTTTGAGCTGGCTTCCTCCAGCTCACGGCCTCTTTGATCTGCGATGGCTATGGCATTGTCACAGGACCTGCGGGAATCGTTCACCACTCTCTCGGCGCGCTTTAAGATTTCCTTAACTTCCCTCATGGTCTGATCCGTCTCATTGGCCAGACGCATCACGGAAGAATTCACCTCATTCGTAGAAGCGGAAACCTCCTGGGTGGCTGCACCGGTATTGGTCATGGCGTCATTGACCGTGACCATGGAATCCCTGATGGAGGCAAATTTTTTGGACAGATCGCTCGAAACCTTTGTAAGCTGCATGGCCGAATCCTTAACCTGACCTGATCCGCTTGAAATGCTCCTGATGACTGAGCTGTTGCTTTCATACATGTTATTGAGGGACTCGGACATCTGCCCGACCTCATCGGCACTCCTGATATCCAGCTTATCCACCGTGAAATCGCCGGAAGCCAGGATCCCTGCGAAGACCTTTACCTTCTCAATGGCACCCGAAATATTACCTGCTATGAATATGATAAAGGTGCTGCAGACCACCACGGCTATAAGACATATGACAGCAGACATGCGGAGCATGCTGTTTACGGGAGCGTTTATCTCAGACTGAGCCATGACCACAATGAGCTTCCAGCCCACTCCGGACACGGTTCCGAAATATGCATTCATGGCTCCCATGGAAGATTTATAAACCTCCCTGCCCTTATCGGATGAAAGCACATGCTCTCCTATGGAAGAGATACCATCCGAATCGGATTTGATATTCATGGCGACGGAAACCTTTGACATATCGTCCGTGTAGATATAAGTACCGTCTGATGTCAAAAGTATCGCTCTGCCCGTCTCACCTATCCTGATGGAACCTATCACCTCAGATATGCTGCCCAGGCCTATGTCCACAGTCACACAGCCCAGATACTCATTATTATCTCCAAATATGGGGCAGGCGCAGGTAGCCATGACGGAATCGCTTCCGGGGTCATAATAGGGATCTGTGATAATGGGTTCGAGGGTAGTCTGTGCCTTTGCCAGCTGATAATAATCCTGCGAAAAATAGTCATATTCCGCATTGGAATACTGCCAGTCCTCCACGACCTCATCGCCATCCCCGCGATACCAGTAAGGACCCACATACTCCTGGGAGTAATATGCAGCATCTCCCGTATAAACCTTGGGCTCAAACCAGATACCACAGCCATTAACTATGTCATCCGACCTTATGGCCTGTTCGAACACACTCTGAAAGGCGGATATCTTAGATATCCTGTAGGTCTTCGATACAAAAATTGAAAGATCGGCGGCAGCCTTTCTGACCTTCTCCAGCTTACCGTCAACCATGTAGAGGTTACCGTTCAGAGTCTCGGTCATCTTTCCTTCTATTTCTTCATTTATGGATTTTTTAGCCACGTTAGAATTGAACATCGTGACTATGACCAGCGACGCCAGTACCACAGGCACTACCGCTACGATGAGTTTACCCCTGATTCCAAGTCCTTTTTTACTACCCATGGCAATACCCTCCGCTTGAAAAACCGGCTTACAAACCGGTGACAGGTATCCCCATACCGTCACCCGGGCCGGAATCCAAATATTCTCCGAAACACTTAATACAACAGTATTTCATCTATTATACCACGTATGCGCATAAAAGGCACGTTTTTTTACCATTAAACCTTGACATCTTTACAGATGTCCAGTACTATCTCGGCACTGATCAGATCTTTCAGTTTTTCCCGATCCATCTTCTCAAGTAAACCCGGACCATATTTCATGATCAGCCTGCTCATGACCTCAATACAGCGCTCAAAGGCAATGTTGTCTTTCGGATCTTTATAATACGATTCTGTTTTCTGTTCCACATAACTCCTCTCCTTCCCGCGCTCCACGCTCTTCAGAAAAACAAGACCTTCATCAAATCTGTCCGCATGCCAGGACTTCTTTGAAGATACCTGCACATCCTTGTTGTTGGAAATCGCACAGCAGATGTGTTCCTTTTCCAGATTATCCTTTGTTACCCTGATGTATTCCATATAATCAGCCTCATTCGATTTACAGATCAAATATACTCATCTGCGGATACTTATCCGGCAGTTCCTGCATAAATCCGAAGCACTCATCCGGAGTTGACAGGATTCCATTGTCCTTACAGATTCTCTGGAATAGACCCATCAATTCTTTTGCATTCGGGCTTGGCAGTTCATACGCATTCCCGTACCGTCTGATGTAGCGTTCTTTCATTCCCGGAAAATACTTATCAAGCGCTGCATAATAGTATTCCCTGTCTCCTTCCCGAAGCGTCAGTCCCATGCCGAAATCAATAATGCCCTTTACCCCAACTCTTACACACTCATTCAGAATTGCTGTAATGTTATCCTCAGTATCATTGATAAAAGGCAGGATCGGCGTAAGCCAGACAATCGTTGGAATGCCATTCTTGCGCAATTCTTCCAGCACTTCAATCCGTCGCTTTGTATTGCAGACATTCGGCTCCAGTATTCGGCACAGGTCATCATCGTAGGTTGTAAGCGTCATCTGCACCACGCATTTTGCAGAACTGTTAATCTTTGATAGCAAGTCGATATCCCGAAGTATACGGTCAGATTTTGTCTGAATCGCAACTCCAAAACCATTTTCCAAAATAATTTCCAGACATCGCCTTGTCAGCTGCAGATCTTCTTCGCAATGCATATACGGATCTGACATCGCGCCTGTTCCGATCATGCACTTTCTTCTTTTCGACTTCAACGCTTTTTCCAGAAGATCCGGTGCATTCTGCTTCACCTCAATATCTTCAAAGGGATGCGTGAACTGATAACAACTGCTCCTACTGTCACAGTATATGCAGCCGTGAGTACATCCCCGATATATGTTCATTCCATAGTGTCCACCGCTGCCGGTCAGAATCCCTTTTGCATCAACAAAATGCATTTTATCAGCTCCCCTTTACCTCCCCGCATTCTTCTCTTTCGCAGAATACAGTAGCCATAAACATACCAGTTTGTCCATTTGAAGATCAGATAATAAGGCTCAATCTCCCTTTCCTTCGACTTTAAGGACAATCCTGTCACTGTATTTTTCATTGATTATCCTCTTGATTTCCTCAGGTAATTAGGTTCAGTATCGGTCCCTTCCGTCACTATCAGATGATATTCCGGTTGAATGCCAACCTTTCGGACATAACGGTCATTTCTTACCCAGTCCTTCCCCAGATCACTCTTTTTTAAAGGTTTCAGACTCAT
>Ga0247608_10005784_pt1 | contig 13261 bp, 9 predicted proteins | sample 176DNAGHGlowgp2_FD_193490 | JGI IMG/M metagenome (GOLD analysis project Ga0247608, IMG submission 193490) | Sheep rumen microbial communities from Palmerston North, Manawatu-Wanganui, New Zealand - 1766 DNA GHGlow gp2 | ecosystem: Host-associated > Mammals > Digestive system > Stomach > Rumen ...
GGAACAATCGAATAATAATAAAGCACACTACAATGGACGGGTACGCCTTACATTTATCGTCATGGGACACAATACCGAAAGAGATTACATCATCAGCGCCGATGGCAATGATCACGACCCGAATGATGGCCACTGGAGAGCGGAGTGATACAATAAAGTGCCGGGATATTGAAGATGGGAAAAACAGGAGGATAATGGATATGGGATTTCTGGATAATTTCAAAGCCGCCATGCAAAGAGGCGCAGAAGCCGCCAATGCGAATATCGAGAGACAGCGCGCCGAAAAAGCGGCAGCACAGGGCGCTGCTGGAACACAGATGCAGGCAAGACCTCAGGCACACCCGCAGAGTAAGCTCCCCGAGGGCGTTGTCATGGCATCTCTGGATGATCTGGAGCCGATCGCATTAGGAACCAATTCAAGAGGACAGGAAGTGATCATGCATGTGCGCGGTGCTTTTCTGGCAAAACCGATGGGAACCTGTACTTTAGATACCGGCGCGCAGAGGACGGAGATCAAGCGTATCGTGCGTGAGACGCTTGCCAGAGAGATGGCGCCGCAGATTGAGTCGATGGGAGACCTCAAGTTTCTGATGGTCTTTGCCAACCGTATGAATCAGACTGTTTGCGAGGCATTAAAGGCGCATGGCTTTGAAGCCGCAGTGAAACTGCCGTTAGTGATCCGTCCGAACTGACCGATACATTATAGTTTGAATTTAGAAAGTCCGTCGGGTTCCGGATTATGTTATGACCAAAGAGCGCTATGACATTTTTATAAGGGCAATAAAAACAGGCACCGGTTTGAAATCAGTGCCTGTTATTTTTTCTTCTTTCCGGCATATGTCATGGCCCGCTTCTGTGATTCGAAGATGAAATATCCGTCTTCTTCGTAGATCTTCACACCACCGAAGATGGAGATGAGTTTATTCTTATACCAGTCTTTCCTTTTCGTGACCATGAACATCTTTCCGCCGATTCTCAGGCGGTTAAATCCCTTTTCGATAAAGGCCTTCGCGACTTTGAAGTCTGTATGGTACGGCGGATTGGAGAGGATCAGGCTGAAGTCGGATCCCGGGACATTGGTAAGTGCGTCCCCTGAGACAAAAACAGCACCATCGAATCCGTTTTCTTTCAAGTTTTTCTCCGCTGTCTTTACTGCCAGTTCATCGACATCTGTAAGCACGATGTTTTGAGGTTTGACGCCAAAAGCAGCTGCCGCCAGCGACACGATGCCGCATCCGCATCCCAGATCGAGGACTTTGTCTTCTTCTTGAAAATCCACATGATTAAGCATGGCAAGTGTTCCCTTGTCGGGTTCTCTCGGAGAGAACAGGGAGCTTTCCGTCCGGACGGTAAGTTCTTTATCGTTGAAAATGACTTTATACATCGATCCTACTTCTTTCAGGAAATGAGATATGGGAGGCACCCGGGGATACGAATTGCCGGTTACTGGAATTTATGATACAAATACCGGATCAGAAGAACGACCCCGACGATGATCAGTGAAACGAGGATCGCCTTTCCTCCATCTTGTCTCCAAAGCATAATCTTACACCTGTATTGAATCTATTCTTGAATCTATTCTTGCTTCATTATACTATTGTTTCTCTATATTTTTAGTATAGTTTCTAAGTGATCTTCCGGATGTATAATGATAGCAATAAAGAATAGCGAGGTAAGCACTATGAAGTTCCAGGAAAGAGAGATCACACTTAAGGACGGAAGAAAGTGTATCCTGCGCCCGAATGGACCGGATCTGGCCGAGCCGATGCTCGATTATCTGAAGAAAACAGCAGGTGAAACAGAATTCCTTCTCCGCTATCCGGATGAAGTAAACTACACCCTGGAAGGAGAGGTCGATATCCTCGGAAGACTTCTGGAAGATCCGTACCAGATCATGATGGCGCCGATCGTCGATGGAAAGGTTGCCGGTAACGGCGCAATCTTCGGTATCGGTGATAAGCGGAAGATCCAGCACCGCTGTTCTCTCGCTATCGCTCTATATAAAGAATACTGGGGTCTCGGGATCGGGACAGCCATGATCAATTATATGTGCGAGCTTGCCAAGCAGATCGGCTGGACGCAGGTCGATCTGGAAGTTGTTGCCGAGAATACACAGGCGCAGGCGCTCTATAAGAAGTGCGGTTTTATCGAGACCGGACGCCGTCACAATGCTCTGCGTTTCGATGATGGCACCTATCACGACGAGATCCTGATGTATAGAGATCTGACGTAAGATTATCCCTGCCTGCTCTTGTGCACGGCACGAAGGACCACACTCAGTCCGCCATAGAGAACACCGGCCACCGCCCATACGAGCCAGGTGATATCCCATCTGTTGGTCAGGAAACTGATGGTCAGATAGATCGCGGTGATCACCATCCAATAGGCCGGAGTTACGGCATTTAGAACAGTGTTACTTTTCTCTTCTTTACTGTAATCGCCCTCCTGAAGGAGCTTGCTGTAACCGTCTTTGGTGATGCCTGCGCGGACGATCATGAATACACCGATTGCAATGAAAGTGAACAGCACACAGGTAAGTCCCATGAGGAGCGGTTCGTTCTTTTCATCGATGGCGGCTCCGGCGATGAGTGCGCACACACCGATCAGGATCGAAACTGTTCCGCCTGTGATCGCCCGGATAAAACGGCTCTGGAACTTTTCCGACTTCGCTTTGACCATGCCTTCTACACCATATTCTGCGTCGAAGGATTCCTTTTCCAGATACTCCCACTTATCATGGCTCATCGCCGCCGGGATAAAGAAAATAAGGGAGATGGCCACCATGATGAGAAGAAGGATGATGCCGATCGCACCGGCCGGATCTTCCGCGAGGGGAAGTGCTCCCGCTTTCTGAAGAGCCATGACGGCGAGAAGCGGGACCGGGCAAAGCGTGCAGATGAGCGTGCCAAGGGAGATCTTCCTTGCAAAGGAATCATTCTCTTTGAGAAAAGCATTCGCCTCCTCCATGGACACTCTTCGCAGTTCCTTACCTGAATCTTCGGATGTCTGATTTGCCGGACGGTCCTGCTCATCCTTCAGAAGATAATCGGTGCTTACATTAAAGAGCCGGCTCATCTCGAGGATACGGTTGAGATCCGGGACCGACTGGGCGCTTTCCCACTTACTGACCGACTGTCTGGAGACGCCGAGCTTATCCGCGAGATCCTCCTGCGACCAGCCGTTCTTTTTTCTTTCTTCCATTATTTTTTCTGCCAGGATCATTTCTCTTACCTCTCAATCATCATTATAACAGTTTTGCTCTGTATTCTTTAATCAAGACTTCGGTGCACCTGCTTGATGATCTAAGGATATCTAAAACCCCGATTGCCTGCTATCAAGCCGCCTTGGAAATGTGTCAACCGGCAGTTGCAACTGCCTATTTACGCTCTTTCCAGGCTAGAAAAGTTTCGCAGAAGTAGTCGACGAAGTCCTCGACGGTCTTTCTGCACTGAGTTTCGTCGGTGAGCTCGACCGTGACGCCGTAGCGTCCGGACCGGTCTTCTGCATGCCACTCGGTAAGGAAGAACAGCACCATATCGTCGAAGGCGGTCTCCTCGGAATCGCTAAGTCCGTTATTCAGTTCAGGCGGGATCTTCACGATCTCACCGTACTTTGCGAGGCTGAAGTACATGATCGCATCTTCGTTTTTCTCTTTTACGGAAAGCTGCGCCGAGTATTCCTCTCCGAGCTTTTCACGGATCACTCGGTCCGCGGTTTCCTGCGCGATCGGAGTGATTTTCGAAACGAGTGCCAGTACTTCGTCATGGGTATAGACCTTGCCTACGCCGGTCTTTTCATAGTCATCGGTAAACCCGATATTGTGCTTCACGATGTGATCGTAGATCTGAGGATAACTATGTGTGATCACGCCGACACTCCTGCTTACATATTCAGTGCCGTCTTTTGTCGTGATCGAGGAATCTCCGGAAGCGATATGGATCTTACTGATCTCATCAAAAGGGATCTCCACCGACGAGATCAGACTCTTCTTTACCCGAATTCCGTTTTCCGTCACACTAAACCGTATCACCTTGTTCCTCCAACTCTGCCTAGTAAAAGATTGCAATTAGGAACATTATATCATGGCAGTTCTTTTCGATATAATAAAGAAGATATCGATCCGTGAGCAGAGGATCTTATCCTTTCCGAGCAGGACCGTACATCGCCGTATTCCCGGGAAATGTAAACCGCTGTGTTACATTTGCACATGAGAATTTCTTGTCGGGATGAAGGGGTATTAGGTGAAGCTGAAGTCTTCCTCAGCAAAACTGTCGCAGACCGGATGACCAAGGTCGAGGGATTCGTGGGCAAGAAGAATTTTAAGTGGGACGGAATGTGTCCTGTTAATGATTCCGTTTGTGATGTCTTTGGTTCCTTGAAATACACGTTTGATTCTTCCGTCATCAGTGAGGTAGTCTTTAGACTTCTCGTCTATAAGAACAAAGATGTCCTTATACTTGTGTAGTATGTCAGCGATTTCGCTAAAATCATTCTCTGGGTACTTTATAGTGACTACGTATTCGAAAAGATTCTCATATTCTAGAGGAACGACGCAAGGAAGATAGAATCGAAGCGCGTTGGATAGAACAACGTGAGAGATATCTTCTGCATAGGCAGAGATAGTTCTGCTTTCTGAAGCGGAAGATGAATCATTGCTGTTCTTGAACTTGAAAATTACTCTTTGAGGATTTCTTCCTCTTGATGATTCAAAATCGATTGGTGTGTCTGGATCCGGCTTGCAGGTTTCAGGATGAGAACTATTATTCTCCCGGAGAATCTCAAAGGAGGCAAGTTCGCTTGTGCGATCCAGATCTATGGCGCAGAGTTTTACAAGTTTAGCTATGCTTTCGGAATTGAAATATTCTCTCCTTTTCACATTTTCCACGGTGTAGTAGGAAATTTCGTGGAGAAATTTTTCCATCTCAGAGGGCTTCATACCAATCAGACCGACTTTAACTTCACTTAGTGAAACTGGCGATGCGGTTTGTCTGAAGATCATATCATTTACGACATTCTTACATTCACGGATCTGTTTTTTCGAAAGGCGTCCTATAGTACTTTTGTAAGTATCGTCGAATTCGATTTTGTCCACACGAAGTGTTCGACCAAAGTTGCGCTCCTGATCTTCGGAGAAACGATACGCATATGCTCGAATGGTGTTTTCGCGGTTCGAATAGAAGAGAGAGTCGAAAAGAACATCACCACTATTTGAATCGATGGCGGACTTGTTATTCAGATAATGGATGTGACAAATCTTCTGAGAATATATAGAAGCCAATATCTTTCGAACATTTGAGGCAAGTTTTGGATCGATGGCTTTATCTTTCTGAAGATGGCAGAAGACAATATCCCTATTTAAATCGAAGATCGGCAATTGATAATCTTCCGTATACCATGTTGTTTCTGAGTATGAAGATAATAATGCCCCGCTTGTTTCTTGGAAGGCTTTGACTTCCGAAGGCTCAAGGAAAAGAGCAGCAAACGGAGACCTGGCAATATCGAATAGATAATTGACCTCGAGTTTGTTTAGCGGGAGGTGAATATATGAATTGGAAGGAAAGAAACTGCGAAGGAGATGGTAAAGGCTGATGACCGGTTCAACGTACTTCTCATTCTCCTGATTGTTTGAAAAAACACTTATTTCCTCATTAAGAGTGTCAGTTCCGTCAAGTTCCCTATATTCGAAACAACTCCACACGAAAGAAAAAACAGAATTGGAGATTTCATTATATAGGAGATCCGTACTAGGACGAAGCCCCTCGATACTGTTTCTTTCTGTCAAATAGGAAGCGAAAGGGAGATCATGCGGATCAGGTTCGGTTATGGTATTTTCAGCCGTTTTTCCGATTGATTTTACAAATTGAATATATTGTCCCAACCAGTTTTTGAATTCTTCGAAGCTTGAAACCGAACAATTGAAAACAACAGTGTCCTTATCACCGAACTTATTTAGTCTGTATGGAAGCCCGTCAGACTCACGTAGTAATTTTTCCTTCAAGTATTCTACGGGATCACCTTTTGTTTTGAATTGCTGTGGACTATTAGATGGAAAAGACAATTCAGCATGAACTTTTACTGGATAGGGTGCTTTTTTTAAACAGTTACCTCCTTCAATATCGTCAAAATCAAGTCCCCATGAATCTTCTAGTATTGTTCTTGCCTTGCGTAGCTCTTGTTCCGTATTCGAGTTTAGAACAGGTGATTCTTTCTCCGATAGGAGAGTAATATCGTATACACTATCTAAACAAAAAGATTGTATCTCATGCTGTTCCGGATGGAAATAAACTAGTTTCTCCCGTCCATCAGTACCGCTGATGCGAATTTGAAGAGGCATAAGGGGTGAGAACTTAGATTTATCTGTAAATGTTACTTCGAGGAAAGAACCATTTTGAATTGCAAAAAGAATGTCTATCAACTTGAAATCGTTTAGAGCATTTAAAATGAATCTATGCTTATATCGGAATGCTTTTTTCGACTCGTAGTCCTTAACACAAAGATTTTGAGCGAGTCGATAACCAACTTCACCCAGAGGAAATGTCTCAGAGAAAAAGTCAAGCATTGAGAGGAAACGATAAGCAAAGAAATTATATTCCTCAGAGTATTCGGTTGGGGAGCTCACATTTGAATCTATTGTTGAAACCTTACGAACTAAAGCTAAAAGATTATTCCTGCGTAGACGATAGAATGCTTTTTTAGTTACTTCTTGTGATTTCTCCAAATAGCCACATTTGCACAGATAATCCAATCGTGATTTTTTAGTTTTGTTATCAATGTGCAGATGTCTTTGTTTTATAACACCAATGTCTTTCTCAATACTATCTGGCAAGTGAGTAAGGTCGTTTACGAAGAATAGATACAAATAATCAAAAATTAAATCCATTGAAAAGTAAGGGTGAGAAAGGTCACGCGGATCTGGGAGAATATCATCGAACAGACATACATCTTTTTTGGAGGGTATTTTTCTTATGTATTTACAAACTTCACGCAAACCGCAAGAATCACAGGCGGGTTTAATAGCACGTTCCAAGTAGTCTGAAGTATCAATTTTCTCGAGAGAGAGTAAAATCAATACATAAAGATAATCGAATAGATGATTCGAATTATGCATCTCATAAAGAGAAAAAAGCGGATTGGAATCGGCGGTGTTCTCAGTGTGCCAGTAAAGGCCGATCGGGCCGGTAGTTCCAAGCTTTCCTTCGCCAATCGCGGAGGAAAGCTGTTTCTTAAACTCGGTGAAATTCGCCGGATTCATATTATTATGGAGCGTGGCAAGCTGCTTACCATTCTTCCACATTTCTACATAAATATCGTAGAGAAGATTTACATAAAGATTGAATTTTCTTGGAGAGATGTTTTTGTATTGATGCCTTTGACCACGCGCAGTATTTGAAGCCGGTGAAGCTTTGGATGACCGAAGATGTTTATCTGTTTGTTTTGGCATAAGCGCCTCCCCCGAATAGAGAAAACAATCTGCTAACTAAATTATATTATACTCGACATTTATAATAAGAAATAGAGTCGATTCACGGTTTTATATTTTCAATCAACTTAAGGAATTTATGGGCATCTTCGATTGTTCCGGTACCGCAAAGGCGACCGTTATTAGATACAAATCCGGCAGAAGGGATTCCTGTTATTCTTTGGAGTTTTTCACTATTTAATCCCGAAAGAGACTTCGGGAGGCGATATTCTGAACTGATTATCTGGAGATTAAAACCTCCTCTTAGTGAGGGATAAATGATTTTATTGATCCTACCCTTCATTTCTGGACAAGCAGAATAGGGAAGAAAGCGTTGTAAGATCATGGTGTCGGAAGAGGTTTTTTCCAATTCTTTCAAGAGCTCGGAGCGAGCATGATATCTGGATTTGATTCCATTTATAGTATTTTGGAAAACGACATCAGCGAACTTAACGGCATTAAGGAAACAAGTGTTTTCGACTTTGATAGAGTTAGCCTCCCAAGGTGGATTAAATTGACGGATGCACTGGGAAATATTCATGATTGGAGTCGATTCTTCGTGGAAAAGACCGTTATCATATCCGTCGATTCCCTCGACAAAACGATCGAACTCCAACATTCCAAATTGCGGATCAAGACCGATTTTTTTACAAAATTCTTTTCCATAGTCTCTCCACAGCAGTCCGAAAGAAGCATAGGGAATACCGTTTTCTCGCACACCGTTGCCACCTTTTTGGTGGTGATCATATTTCCCGTATCCGATATCGAATACTATCGTATTGGCTGACAAGTTATCCGGAATGCAATTGGTTCGGCAGATCCTGAGTGGGCGATCAAATACTTCACACAGGAGAACTGATGAAAATACGTCATCTGCATGAAAAATACCATTGTGACATAGAATATCTGCTTTTTTTGAATTTGAGAAATGCAAGCGAATCATTATTCTTGGCCCTTTCTATACTTAATCTTTTGGCTTTCAGAGTTCTACCGATCTCAAAATACAACATGATAGGATCGGTCGCATCCTGTATTTCGGAAAAAAGTGCAAAAGTTAAGATTTTCTGTGAAATCTGCGAAAGTATGCTACACTAATCTATGAAGGCGAGGTGAAAGTATGCAGTTACATGTTCGAATAAACATACCGAAGCCTATCAGTCTGCCTATAGACTGTCATTATATGATGAGGGCGGCAATCTATAATTCCATAAAACACGTTTACCCGGAATATGGCTCGTTTATTCATGATAAGGGATACTATTATAAAAATAGGCCATTTAAGCCTTTTACTTTCAGCGTATTAAGAGGAATCGGAGTTCAAAACGGAGACTTTTGCACTTATGAGCGGAATGTCGATTTTAGAATCCGTTCTGTAGAACCGTTTTTTATACATGCAATTAAAAAGAGTATCGCCGAGAATAAGCTTCAAATAGGTTCTGTGAAGTTTGATGATATTGATTTGGAAATCAGTAATCCGACAGTCGAGTCACAAGAAATCCGAATCAGAACATGTTCACCTATTTGTGTCAGGAAAACTCTGACAGGAGATGGACAAAAAGAAGGGACTATTGCCTTTGGTCCCAATTCAGATGTCTTTTACTCATCGATTAAGGATAATTTTAAGCGGGAATATGAAGCTGTCTATGGGGAACCACCTGATTCTGACATAGAGATTCTCTTTTTTCCGGGTACAGCGAAAAAAAATGAAATAGAAGTCGATAGAGATAAAGAGAAATCATACCGTGTCATAGTCTATGACGGTGAATTTCTGCTTAAAGGAGATAGAAAGTATCTGGACTTTCTATATCAGACGGGATTAGGCGAGAAAACGGCTTTGGGATGTGGAATGTTCGACATCATTACGTGATATTATCAAGGAGATACTTATATGGCCGAGAGCAAGATCAAGATTCTTTTCAGCCCGATCGGTTATACCGATCCCATGTCTATCATAGCGATTCCTTCAACGGAGAATACAACAAGTGATAGAATCAAAGAGAAGACACGAGTTGTTCATGACGGCTCTCTTCTGCATATATTCAGAAAAGAACAGCCGGACTATGTTTATCTTTATATGACAGATGATATTTTCGAACTGTCTGAAGAGGATGACCGATACCGTAAGGCATTGATTCTTCTTGCCGAGCATCTTCAGATGACAAGTTTTTCAGCGCAGAATATAGAGGTCATCAGGAGTCGCGTATCCGGTAATGATGTTATAGATATGGATGCATTTTATGACGATTATCAAAGATGCATTGACGAGATAACCAAAAGATTTGGCGAAGATATTAATCTGATTATCAATATCTCTTCTGGAACTCCCGCTATGAAGGCGGCTCTTTATATACTGAAGAGTATAAAAAATGTGCCTTGCCAGATGTTTCAAGTTAAGAATCCCTTTCCACAGCAGAAACAGAAGAATGCAGAATACTATCCTGTAGATAGCCTCTTTTCTCAAAATGAGGATAATAATATCAATCCCAATATTACGAACAGGATCGCAAGTGTTGCTGCCAGAAATATCAAAGAACTTCAGGCCATCGCCATTATAGCCAGATTTCTTCAAAAATATAATTATAGCGGTGCCAAGGAAGCTTATGAGAGTTTGGTAATAAGGAAAAAGCAGGAGCCAAAGGTTAAAGCGATGCTGTCTTTTGCAGCTGAAAGAAAGAAACTGACCATCAGTAATGATAGTGAATATGCAAAATATGAGCTTTATAAAAAACTCCCTAATGCTAAATCATATCAAGAATATAAAGGATTTGAGTGTCAAGCAGCTGAGTATTTCCTTCGAATCGATCTTTATGCACATGATAAAGAATACACGGATATGGCTCGGTCTTTGACTCCGTTTAATACGAGCCTTTTGTGTCATCTCTTTTATAAATTAACGCAGATATATCTTCCGGATTATATCAATCCGACCACATATCAGTTTATAGAAACCCCGGGGAGTGCTTTTCGCAAATTCCCTAAAGTAAACTGGAAGGATTACAGTAGAAATATTATATCCCCGGTGAAGATCATAAACCTATTAGACGATATGAATGCATATCATAGTTCCCGTCTTAAAGCATGTTTTAATATCATTTCCAGGGCCGAGAAAGATCTCAGAAACCATGTGGCACACGAGATGGATGCTCTGACAGAGGAGAAGGTAAAAAAGGTAGCAGAGCCTTATGAAATCATTGACGCAGAAAAAGTTTTGCTTGAAGAATGCGGAGTGGTGATGAACAGTGAATGGAATACCTATGATCTTATGAACGAAGATATTCTAAAAGAGTTAAACAGGGATTATTGAGGAGGTGAAAATCAATGAAGGAAGAACTTCTGGACAAAGAAGTATTAGCGATGTATGACGTAAGGGGAATACAAAATTACATTTTTCGGACGAATCGAATAAAGGAAATCAAAGGAGCATCTCTTATTATCGACAACATCATCGTCAATGGTCTGAAGGACATAATCAAGAAAAAGAATTGGCCCGAGGATAAGTATATCACGGATTGGAAAGATAAATCGGGTGAAATGGAGTTCCTATCCAATCCCCAAATAGAAATGCAGGTCATGTATATTGGCGGCGGAAATGCATATGTACTTTATCGGAGTGGAAGAATCTGTAAGGAAATCAACCGGGCCTTGGCTGAATATGTGTTTTTCAATACATACTCTCTTCGGCTTGCCGTGGCTGTGGTGGAAAAAACAGATGAGTATTTTGACGATTATTACAAGATTACTCAAGAGATGCGACGAGTCAAAGCAGAAATGTCAAACTGTGATCCAGTTGGAGCTTTTCCCTTTATGAAGATTGACAATGTAACTGGCTATCCGCTGACAGAACAAATCAGGAGTGGAGAGACTGAAATACTGAGCACAGAGTCCGCGCTAAAAAGGAAAATGTATTCGAAAAATTGCAATGATCGGCAGGCTAAAGAGCTGGACAGCCTAGTAACAGAGAAGAGCGAAAACAGCATGCTTGCAGTTGTTCATATTGACGGAAATAACATGGGCAAAAGAATCGGAATGATCATGCAGAGTCTTAAGAACAGTCATACGAATTATGAAAAGATCACTGGAGTCGTACGCGGCATTTCGTCTAGCATAGATAGAAGTTTTAGAGAATCTCTTGAGAAAACCTTTACATATATCAAACGCGATTTAAGCTCCTTGATTGATCCGAAGAGGAAAATTATCCTTTATCGGGAGATCATCCGTGCAGGAGATGATATTACTTTTGTGTGTAATGCGAAAGTGGCTATCGAAGCCGTGAAATTCTTTCTTTCTGATATAAGTAAGAGGAAAATAACGTACATCATAGATGAAGAGAAGAAAGAGGATGCATTTCCATTCTCAGCTTGTGCAGGAATTGCATTCTTTCATAGCCACTTTCCTTTCAGTGATGCATATGAAGTCGCCGAAGCTTGTTGTGGAAATGCAAAAAAATGGGCAAAAGAAGAGAAGCATAAAGGAGCTCAAGAGCAAATTGGGAATTTCTTTGATTTCCAGGTATGTGGAACGATCAGCGCAAAGGATCTTGGAGCTTATAGGGAGAAACATTACGTTATTCCACAGCAAAACGGGAATGTCGAGACTATTATACATCGACCATACTACGTAGAAAACGAAGACCCGGAGCTAAAGGAGCTAAATAAAAAGAATGAAGACCACTCCGCGCAGATACTGACAGATCTGATCAAGTTTTTCAATGATTCTGACAATCTACCCCGAAATCAGGCTAAAACTCTTCGGGAAGCATGTGCAAAGGGTTCGGAAGAACGAACGAACTACGAGGTGTTTTTGGAGTCCAGACAGCGAAAACTTCCAGGGAATAAGGAGAACTGGTACGATTCTCTTGAACTTGCAGATATATATGTAGGATAAAAAGGAGGTTTCTGATGATAACAAAGAAATTAAAGATTCAACTTTTAAGTGACCTTTGTTCCGGATCTGGAGATACTTACAATACAAGTGTTGACACGGATATTGTGTATGATGATTTCGGGCTTCCTTACATTCCTGCAAAAAGGATCAAGGGCTGCATAAGGGAAAGCCTTTTGGAATTAGTCGATTTCGGAAGGAGCAGCAGTAGTGAATCATATAAAGCCCTTTTTGGTTCCCTTGACAGTGAGGATGAACCTTCTGGATTTGAATTATCAAATGCTTATCTTGAGGGATATGAGAATATGAAAGCAGCACTTTCTAAGGAGAGATGGCATCCACAGGATGTTCTGGAACTGTATACCTATTCGCGAGAGCAGACATCCATCGATCCCAGATCAGGGAGTGCAGATAAGAATACGTTGCGAACGACACGTGTAGTCGGAAGAGATAATTGCTTTGAAAGCGTAGTGAAGATAAAGGATGAGACATTTTTCTCTGATTTTGAAATGGCGGCTAAAAATGTTGTTCATATGGGGATAAACCGTACAAGAGGGTTAGGGCTTGTTCATATAACGCTGGAAGATTACACGCCTTCACACAATACAGATATGTTCCAGCCGACGATAAGCTTTCAAGACGAGAAAAAGTATATCTTGTCATATTCAATTCTACTCAAATCTGCAGTTATCTGTAAAAGCCCGGAGGGAAATTGTGGAAAAACTCAACCTTATATTGAAGGAAGTAAGGTTTTGGGAATAATAGCAGGAAAGATGCAAAAAAAGGATTTCCTGGACTTTATGAAGACGGATCCGATTTTTGCTACTGCTTACATTGCGGATGGAGTAAATAGAGCCACACCGGTTTCAGTATCTGTAAGAAAAGAGAAAAACTCCTCTTTTGTAGATGGAAAAATGGTGC
>Ga0247608_10005785_pt1 | contig 13260 bp, 8 predicted proteins | sample 176DNAGHGlowgp2_FD_193490 | JGI IMG/M metagenome (GOLD analysis project Ga0247608, IMG submission 193490) | Sheep rumen microbial communities from Palmerston North, Manawatu-Wanganui, New Zealand - 1766 DNA GHGlow gp2 | ecosystem: Host-associated > Mammals > Digestive system > Stomach > Rumen ...
GTGTCGATGCGGGTGCTGTCGTAGTTCAGAGAATAGAGATGGCCTGAGCCGTTGATGCCCGTTTCCGGCGACATGTTCAGATCGAGCAGCAGATCTTTGAAGTCTATCTCCTGAGTCTTCATGAATGTGGCGATGGGGTTGTCTTTCTGACTCTCCACATGCAGCTTCATCGTGGGCAGCAACTGTTTGATGGCTTGCTGGTCGATCACCTTGTCTTCAAATTGCGCCATCACGGAGTCGGTGATGGTGGTCAGCTGTTTCATCACCCGTTCGTAACCGCCCTGGGCATCGAGCTTTACGATGAAGTCGCCACTCTGCATCCTGACGTAAGTGGTATCGGTATTGGTCTTCAGCAACAGTCCTACTTTCTTAGGGAAGTAGGTGGTCTTAGCGTCCTGTATGCTGATATTGTCAATCAGGCCGCTCACATAATGCGTCTCCTTCAGATTGGATTTGATGTCGACATCGCCACTCATGCCAATGGTGAGGGGCTCGTCCATGATGCGCAGTTTGAAAAGGTCAGCCTTGGCAAGATCGGCACAGAGCTGCGCCTGGAGGCTGTGTTCATTGGAGAGGGCGGGTGCTAAGAGTATGTCGGCAATGATGTCGCCTTCGAAGAGGGCGTTTTGCCCAGTGATGTTTACTTTTCCGCGTCCTTTGTTGATATTTGCCTTCGCCGCCATGTTGCTCAGATTCAGACTGCCATATTGCAGTTGGTGGAGGGTGGCGTCAGCCGTCAAATTGGTGTTCTTGGAGAGGAAGTCTGTACCAATGCCTTTGGCATTGATATCGGCCGATAGGGTATAGATAGAGTCCTTGGGCATGAAATGATGCAGGTTCAGGTCCTTGATGCTGATGTCTGCATCGTAGCTCATCAGGCTTGTCACCATGTCTCCCTTGGCATTCTGAGGGATGGTGGCATTGCCTTTTAGTTTCACCGTGCCCTGACCTTCGCGGGCAATGAGGTCTGCCGTATATCTGGGACCGTTAGCCTTCAGCGTTCCATCTAAGGTGATGCCGTTGGGAATGCGATAGTCGGCCATCGTCTTGGGGTCGAGCATGGCTGTCAGAAAACTGATGTCCTGTGTCTTGGCATTCAGCTTCAGGTCAGCCTGAAGCTGAGACATATCCGTGAGGTTTCCGACGGTGCCGTTGGCAGAGATATGGAAGGCTGTGGGCAGGTTAATGTCGAGTCCTGTAAACTCCATTCGCTTCATATTGCCGTTAAGTGAGCCTTTGATGGCGATGGGATGATTCGGATATTTGCGGATAAACGATGCGGGCATATCGCCTATGAAGCGCATCAGGTCTTGCTTGCCCAACTGCGCATTCAGCCGCATCTTCATCTTGCCAGGATTCTGCTGCCCGAAGGCGCTGAAGTCCATATCCACCTCGGTATAGAGGTCTGAGTCGGGTGTCTTGAGAACAAGGGCTGGTATCTGTATCTTGTTGAAGGCTGAATCGAGTTTTATGCCACCTTCCAGTTCGGTAATCTCGAGACCGCTCTTTTCCTTGAGACGTGTGTTGTGAACATAGAACGAAGTGCCTTGGGGAGTATAGTTGATGGAGTCGATGCCGAGATTGATTTCCGTGAGGGCGATATGGTTGTAGTCGAGACCAGCTGCATCTGGTTCAAAGCGGTTGTCGTAGCTCAGTTTGCCTTCATCCCATCTGAGGCTGCCTACTTTGTAGATGTTCTGGCCGAAGTCGATATTGGCTTCTTTCGCAACGGTGTGCCCCATATAGGCATCAATGTGCAGTGTGTCGCCTGGCAGATGAATGGCCACGCGCGACTGATGGATGCTGAGGCTGTCGGCATTGATCATCCATTTGTTCTCAGAGGTGGTGGTATCTACCGCCGCAGTATCCGACAGTTGGATGTCGAGGTCGGCTCCAGCCAGTCTTGCACCGTTCACCTCTACCGTCTCCTTGTCCAGGTCGATGCCTTTCGACGATAGCCAAAGTTCCTTCATCTGTCCCTTGATGCGCAGGTCGCTGATAAAGCCGTTAGTGTTGAGTTTGGCTTCCTGCATCGAGAGCTCGTTGATGACCACCCGTTTCTTCAGCAAGGGCCGTAATTGGATGTCTGCAGTCAGGTGGCCGATGTCGGCAATGGTGTCTGTCACGTTCTTGAGAGAGTCATTGGGATGGAGCATCTTATAATCGTCGATCCCCAGATCAAAGGGCCATTCGAGATTGACATGTCCCACGGTGATGTCTATGCCAGTCTTTTCTGAAGCGATGGCCGCCACCTTCTTCACCGCCCAGTTCTGTACGGGTGGGAAGTAGAGTAGTGCGGCGAATATGAAAAACAGCAGAATAGGCGTCAAAACCGCTATCGCCATCCACTTCAGCGCTTTCTTCATCTATCAGCTCTCATCAGTCATTTAAAGCTTAAAAGCTCGCCAGAGATTGTCGTCGGGTAGGGGGGCCTCTGCGATGATTGTTTCCTTTGACACTGGATGCACGAATTCCACCCTTCGCGACAGCAGCGAGATGCTGCCATCAGGATTGCTCCGTGGGGCACCGTATTTCAGGTCGCCCTTAATGGGACAGCCCATCGCCGCCAACTGACAGCGTATCTGGTGATGCCGTCCTGTCAACAGCTGTACTTCGAGCAGGGAATAGTTGTCGCTATGGCTGAGCACACGATATTTCAGCACAGCCTTTTTCGCATTGGGCTTCTCGTGGTCGTAGGCATAGCTCTTGTTCTGCTTCTCGTTTCTCACGAGCCAGTGTTCAAGCGTCTGCCACTCATCTCCTTCTTTCCTTACTCCTTCTCTCCTTACTATGGCCCAGTAAGTCTTATGCACTTCGCCCTCTGCGAACATCCTGTTAAGTCTCGACAGGGCCTTTGAGGTGCGTGCGAACACCACCAAGCCCCATACAGGCCTGTCAAGACGATGTACCACACCCAGGAACACAGCTCCGGGTTTGGCATATTTCTCTTTGATATAGTCTTTGACGATATCAGAAAGGGGACGATCGCCAGTCTTGTCGCCCTGTACGATCTCCCCACTCTTTTTATTCACAATTATTATGTGGTTATCCTCGTAGATGACCTCCATCTATAAACTGTAAACTATAAACTGTAAACTATAAACCGTCAACAGCAAAATTACATGTTCATTCCGCCATCCACCTGAATCACCTGTCCGCTGACGTAGCTCGACATGTCAGATGCTAGGAAGGTAGCCACATTGGCGATATCCTCTACCAGACCGCCACGACGCAGAGGAATCTTGTTAATCCACTCCTTACGGATATCGTCGGGCAGTGCCTGTGTCATAGCGGTATCGATGAAGCCAGGGGCGATGGCGTTAGCACGAATCCCCTTCGGACCCATCTCCTGACCGATACTCTTGGCGAGTGCTATCAGACCGGCTTTCGAGGCAGCATAGTTAGCCTGTCCGGCATTACCGTGAACACCTACCACTGAGGCCATATTGATGATAGAACCGCAACGCTGGCGCATCATCACGGGCACACAAGCGTGGATGAAGTTAAAGGCCGACTTCAGGTTGACGGCAATCACGGCATCCCACTGCTGCTCTGTCATTCGCAGCATCAGACCGTCCTTGGTGATACCTGCATTGTTCACCAGGATATCTATGCTTCCAAACTCTGCCTTCACGGCCTGCACCACTTCCTCTGTCTGAGCAAAGTCGGCAGCGTTCGAGGCATAGCTCTTGGCCTTTACGCCCTTGGCGGCGATTTCCTTTTCTGTCTCCTCATTCACTTCGAGGTCGGTGAATGCAATGTTGGCGCCCTCTTCGGCAAACTTCAGTGCGATAGCTTTTCCAATACCGCGTGCAGCACCTGTGATCAGCGCTGTCTTACCTTCTAATAATCCCATAGTTTTTTGATGTTTTAATATTTGAATTTTGAACTTTTGATTACTTACGTTGTATTTTTCCCAGGGCACCATACACCACTTTGGCCACCTGAGGCTTGGTGTCCTCTTCTTTCATGCCGTGGGCGATGCGGCCGTAGATGTAAGGCACTTCAAGACCTTTGATACAATAGTGGGTGATGTCGGCCACCAACTCTACGTTGTCGATGTCAAACTCACCGTCCTCCTTGCCTTCGGTGTATACCTTGCGGAACAGCTCTATCTCTTCGTCGTCGAAATGCTTACGCACCTTCTCCACCATCCAGATGTTACGGAAAAACTCTGCACGTAGATTACCGTTTCTGACCACCGTCTCGCGGATCATGCTCAGATGGGTATAGATGAGTTCGATGATTTTGTCCTGAGGGCGGATCTTACGCGCAGCCACCTCGTCGAGTTTGTCGCTCAAGCGCTCCAGTTCGCCTTCAATCACGGCATAGTAGATCTCTTCCTTCGATTTAAAATAGGTGTAGAGTGTGCGCCGTCCCTTGCCTGACAGGGTGGCAATGTCGTTCATCGTGGTGTTCTCCAGTCCGTTTTTGGCAAACAACTGACGGGCCACATCTACGAGTTTTTGTCTAGTCTTTGATATTGACATAACTATTCCTCCTTGGTTTATGCAAAATTGCACACATTCATTCAGTGTGCAAAATTACGATTTTCCTTTTAAATACGCAAGAAAAATGCGAGGAAATGTTCTGAAAAGTATGTTTTTTCAAAAAAGTGGCACAAATATTTTGGTTTTTCGAAAAAAAGTAGTACCTTTGCACCCGCTTAGAAAAAACAATATCGCGGAGTGGAGCAGTTGGTAGCTCGCCAGGCTCATAACCTGGAGGTCGCACGTTCGAATCCTGCCTCCGCAACTACAAGAGAGAAGCAAGCCCGACGGCTTGCTTTTTGTTGTTCCAAAGAAATCATTTATTGATGTCTCCATAACAACAAAATATCCGATCGTCAGGTTTTATCCATGACAATCGGATTATCAGTCTTGCAAATAGTTTCGTTCTCCAAACGATTGCGAAGTCTCATGCATCCTTACTTCATCTGGGCGAGCACTTTCTTGTAATAACGGTTGGTGGCTCTTGCAGTGTACTTCACGCCCCCGTTCCACAATCGGATTGCTTTCTCGATGCTGTTCTCAGGGTTGTAGTACTTCTGGATAATAAGGAACATCTCCTTCGATTTCGCTACGCTGTAACGATCGGCCATGGTGTAGCGCTTGTTACTCTTCTGTCTTTTCAGAATCTCATTGCAATCTTTCACAAGAATCGGAGTAATCTGCATAGCGCCTACTGAGTTTCCACTCACGGCATTGGGGTTTCCTTCGCTTTCTACTTGAATAATCGCATCCATTACTGGATTCCAGTTGAAACCTGATGCTTTAGTGCTCTTGTTGCCGCCTCTCGCTGAGACTGTTAATGCAATCATCAAGGCCATCAGGATCACACTTGCTTTCTTAAAAAAATGATTCATATCTCTATACTTTAGGCGGCCGTCTCATCACGAGAGTCTGCCGCGTTATCCTTTAGATTTTCTATTCCTTAATGCTCGACATCACGTCGATTGGACTGCAAAATTAAAGATAATCAGCGAGTTAGCCAAATGTTTTTTGATTTTTTAAGATTTGTTGTAAATTAGATTGTGTGCGGACACTAGTCCAGATCCACCACTGTAATGCCTGCTCCACCGAACTGTACATGCTCGTCGCGGAAGTGCGAGACATTAGGAATTGTAGCGAGGTATTGGCGTATCAGCTGACGCAGGATTCCCGACCCTGTGCCATGTAGAATTCTCACCCTCGATACGCCTACGAGGATGGCGTCGTCAATATAGTAGGTGATGGCATTGATGGCCTCGTCGCCTCGCATGCCCCTCACGTCGATGTCTTGTTTGAAATTCAGTTTGCGGGTGTCTATCACGTTGCGTGTGTCCTTCGAGGCATTGCCATAGGCTCCAGCAATGTTCTGGTTGCGCTCCTCCTGTTTCGAGGCCTGCTGCTTGGGCATCTCCGCATGCTCCAGACGCTCGGCACGCATCTTGGTCTTCATGCCGCCGAAGATCACCGTTGCCATCTTACCATCGATGCTCTCCAACGTTCCTACGCTCGTCAGTCCTTTGATGCGGACAGTATCGCCGGGTTTCAGAGGGTGTGAGGTGGGTGAGAGATTGCCATCAGCTGCAGAACCATTCTCATTCCTCTTTCCACTTTCCTCTTTTTTCTGTTTCTCCGCCTTACGCTTCTCTCTACGCTCCTTGCGCTCCTGCAACTGACGGATTTTCTTCTCGATCATCTCGTCGTTGGCGCGGGTGTCGATTGTGCCGAGCTCTTCCTTAAAGGTGTTCAGCTCCTCGCGGGCCAATCGTGTGCGCTCTTTCTCTGCCTGCGCCTCACGAATCTCCCGGATCACGTTCTCTATCTTCTTGTTGCTTTCGCGCAACAGTTCCTCGGCTTCTTCCTTGGCCTTGCGGAGTATCTCCTTGCGCTGGCGCTCTATCTCCGAGAGCTCGTCCTCATAGCGGGTAATCTTGTGCTCCAACGATTTCTCGTGCTGGTGGATGGTCTGCCGCTTACCCTCCCAATAACGCTTGTCGCGCACGATGTCCTGCAGATACTTGTCGCTTTGGATATACTCTGAGCCCACGATGTCCGAGGCGTCTTTGATCACCTCCTCAGGCAGTCCCGTCTTACGGGCTATCTCGATGGCGAACGAAGAGCCGGGCTGTCCGATGCTCAGTTGGAACAGGGCCTGCATCTCATGGCGGTCGTAGAGCATCGCACCGTTCACCACACCATCGTGGTCTTCTGCAAAGTGCTTCAGGTTCTGATAGTGGGTGGTAATTACGCCGAAGGTCTTTTTCTGCCACAGCTGCTTCAGCACGGCCTCTGCGATGGCGCCGCCGATGGTGGGCTCTGTGCCGCCTCCGAACTCGTCTATTAATAATATAGTACGCGAATTGGCCTGTTTCATCATGTTCTTCATGTTCAACAGGTGCGAGGAGTAGGTCGAGAGGTCGTTCTCAATACTCTGCTCATCACCGATGTCAATCATGATGTTGTCGAACATGCCCGTTGTCGAACGGTCGCCCACTGGAATGGCCAGTCCACATTGCAGCATATACTGCAGCAGTCCCACGGTCTTCAGACACACCGACTTACCGCCAGCATTCGGACCTGAGATAATCAGCAGCCTTTTCTCTTGGGTAAGCATGATGTCGAGGGGAATCACCTTCTTGCCCTGCTTGTCCAGCGACAGCTGAAGCAGTGGATGGATGGCACGTATCCAGTCCAGATGGGGCTCGGCCTTCACCTCGGGCTCGAAAGCATTTGTCAGCTTCGCCAGTTCGGCTTTGGCGTAGATCAGGTCTATCTGTGCCAGAAACTCGTAGGAGTCGAGGATTTCAGTCACGTTGGGTCTCAGCTCGTCAGTAAACACGGTGAGGATGCGGATGATCTCGCGCCTCTCGGCAGCCTCCAGCTCGCGTACCTTGTTGTTGGCCTCCACCACCTCGGCAGGCTCTATGAACACGGTCTTTCCCGTAGCCGACTCATCGTGCACGATGCCGTTTATCTTACGCTTTACTGTGGGCGACACTGGAATCACCAGTCGACCGTCTCTCACGGCAGGCGTTACATCCTTGTCCACCAGTCCGTCTTTCTGGGCGGCGTGCAAGATAGTATATAAGGTACGCGATATCGAACCCTCCATTTTCTGCAGGTCGTTGCGGATGCCGGCAAGGGTCATCGAGGCAGAGTCTTTGATCTTTCCGAACTTGTCGAGGATAGAGTCTATGCGACGCACGATGGCGGGGAAGGTCGTCACACCCTCCGTCAGCCGGTGCAGGGCAGGATAGGGATAGGTCATCTCACCGCTAGCCGATTCCTCGGCACCACGCTCCAGAAACTTCACGATGTTCACGATGGTCTCCAGCGAGCGCCTCAGGTCCCATACCTCGTTTTCCTCCAGATGGGTGTTCTCCAGACGGATGCGCTTGATGCTCTCACGCACATCGAAGAAATACTGCATGGGGAAGTCGTCCTTCTCCTCTTGCAGCCTGCGGAACTCGCGCACCTGCGAGAGCCATTCGTTCACCACAGCCGCATCGGTGGAGAAGGTCATCTCGTCGACCTTTTCCTTGCCGAGCGTGCTCAGACAACGTGCCTTCAACAGCTCGCGAATTTCGTCAAAACCTATCTTTTGTTCGAAGTTGTTTGGGTAAATCACGGTGCAAAGGTACTATTTTTCATTCTTATGTGCAAAAAAATGCCCAAAAATTTGCTCAATTCGAGAAAAAACACTACCTTTGCACCCGCTTTCAAGAAATCGAAGCACTGGAGAGATGGTAGAGTGGTCGATTACAGTAGTCTTGAAAACTACCGTACCGAGAGGTACCGGGGGTTCGAATCCCTCTCTCTCCGCAAAGAGTTCAGCCGGCTGGCTGAACTCTTTTTGTTTTGGCGGTTTTCTTATTTTCCGTTGCCGACGATTTTCGAGATGTCCAGCATCATGCCGTTGCCGCTCATAATCTGAGGCATCTTGCCGTCCCACTTCTCAATCATGTCCTCCTGTACGATCATCGGCGAGAGCGAGGCTGCAATCGTGCGGTTATAGTAGGCCTCGGCATCAGCCTTGATCTTCATGGCTTTGGCGTTACCCTCGGCCTTGGCGACGGCAATCTTGGCATTGGCCTCCGCCTCCTTTACCTCGTTCTCGGCCTTCAGGGCGCTCTGGATGGCTGTGTTCTTGGCGTCGATCATCGACAGCAGCGATGAGGGCGGGGTGATCTTCGAGGTGAACTCCTCTACGAGGAACCCTTCTGCCATCAGCGATTTCTCCAGACGGCTGCGTACGTCTCGCTCGAAATTGGCACGGTTCGACATCAGCGAGTCCGAGGTGTACTGGTTGGCGCAGGTGCGGTAGGCCTCATAGATGCAGGTGCGGATATATCCCTCCTCCAGTTCCTTCACGCCCACACGGTATTTCGTGAAGATGTCGCAGGCCTTGTCGGGGTTGATGCGATAGGCGATGGTGGGATCCATCTCAAAGAGCGACGCATCCTTAGCGTTCACCGAGAAGGTCTCGTATTGCTTGCGCTGCGTGAAGGTGGGATAGGTAAACACGTTGGTGGTGATGGGATTGTAGAATACCCAACCCTTGCATGTGCCCTCCACGCCGCCATAGTCCTGCTCGTTGAGCGACCACTTGTGGAAACGGATGCCCACTTCGCCTGAATCCACCACTGTGCAACAGGTGGCAAAAAGGATTAAAATCAGGGCGATGCCTCCTCCGACATAAGCCAAAATACGATAATACTGTTTCATCAGACTTTTTTATTTTAATGTTTTTACAGCTGCAAAATTACTAAAATTCCGCGAAACTCGTTATCATTTTGTGGAAAATTATCATTAGAACGGCCCATAGCCCATATAGCTCGTGGTCGGGATGGCCGTCAGGAAGGCTGTGAGGGCTGTCTCACGGATCACCTTCGCCTGGTTGAGCGCGATGTAGAGGTCGGGCTGCATCACGTAGCGATATACCCGGGGGCGTTCCCGTTCTTAGTGAAATTGATCTTTCGTTCAACTGCTTTTACTTTCAATGCCATAATACTTTCCTTTCTTTTTAAGGGTAAATAGATGTTAAACTTCGTTTGACTTTTCTCACGCTCAGCCATTTCATGCTAGCCTGATGGCATTCGCTCAATCGGAAAGTTGATTATTTTTACTCGTCTCCGAAACGACTCCGTTTTTGGCTTTGCCCAGAAAACTCCTGCCCGCGCGCTTGGCAATTTTTGTCGCCCAGTTAGGCCGCAAATTTCGTCTTTTTTTCTTTGACAAGGCAAAGGTACAAAAAATTCAAAGTATTCCAAATTATTTCTCAAAAAAAGCACGCAAAAAAGCGCTCACGTTAAAAACACACACCCATGCGTCTCAGATCTCAGATCTCAGTTTTTTATTTTGCTACCCTCTATACAAGAGGCTTTAGAAAGTTTAGTTATAATTATTTAATTATCCCTTTTTTTATTTACCATCAACCCATACCCATGCTGTTTTTTAATTGAGATTTGAGATCTGAGACATTATGAAACTTCTCCGATTCTTCTTTAACTTGTGTGGACAAATGCTCGACTTTTGGCCAAATCGGCGAATTAGTTCCAAAAATTGTCCAAAACTTAGTGCTGGGGCCTGACCCCAGTCCTAAGTTTTTGACTGGCTAAAAAATGATAAGATGCTTGCTGGTTTCCAAATTATTATGTAACTTTGCAGCTGGATCTACTTAAAAGAATAAACAATATGATAGCTGTCTATACACTGACATCGGAGTTGCATGATGAGAAGGCGGTGAGTGCCGTCACACAGGAGTTTCTGGAAAGTATCGGCGTGGTGTATGACCTGAAAGGCAATGACTATAGCGACTATGGTACAGCCGATCTCAGTCTGATCTATGTGCGTACAGGAGGAACGGAGGGGCTCTTCAGACGACTGCTTCCAGAGCTGCAGACCAGGAGCAGGCGGCCTTTCTATCTGCTGACATCGGGGAAGAGCAATTCGCTGGCGGCGTCGATGGAGATACTCTCTTATCTGCGTCAGCGCGATATCCCAGGCGAGATTATTCACGGCAAAGCGTCGTATATTGCCCAGCGCATTCAGATCTTGTCGCTTATAGAACGGGCTTGCAGAAGGCTGCAGGGCGCCAGGTTGGGCATCATCGGCGAGCCGTCGGACTGGCTCATCTCCAGTGATGCTGACAAAAAGGCAGTGATGGAATGTCTGGGTATAGAATTGGTTGATATCCCCATGCAGACGTTACTCGACGCCATCGGAAAACAGAGTGAGGGGACTGTTCAGGCGCTCACGGGAAATGCGTCCATTCAGCAGGCGATACCTGGCGCGCTGCGCATCTACGAGGCTCTGAAAGAGGTGGTTGGCACTAACCGGCTACAGGGCTTCACCCTGCGCTGTTTTGACCTGTTGACGGCAGTGAAGAATACGGGTTGCATGGCTTTGGCCAAACTGAATGCGGAGGGTTATGTGGCTGGGTGTGAGGGCGATGTGCCTACGATGCTGTCGATGATGGTGGTGCGTTCGCTGTTGGGCCTCTCAGGCTTTCAGGCCAATCCCTCGAGCATCAATCCTGAGACGGGCGAGATGGTATTTGCCCACTGCACCATCCCGTTTGATATGGTGGAAGGGTATGAGCTGGACACGCATTTCGAGTCGGGTATCGGCGTGGGCATCAGAGGCTATATGAAGGAGGGAGCGGTCACCGTTTTCAAACTGTCTGGCGATCTCTCACGATACTTTGTGGCTGAAGGAACACTGGTGCGCAATCAGGCCAACCCTGATCTCTGCAGGACACAGTTGGTGATAGAATTGTCGGATAAAAGTCAAACAGATTACTTTATGAGAAATCCCATTGGCAACCATCATGTCATCATGCCTGGATACCAACGGGATCTGATTGTCGGGTTGTTAGGCAGCCTGGGATTATAATTTCAGAATGCTCTTGACCTTCTTTTTGAGGGCTTCGCTGGCTTCTGCCTTACCATCGAATGGCGCTACATACCAGGTGACAGTCCATTTGAGCTCCTCGCCTGGCTTGAGCGTGGTATAGGCGCCCTGACTTTCGAGCTCGATGAAGGTCTTGCGCATGTTGACATAAACCTGTATCTCTGCCTCTTCAGGAGCAGGCTGTGAAGCGTTTAAATCGTCAAATTTCTTCACCATCAGCAGACCGTTGGCACAATAGGCCAGCCAACCCTTTCCGTCGGCATTGATCTTACGGTTCTGCTGGGCCTCGTCGGCCTGGAACCAGCTCAGACCGAACTGCGGTTGGAAGTTCATCAGGCCTGCAGGGGTGATGGCCTCGATGGGGGCGTCGAAGAAGATGACACCGTCGTTGGGCACGCGGGTTATCTCCCAGGGAGCCACCTTGCGGGTCTCGTCAGACTCGTTCTTGATGGTATAGGTGACGGCTATCGACTGGTCTTTCTTGTTGGGGACGAAAGTCTTGGTGACGCGGTATTTCAGACGCTGCGACACCTGACTGGTCATGACAAACTGATTGCCATTCTCGACAGTATAGGGATTGCGGTCGAACTCAGGCACAGGAGGCCAGTTCCACTCTTTCTGGGGGCTGGTCCAGAAGGTACTGCCGAAAGAGTTGGGGAACGTGGTCTGACTGATGGCCTCTTTATCGCCGTATTTGAACGACAGGATCTTGCCGCCGTTGGTATCGATGGTCATCGTGACCTCACCGTTTTTGATGATGTACTTACCGTCGGCTAACTCTACTGCGACGGTGGCCGCAGCCATGATCTGAACGCAGGCTGCCATGAGAGCTGTTGTGATGAACTTTTTCATGAAAATAAGCATTTTGAGTTGATTCTAATAAGACATAGACGAACGAAATTGCGGAAAGTAAAACGTCCTCACAGACAATTAAACAAAGTTAACAATCACATATTTAAAAAATATTAATCTTGATATATAGGCTTGGTTCATTCAATAATAATTGCTAACTTTGCTCAAAATTTCTAACTAGTTTAAACTATTTTTTATATGAAGTTAAAATGTTTTGCCTTAACTGCAGTGATTGCTTTTGCTACGAACTGCATGGCCCAAGGGGCCTCAGAGAAGTCTACCGTTGTGAATAAGGACGGTACCGTAACCTTCAAGTATTGGAACGACCATGCGAAAGACGTACAAGTGGATGTTCAGTTTGCCGGCCGTAAGCCGATGACAAAGGGTGCCGACGGTGTCTGGACGGCTACGCTCGGTCCGGCTGCACCCGACATGTATCCCTATTGCTTCGTGGTCGATGGCATAAGTGTGATGGACCCTCGCAACCAGCTCTATTTCCCCAACGAGGGCTTTAAGAACAGCCTGCTGGAGATCAGCGACGGCAAGCGTATCCACGACATCAAGGATGTGCCTCACGGTCGTGTGGAGTATGTGCATTACTACTCGAAGACCTTGGGTGCTACGAACAATGCCATTGTTGTGCTGCCTCCCAGCTACACTCAGATGAACATGTCGTTCAACCAGAATGATCAGAAGAAGTATCCCGTGTTCTACCTGATCAGTGGTACTACTGATACAGAGGAGGTGTATTACAAGGTAGGTCGTGTGAACTATATCCTCGACAACCTGGTTGCCGATAAGCTCGCCAAGGAGATGATCGTGGTGTTGCCCTATGGTAATCCCACGAAGTTGCTGCCACCAAAGCCCGCTGAGGGTGGTGCACCCCAGATGCAGTTTGGCGGCGACGTGTTCAGCAAGGACCTGATCAACGACCTGATGCCGTTTATCGAGAAGAATTACCGTACGGTGAACAATGCCGACAACCGTGCCATCGGTGGCTTCTCACGTG
>Ga0247608_10005786_pt1 | contig 13260 bp, 12 predicted proteins | sample 176DNAGHGlowgp2_FD_193490 | JGI IMG/M metagenome (GOLD analysis project Ga0247608, IMG submission 193490) | Sheep rumen microbial communities from Palmerston North, Manawatu-Wanganui, New Zealand - 1766 DNA GHGlow gp2 | ecosystem: Host-associated > Mammals > Digestive system > Stomach > Rumen ...
TTTTCCATAGATTATTCTTAATGCCATATTTGCTATAATTCCTTCCTAAAAATCATTTTATAATAAAATTAGAGCCATATAAGTTCAAATAGCTTATTATGTTTTAAATATTTTTAGAACCAATATGGTTATTTGGCGGAGTGAGTGGGATTCGAACCCACGAACCCGCTTAAGGGTTAACTGTTTTCGAGACAGCCTCGTTAAACCTCTTCGATACCACTCCGTATATTTTTATTTTATCATTTTTTCTATTTTTCTTCAATATCTTTTTTTATAATTCTATTAATTATCTTAGTAATTTCAACACATAATATATATTTTTTAAATAAATTTGTATCTACCATTATTTTTGAAGATAAGCTGAGAATTCGTTACGTTACATTTTAAGCTTAATTAGAATTTAAAAATCCAACCAACTTGATAAAAACGCCTCATCTTGCATATACAAATGAAACAGAGTAATGATTTTAGTATGTTTCAGCCTCTTTGTTTGGTTTTTAAAATGAGTTACAAATTTTTCTTAAAAAAATATATTTTAGTCATTGGAAATTATATTTAATTAGTATTATTTGTATATTTTTTTTAATAATTTCTACAAAAAAGCTTGATATTTAGCGTTTTTCGTCAAATATTCAAAAAACTTCAAAAAATTATAAAAAAGTATTGACAAATGAAAAAAAATGTTGTAAAATAGTATTGTTCCGTTTACGAATGGACGTAGATGGGCTATTAGCTCAGGTGGTAGAGCACTTGACTTTTAATCAAGTTGTCCCGCGTTCGAGTCGCGGATAGCTCACCAATTTTTGAATACCTTAAATGGTATTCACATGGCCCCTTGGTCAAGCGGTTAAGACATCGCCCTTTCACGGCGGAGACATGGGTTCGATTCCCGTAGGGGTCACCAATTTAATACGCCACTTTAGCTCAGCTGGTAGAGCAACTGACTTGTAATCAGTAGGTCGTCCGTTCAAATCGGACAAGTGGCTCCATATTGTCAATAGTTTTGAGATATCTCTTAATTGTTGGCTTTTTTTATTTTACTTTGCCCAAACTTTCATTCTTTAACAAGTACATATAAAGGAGCTAATCTAAATCATGGAAGAAAATCAAGAAAAAAATATTATATAGATAAGGAGAATTAAGATGTCTAAAAAAATAGCAATAGTCACAGGTGCTTCTCGTGGAATAGGAAGAGCAATTGCAAAAATGCTTGCAGAAAATAATTATATAGTAATTGCAAACTACAATAAGTCTGAAAAAGAAGCTACAGATTTACAAAATAAATTTGATAATATAGATATATTCAAAGCCGATGTCTCTAAAAGAGAAGACGTAAAAAAACTTGTAGAATATACATTAAATAAATATAAAAAAATTGATATCCTAGTGAATAATGCAGGAATCGACCAGGAAAAATTATTCCAAGAAATTACAGATGAAGATTGGAATAGTGTTATAAATACCAATTTGTTCTCAGTATTTTGTACTACACAAGAAGTTGTAAAAAATATGATTCAAAATAAAAATGGATGTATTATAAATATTTCTTCAATATATGCAATTACAGGTGGAGCTTATGCTGTAGCCTATTCCGCTGCAAAAGCAGGAATTGATGGTATGACAAAATCTCTAGCTAAAGAACTAGGTCTAAGTAATATAAGAGTTAATTCTATTGCACCTGGATGTATGAATACTGATATGAATAAATATTTAACCCCAGAAGATTGGCAAGAAATAAAAAACGAAACTCCATTACAAAAAATTGGTCAACCAGAAGATATTGCAAAATGTGTAAAATGGCTTGTAGAAGACGAATTTACAACAGGACAAGTAATTGCAATTGATGGTGGCTGGGCAATAAAATAACTTCTATAAATATATAAATACTATCACATATTTAATGTAATATGTGATATTTTTATGTAAAAATAAAATTTTTAACGAAAAACATTAAAAAAGTATTGACAAAAATAAAATAGTGTGTTATTATATAATTACAAGCTAGCTAAAAAATAAAAAATGAAAAGGAGAATTTGAAAATGAAAAAAGAAAAAGTTATTTTAACAGATGAAGAAAAAATGAAAAAAAGTTTTAAAACATATGGTTCTATTTCAGAATTAATAGAAAGCATATTAATAGTAGCACCTACAATGTTGCTTATAATATTTTTACTTCTTGGAGTAGCAACTTTTTTTGAAAACAAGAATAATGCTAAAACAGATAATATTGTGGCTCAAACTATACAAAGTGAAGAAGACACCTTAAAAGAATTTATTGTTGATTTAATTAGTGATGATGGTACAAAAATTGATGATATATCAAATTTTGAAATCACTATGAAAATAATCTCTTTCGTTGCAGATTATGTTTTTAGTATAATAATTTTACACAATTTAACAAAAATGTTTAAAGATATTTCTCAAGATGCAAAACCATTTACAGAAAGCAATGTAAAAAGGATAAATATTATCTCTTGGTCTGCTTTAGGCTTATGGATAACAACAAATAATAATATTGGTCTAATTACAGTAATCTGTATATTTGCTATATCAAAAATCTTTAAAAGTGGTTATAAATTGCAAATAGAATCAGATGAGACATTATAAGGAGGGATAAATATGGCTATAATATTAAGATTAGACAGAGTTATGGCAGACAGAAAAATGTCGTTAAATGAATTATCAGAAAAAGTTGGAGTAGCAAATGTTAATTTATCTAAATTAAAAAATGGCAGAGTTACAGCAATTAGATTCTCTACATTAGAAGCAATTTGTGAAGTTTTAAATTGTCAACCTGGAGATATTTTAGAATATAAAAAGGATGGATAAATTTAGAAAGACCGCTATACTTTATGTATAGCGGTTTTTATATAATAAGGAACTTATGAATTATCTTCTGTTTTAGCCTTTTTTGTATAATTTCCAGAAATAATCTTAGGTAAATATGTAATTAATTTATAAACTGCAAGTTTAATCTTTTTGCTCCAAATATAAGATCTTCTAAGTTTTCTTGCAGTACCAATTGCCTTAGGCTCATCTTCTAAAACTATTAATTCTGTAGAAACTTTTTCTATTGGGAAAGTATAGTTTTGACCTTCATTATTATCCCAATCTCCATTTCCATTATTAAAGCATAGGTTGAAAGTTTCACCTTCACCTAATGTAATTTCTGTTTGGAAGCCAAGCTCTGTTTTTTTCATTTCTACTTCATTTGTATTATTCCATTCTGCTCCAAATCCATAATGAGCATAAACTTTTTCACAGCCAGCTTGAAAAAACTTTCCTGTATAAGAAATTCTAACTATACTATTTTCTACTAATTTATCTGTATTAAAAAATATATTCTTTACTAATTCCATAACTATATCTCCTTGTTTGTCTTTTGCTTTTTACATTATAATATTTTTTTTTACAATATTCAATACTTTTTTGCAAAATTTTCTTTACATTTTTGTTACATTTTTGTTACAAAACAATTACATATTTTTTATATGTTCAAAATCCTTTACTTTTAGCTTTTTTTGTGCTATTATTTTTTTAGAAGCTATAACTTTTATAGGTTTATAGGTTAATCCAATATTAAAAAACCTAAATATATCATATAAGGAATACTAAAAAGATGAAAAACAAAAAACTTTTGATTATTCTAATTTTAGTAATTATTTTTTTCATATTATCTATTATTTTTTCGCTTCTTAATTTTGGAAGTAACAAAATTATTTCAGGTGTATATATTGCAAACACTGATATTTCTAAAATGACGAAAGAAAATGCAAGCAATTTGCTTAAAAAAATAGCAACTGAAAAAAATGATGAAATAACTTTAGAGTATAAAGCTGAAGATGAAGAATATGAAAAAAAATTAGATTTATCTATTTTAAACATTGATTTTAACCTAGATAGCGCCATAAATAATGCATATAACATCGGAAGAAATGGGAATATTTTTCAAAGCAATTTTGAAATTGCAAAAACTATGTTTTTTAAAGAAAATATTGATTTAAATATCTCTTTAGACGAAAAAATGCTAAATACTATCATCTCTGATATTTCTTCAAATCTTCCAAATAAGCTAATTCAAAGTGGTTATTATATTGAAGATAAAAACTTGGTTATAACAAAAGGCTCTTCAGGAATAATAGTGGACAAAGAAGCATTAACAAAAAAAATCACAGACTACATTCAAGATTTTTCACAAACAAACACAACATTATCTATACCTGTAAAATTTGTAGAACCTGATAAAATTGACATAGATAAAATCCACGCAGAAATTCACAAAGAGGCTAAAGACGCATATTTTGAAGAAGATCCTTTTAAAGTTTACCCTGAAGTTAAAGGTATAGATTTTGATGTAGATAAAGCAAAACAGCTTTTAAATGAAAACAATGATAACACAGAAATCACAATTCCTTTAAAATATACCAATCCAAAAACAACTTTAAAAAACTTAAAAATAAACCTTTTTCCAGATGAACTTTCCACATTTTTTACACAATATGATGAAAAAAACAAAGATAGAAATACTAATTTAAAATTAGCTGCTGCAAAAATAGATGGCACAATACTTTCACCTGGAGAAGAATTTTCATATAACAAAATTGTAGGTGCACGTTCAATTGAGGCAGGATATAAGGAAGCTAAAATTTATCAAAATGGAAAAGTTGTAGATGGCTTGGGTGGAGGAATCTGTCAAATTTCTTCAACATTATATAATGCAGTAGTTTTAGCAAATTTGGATGTTACAGAAAGGTTTAATCATCAATTTATAACTTCTTATGTTAAACCTGGTCGAGATGCAACTGTAGCTTATGGTTCAAAAGATTTAAAATTTAAGAATAATAGGACATATCCTATACGTATAGATGTTTATGTAAGTAATGGAATGGCTACAGTAGATATTTATGGAATTAAAGAAAATGACGAAAAAGAAGTTAGTATTGAAGTTGAAACTATATCTACAATTCCTTATGAAACAAAATATATTACAGATTCATCTTTAACTTCAGGTGAGGAAAAATTAAAGCAAAGAGGTGCAGATGGTGTAATAGTAAATAGCTATAAAATTACTAAAGAAAACGGAACTATTATTTCTAAAGAGCTTTTGTCTAAAGATACATATAAGCCTTTAGAAAGAATAATTGCAAAATATTTGAATTAAAAAGGAGTAAAATTTATATGGAAATAAATACTTTTGAAGATCTAATGTATTTCATTAATAATTGTAATAGTACTACGCTATTTAGTGAAATTCATAGAAATGGTAAAAAATATCTTGATTTATGTAATAATGAAAATATAATAGACTTTATAGCTAAAATAACTGAAAAGCTTCCATCACAGATATTGTTTCCTTGGTTTCATACTATGGTGTGTGAAAAGTTTGGATTTGAATTAATTTTTCCTATGACACAAGGAATAGATTTTGATAATAGACTTTATATTTTACATGCATTAAGTACTCCTATTAAAAATCGGTGAATCTGATTTAAAATTTTTTATAGATGGTTTAATTGCCAATAATGAAATTGATTATATCTGTGATAATATGGAACAAATTATACTTTATCGTGATATTGCTTACTTAATAGAAAACGGAACATTAAAAAAGCTAAAAGAAATTGCACCAGAAAAATTCAAAGAAATGCATTCTTTGATAGTAACTCGTTTATCTTATCCTGGAGCCAAAAATGTAGATGATAGAACTATAAATGCACTTACTCAAATAGTTGAGGAAATATCGGAAAACGAAAAAGCAGATATATCAGAACTAGAAGAAATTGGAAATGGACAAATTTCAACTGCATATAAATTAGGTAACAAAGTTATAAAATTTGGAAAAAAAAGAGAAACTTATCACATACCTTATCATAGAAGAATATTACAGCCCTTGATTAGAAGGAAAATTTCTTCAGATTATTCTGACATCTATATAGAAATTTCTGAATATTTAGAACCCGATGATACTATTACAAAAGAAGATGTTTATTCTATCTACAAAGAACTTAGAAATGATGGAATTATATGGGCTGATCCAAAAATTGAAAATCTTGGTAGATTGCAAAAGGAAAATAGGATTCATTATAATGAACCTTTATATGTTGCGGATAGCTCTCTTGGATATAATACACCTAGGCCAAACGAAGCCCCATTGCAAAAAGGTGAAATCGTTATTCTTGATACAGATTTATTATATCCCGCAAATACTTTTGATATTAATTCTCCAGATATTAATTATGGTATCGATTTTCCTCAATATGAAGAAAGATATCAAAAAGAACAAAGTAAAATATCACATAGAGAAATGGATTCCGAAAGATAAGCAATCATCTTTTTACTTGAAAGAAAATATTTAAAATACTCTAAAACATAGCTTTTAGAGTATTTTTTTCTCTTAAATCTTTACAAAATGCAACAAAATGTAGTATAATAGTAGAAAAAGTTAAGGGAGGGATTTTAAGATGGCAAAATTTTTAACAGAACCATCAAGAACATTTAACGAATATTTATTAATTCCAAGATTAACAACAAGAGAATGTACACCAGACAAAATTTCATTAAAAACACCTTTAGTAAAACATAAAATAGGTGAAGAACCATCTATGTATTTAAATGTACCATTTGTTTCTGCTATTATGCAATCTGTTTCTGGTGAAGAAATGGGAATAGCATTAGCTAGAGAAGGTGGATTAGCATTTATATTTATGTCTCAATCAATTGAAGATCAAGCACAAATGGTAAAAAACGTAAAAGAAGCAAAATCTGGTTTTGTAAAAAGTAAATGGAATTTGAAACCAGGTAACACTTTAGCAGATATTTTATTAATAAAAGAGGACAATGATCATTCAACAATACCTGTAACAGAAGATGGAACACCTACAGGTAAACTTCTAGGAATAATTACAAGTAAAGATTACAGACTTTCTAGAGATAGTCTAGATAAAAAAGTTGAAGAAATAATGACTCCAATAGATAAACTAATTTATGCTGAAGTAGGCTTAAGCCTTACAGAAGCTAATGATATGATTTGGGATCATAAAATAAATTGTTTACCTATAATCGAAAAAAATGGAAATCTTAATTCTTTAGTATTTAGAAAAGATTATGAACAACATAAAGAAAATCCTCTTACTCTTCAAGACGAAGAACAAAGATATATGGTAGGTGCAGGAGTAAACACTCGTGATTATGAAGAAAGAATTCCCGCATTAGTAGAAGCAGGAGCAGATATTTTATGTTTAGATTCTTCTGATGGATATTCTGTATGGCAAAAAGAAGTAATAGAATGGGTTCATGAAAAATATAATAACAAAGTAAAAATCGGTGCAGGAAATGTAGTAGATAAAGAAGCATTTGATTATTTGGCAGATGCAGGTGCAGATTTTATAAAAATAGGAATCGGTGGAGGTTCAATTTGCATAACACGTGAAACTAAAGGAATTGGACGTGGGCAAGCTTCTGCTGTAATAGATGTAGCAAATGCTCGTGATGAATATGCTAAACGTACAGGAATATATATTCCAATTTGTTCAGACGGTGGAATTGTAAATGACCATCATATAACTTTAGCATTAGCCATGGGCTGTGACTTTGTAATGATGGGAAGATATTTTGCAAGATTTGACGAAAGCCCTACAGCAAAAGTAAAAATCAATAATGAATTCTTTAAAGAATATTGGGGTGAAGGTTCAAAAAGAGCAAGAAGTTGGCAAAGATATGATTTAGGTTCTAAATCTGAAAAAATGTCTTTTGTTGAGGGTGTAGACTCTTACATACCTTATGCAGGTTCTTTAAAAGAAAATTTAAATGTTACTATTAAAAAAATAAAATCTACAATGTCAAATTGTGGTTCAAAAGATTTAGCAGAATTCCATGAAAAAGCAATTTTAACACCTGTTTCAAGCTTGAGTATTCAAGAAGGTTCTGCACATGATTTAACAGTAAGAGACGTATAATAGTACATATAATTATTTATTAACTGCAAGATTTTCTAAAAATACTTTGAATAGTTTAAAAATCGAAAAAAAGACACTGTAATGATTTACAATGTCTTTTTTTGGTGCGCCATAGAGGAGTCGAACCTCCGACCATTTGATTAAGAGTCAACTGCTCTACCAACTGAGCTAATGGCGCATATATGACGTATTACAATAACATTATTATTATAATACGTCATTTGCATTTTGTCAATACCTATTTTTTGGCTTTTTATTAATTTTTATTTTTTTTCACTTATTGCTCTTTAAATTTTTTGTTTTTTAAGAATGCCAAATTGCCCGTCCCCTGTGGCAACTCTCTACTATTTTTCTTCTGTGTTTTCCTCAATATTTTCAGGTGCAAGGATTTCTATACTTACAACTTTTCCACCATCAGATGTTCTCATTAGAGTTACACCTTGTGTTGGTCTTCCAAGAATGCTTATTTCTTCAACTTTCATTCTAATAATTGTTCCTTTGTCTGTAATAAGCATTACATCTTCATCACCATTTACAATCTTAACTCCTACAAGTTTTCCTGTTTTTTGTGTAATTTTGTATGTTATAACTCCTTTGCCACCTCTTTGTTGAACTCTGTATTCATCTGTTTCTGTTCTCTTACCAAAACCATTTTCAGTAATTGTAAGAAGTGTGGCTTTTCCACCTCTAATTATAGATTCCATTCCAATAACTTCGTCATCTTCATTTATTCTAATTCCCATAACACCTTGAGCTGTTCTTCCCATAGGTCTAACATCTTTTTCATCAAATGTTATACAAATTCCGTTTTTTGTAACTAAAACAACATTATCTTCCCCATCTGTTAATTTTACAGAAATTAATTCGTCATTTTCTTTTAATGTAATTCCTTGAAGTCCGTTTTTTCTAGATGTATCATATTCTTTTAATGCTGTTTTCTTAATTAAACCGTTCTTTGTACCCATAAGTAGGTATTTACCATCTGCAAAATTTTGGATTGGTATTACTGCAGAAATCTTTTCTCCCGCATCTAAGCTTAATAAGTTAACAATTGCAGTTCCTTTTGCTGTTCTTCCTGCTTCTGGAATCTCATAACCTTTAAGTTTGTATAATTTACCTTTATTGCTAAAGAATAGAATAGTATCATGAGTAGAAGCTGTAAATATTTGTTTAACAAAGTCATCTTCTCTTGTTGAAAGTCCTGTAATTCCCTTTCCTCCTCTTCTTTGGCTCTTATATGTGTCTATTGGCATTCTCTTAATGTATCCAAAGTGAGTTAAAGTAACTACTGTTTGCTCTTCTTTAATTAAATCTTCAACTTCTATTTCTCCCTCTGCAGCCTTAATCTTTGTTAATCTTTCATCACCATATTTGTCTTTTATTTTTAGAAGTTCTTCTTTAATTACTTGGAATACTAATGTTTCACTATTTAAAATTTCTCTTAAATGTTCTATTAACTTCATTAACTCTTCATATTCTTCTTCTATTTTTTCACGTTGCAAACCTTGAAGAGTTCTAAGTCTCATATCTAGAATAGATTGTGCTTGAATTTCTGAAAGATTAAATCTTTTCATTAATCTTTCTTTTGCATCATCATAAGATTCACGAATTATTTTTATAACTTCATCTATATTGTCAATTGCAATTCTTAATCCTTCTAAAATATGAGCTCTTGCTAATGCTTTATCTAACTCAAATTGAGTTCTACGAAGAACTACATTTTTTCTGTGATCTATATATACATCTAAACATTGTCTTAAAGTTAAAATTTTTGGCTCTCCATCAACTAAAGCAAGCATTATAATACCAAAACTTGTTTGCATTTGAGTATTTTTGAATAATTGATTTAGAACTACTTGAGCATTTGCATCTCTTTTAAGTTCAATTACAACTCTAACTTTATGCTCTCTATCTGATTCATCTCTTATTTCTGAAATACCTTCAAGTCTCTTCTCCCTAGCCAGATGCGCCATATTTTCTATAAGTTTTGCTTTATTTACTTGGTATGGTAAAGAATTTACAATAATTCTTTGTTTATTTCCAGCCATTTCCTCTATTTCTGTTTCTGCTCTTAAAATAATTTTACCACGACCTGTTTTATATGCCTGTCTTATTCCTTCTCTACCAACAATTATACCTTCTGTAGGGAAATCTGGCCCTTTTATAACTTCCATTAAATCTTCGTCAGTAACTTCATCTTCATCAATTATTTTGATAATTCCATCAATTATTTCATTTAAATTGTGTGGTGGAATGTTTGTTGCCATACCTACTGCTATTCCTGATGAACCATTAACCAAAAGCGCTGGTATTTGTGCAGGAAGCACTGTAGGCTCTTGAAGTCTATCATCAAAGTTTGGCATAAAATCAACTGTATTTTTTTCAATATCTGTCATCATAGATTCTGCAAGTCTTGAAAGTCTTGCTTCTGTGTAACGGTATGCAGCTGCTGGGTCTCCATCTACTGATCCAAAGTTTCCATGTCCATCGATTAATGTATATCTCATAGAGAAATCTTGCGCTAACCTTACCATAGCATCATAAACTGAAGCATCTCCATGTGGATGGTATCTACCTAAAACGTCTCCAACTGTAGTTGCAGATTTTCTGTATGGCTTGTCCGCAGTTAATCCATCTTCATGCATTGTGTACAAAATTCTTCTATGAACAGGTTTTAAACCATCTCTTGCATCTGGCAATGCACGTTGTACAATAACACTCATAGCATAATCTATGTATGCTGTTTGCATCTCTTCGTTTATATCTCTTTCTATAATCTTTCCGTCATGTCTTTCTTCCATTGTTTCAACCTCTTTTCATTTATTTTATATTATAAAAGCTGTGCTTTTTATTAACTAATTTTATTTTAGAAAAAATGCACGGACCATATTAGTATAAATTTATATTTGAGTTTTCCGCTTTTCTCTTTCTGTATTATACTAAATATCTTTTATTTTTGCAAGAAAAAATCCGTAAAAAATTACGGAAATTTCTCTCTTTAATTATTTTTCTCTGAAAGTGGAACAACTTTTAATCTATATCCTAATTGGAATAATAAATGATTTAATGTATCTACAGATGGAGATACTTTCATTTTTTCTATTCTAGCAATTGCAGATTGTTTCATTCCAGATTTTTCTGCTAACTCTCTTTGAGTCATATTAGCTGATTCTCTTGCACGGATTGTTGCTTCTATTAATTCTTTATCTAATTGTATTGCAGCTTCCTGCTCAGAAGTAATATTAAGTTCTTTTTCGAAATCTTCCCATTCTTGAAATTCTCTATTCACTTTTAATCACCTCTTTTTACACTTTTTAATAATTTTTTTGCTTTTATTATTTCTCTTATTGGCGTCCTTATACATATATGTCTTATATTTATACATCTCTTCTCCTTTCTATGATAACATATTTGTTATCAAAAGTCAATACATTTTTTCGATCTTTTTTCACAAACTTAATTTATTTGCCAATTCTATTTCCTCTTGTTTCAAATTAAAGTCTTGTCCATTATTTTTAATTAAATTATGAAGCAATTCTATATTTTTTGCATTATTTATTGTGTTTTCAATTGGAACCAATTCTTTAAGTTCTGTTTTTATTTTTCTATATTCTTTTTCCATTCCAGAAAAATCTTTATCTTTAAAATAATCTTTCCAATTATTTATATAATTTTCCATTCTTTGAGAAGATGTAATTTGACTTGTTAATGTAGATTCAATATTTCTTTCTACATTATTCAAAATTGAATTTTTTCCATTTCGTATTAAATTGAAAGTTGTAGAATTTATTTTTCCTGTTAAATAAATTTTATTTAAAACTGAATCAAAAATTTCAGAAACCGAATCTATTATGCCACCATTTTTTACTGCTTCATTTATTTGATTTACATTTTCAAAATTTCCTGTAACTATTCCTATAGCACTTTTTCCTGTATCTATTACAGATTGAATTGTTTTTGAAACACCATCTTTTAATCCGTAATTTAATAAATTATCTTTTAATTCTATCACTTTATCTTCTGCCCAATTTGGAAGTACATATCTAAGCCCAATATTTATTCCATTATTTATTGCTTTGCCAAGCGCACTTTGTAAAAAATTATTTTGTTTTACCTCCAAATTATTAGTTAAATTATTATTTAAATTGTTTTCTAATGCTAATTGCATACAATCATCCCTTTCATTTTATTTATTATTTTTTTATTAAATATTTCGTTATTATTAAATTTACTTTTTAATTAAATTACAATTAAAGTAACCTAACTACTTTAAATCTCTCATATGATTTTATATGTGTTTTTTTATAATATTTAATTAATTGAATTTTTTTTAACTTTTATAAATTTTAAATAAAAACAAATTATTTTTTTTGACAATTAAATAAAAATAATAAAAATCTTGAATTATAAATTAAATTATAATAAATCTGAATGTGTTCCTGTGTCTAATAATATTAAGTCATTATCCTCTGTCTTATAAATTAATACCCAATCAGGTAATATATGACAATCATAATATCCCTTATATTTCCCTTTTAAAGGGTGGTTTTTATACTTTCGTGGCAATTTCTTACCACTTGCAAGTATATCAACCACTTCTTCTAATAGGCTAATGTCATATCCGCCTTTTATATATTTTTCTCAGGCTTTGTTTGTATCTTGTAGTTGTTCTAATTATATACATATATCATTCCTCTCTTAAAATGTCAGTTGTCATTTCTTTGGCATTTTTATAGCCTTTACTTTTTTTAGCTTCTTTTTTTAATTTTTCTAATTCTTTTTCACTATAATTATGCAAATGATTATATCCACAAATATATGATCCGTTTCCATCATTTAATTCTATAGTTTCTTTTAATTTAAGTTCAAAAGGTATTCCTCTATTAATTTTAACCTGATGTAAAAACATATTGATTGCTTCACTTAATGAAATTCCTAAATCTGACAATATAGGTGTAACCTCCTTTTTTATTTTTTCATTTATTCTAACTGTTGACATATAAAACACACTCCTTTATTTTTTGTATACATTATATAATATATTGTATACATCTGTCAACTTTTCATCCCTTTCATTTTATTTATTATTTTTTTATTAAATATTTCTTTATTATTAAATTTAATTTTACCTAAAACATTATATTTTTTAAAAACTTTTTTTAGTATTTCTAAATCAATTGAATTATTATCAATAAATAAAATATTGATTCTCTCTTTTTTTACAAAATATTTTAATTTAATAAAATTAATTATTTTATTTAATTTTTTTATTTTTTCTAAATTTGAATTTATTAGAAATACTAAAT
>Ga0247608_10005792_pt1 | contig 13256 bp, 13 predicted proteins | sample 176DNAGHGlowgp2_FD_193490 | JGI IMG/M metagenome (GOLD analysis project Ga0247608, IMG submission 193490) | Sheep rumen microbial communities from Palmerston North, Manawatu-Wanganui, New Zealand - 1766 DNA GHGlow gp2 | ecosystem: Host-associated > Mammals > Digestive system > Stomach > Rumen ...
AAAATATACATCATTTTGCTCTATTACTTTTGGAATATAATTTACACCTACTTTAGAATCTAATTCGTCAACATATAATTTTGATTGTTCAGATATATCATTCCATACAATATCTGAATAAAATGTTAATTGAGATGTAATTTTATCAGCTTGCATTTGAAAATCATCACTTGTTAAAATTGGTAAATATCTTTTATTTTCAATCATTTCCTTTCCTTTTTTATTTTTTAAGGTAAATGATTCTTCTTTATATTCAATTTTAAAGTTTTTAGTTGTCTCTTCTTTTTTAGCTATTTCTTCTTTTTTATATTTTGTATTTTTTTGTACAAGAGATGATGCTTTAATTCCTAGATTTACTCCCATAAAAACTATTATAGCAGTTGCTACAAATATAAATATCACATATGCCTTTTTATTCTTCATATACATTCTCCTATTCTATGTATATTTTATCAAAAAACATAATAAAAAGAAAGTAAATTTAGTTTACTTTCTTTGATATTATATTAATAATATTATCATCTTTTTTTGTTCTAAATATTAAAAACTCATCTTCTTTTGAATAATTCAAATTATATTTATATTTTGAACCAGAAATAATATCATCAATTTCTGTTTTATCAAAATCAATGCTTCCTTCATAAAAAGCTAATACTTCATACTTATAAATTGCTTTATCAGTTTCTAATTCAATATATTTATGTTTATTATAATATTCATAATTATTATATTTTTTAAATATTGATGTTTCTTTTTTCCCATCACCATATATTATTTTTAACTCACTTTTATCAATATTTTGTTTATAATCTATAAATATTTCTCCATTAGTTTTTTTACCTCTATAATTATGAGTTAAGTAATATTTATTATCATCTTTTTGAAACACTATCTCTTCAAAGTTTTCATCATTTATTCTTATAGCACCTTTAATATCATTATTATGATATTTTTTTCTTAAAGCATCAAAATCTATAGTTGGTAAATTATTTGCAGTAGGAACTTCTTGCTCTATAACAGGTTTTCTTTGTATTAGAATATCCTTAGTTTTTCTTTTATCGTTAATATTTACAATTATTATTATTACTGCACTTATAATAAGCACAGCAAATGCTATAAACTTATATTTCTTTATATATTCCATAAATGCCTCTCTTTACATGAAAAAATAATATAGCATATTCATGTATTTGTCAAATTATTAATTTTTTCAAATGAGTATCTTACTCATATATAATTATATATGATAAGTAATAAAAAGTCTATATAACAATTGCAAACAAATTACTAGCTCCTTTATTTACTAATTTAGTCATAACTTGTTGTAATTTAAATCTAGTTCCTTCAGGCATTAAAGATAATTTAGCTTGTATCCCTTCTTTAACTATTATATCTAAGCTTCTTCCAAATATTTCACTTTTCCATACATTATCTTTATCTTTCATTATATGATCTATTAATTCCTTACTTTGAACTTCTGTACCTATAATTGGTTCAAATGTTGATTCTACATCTACTCTTATCATATGTATTGATGGAGCAATTGCTTTTAATTTAATTCCATATCTACTACCTTGTTTTATTACTTCAGGATTATCTAATTTCATATCACTTAATGTGGGGTTAGCAACCCCATATCCAGTCTTCTTAACCATATTAAGAGCATCTTTAACTTGATCATAAGCAAGCTTTGCTTCATTGTATTCCTGAAATAAACTAATTATATCTGCTCTACTATTTACATCTATACCTACTATTTCTTTTAAAACTTTACTATATAATTCTTCACTAGTATCTATATTAATTGTTACAATACCGGTGGATGCATCCACCTTAGATATATAAGTTTTATCTATATATTCACATTCATCAAAATATGAAGTAATTGTATCAATATCTCTTAATTTATCTATTTCTATTACACTTTCTCTTATTTTATTAATATATATTTCCTTTAACCAATGATCTTTATTTAATGCTGCAACCCAGTCTGGCATATTTACTTCTACTTCAAGTACTGGAAATTCATATAATGCTTCTTTTAAAATATTATATATATCTTGTTCATTCATATCTTCTATACTTATAGGAAGTACAGGTATTTCATATTCTTCCATAAGAGATGATGCCAAATGACGAGTATCATCTTTATCAGGATGAGATGAATTCAGTATAACTATGAATGGTTTACCAATACTTTTAAGTTCACTTATTACTCTTTCTTCTGCTTCTTTATATGCTTCTCTTTTTATTTCTCCAAATGAACCATCTGTTGTAACTACAATACCAATACTAGAATGATCTTTAATAACTTTAGATGTACCTATTTCTGCAGCCTCTATAAAAGGTATTTCTTCATCATACCAAGGGGTTCTAACCATTCTAGGACCATTCTCATCTTCATAACCCTTAGAACCCTCTACTATATAACCAACACAATCTACTAGTCTTATATTAGTACTAAAGTCATTTATTTTTATATTTGCCGCAGTACTAGGAACAAATTTAGGTTCTGTAGTCATAATGGTTTTACCATTTGCAGACTGAGGTATTTCATCTAAACATCTTTTACGCATATATTCATCTTCAATATTAGGTACTACTAAATTTTCTATTACTTTCTTTATAAAAGTACTTTTTCCTGTTCTAACAGCCCCTACTACTCCTAGATATATTTCACCGCCAGTACGAGCTGTGATATCTTTTATAATATCAATCTTATCCATTTTTTCCCTACTTTCTTAGTAAGAGTATATGCAATAAAAAATGGTGTTATTACAACACCATTTATTTACCTTTAGAATTATTATATTCTTCTGCCATAGGTCTAACTTCATCTAATCTATTAATACTTTTTAGTCTTTGTTTTATATCTGAAACAATTTCATACCATTCTGGGTCATCTGGGTTCATTTTTTCAGTACAGTATGTTGGATTCATATAATATTCAATTGATTCTGTAACTGGTAATCTAGACCAGTCAATAGAACTATCTTGAAGTTCATTAGGAACAGTTTGTTTATATATTCTATAAAAATCCATTACAAAGTCCATAGCGCCAACTTCAGCATTTGGATAATATTGAAATTCAACTTCTTTAGTTGTTTGATTAGTAATAATATTACCACCTAAATTATTTCTCTCTAAACATAATGTACTTTCACCATGACCAGTTTCTAATTCATGAACTGCAAGCATAGTATATAATACTTCATCATCATCTATACCTAATACATTAGCATAATTAATTATAAAAGACTCCATTTCATCTTCAGTATTTATATTATATTGTGTAGGAATCTTTTTATATAAATTCTCTGTATAGAATTCATACACACACTTCATTATTGTTTCTTCAGGATTATTACTATTTAATATAGTATCTCTATATTCTTTGTATACTTGATTCATACAATCTTCATCAAATCCATATATAGAACAATAATCTCTTAGTATATCCATAGGTGGTTTAACCACCTTAGTATTATTTCTTATTTTATCTATAGAAAAAGAACTATCTATACTGGATTCGATTTCTACTTCATCTTCATATTCAGATGTTATACTACTTTCCTCTTCAGGTACTCCATATGCTTTTCCATCACTGGTATATAATTTTACACCACCAGCTATAGCAACTATAACTCCAGTACCTACTAATACTTTTGGTAATAATTCTTTTAATCTCTTTTTTATTTTAGCATATAGTTTTAATCTTATTTTTCTTTCAATTGGTTGTAAAACAGGATCATTTTTTATATTTGAATAATCCTTTATAACAATTCTATCTATTATTTCACGAGCTACTCCATATGAATATGTTATAGTTCTTATTCTAATGCATAAATCTTTACCATTTCTATATCCTACATCCTCTATTTTAGACTTTTTTATATAATCAACTATCATATTCATTGTAGGTTCTATATTTCTACTATTTGGTATTAAGTTATCAATATCTGATACTAACCATTCATTACCACTTTTTACTCCATTAAAAGCATCTATACTTGTTACTTTTTGTATTATCATATTATCACCTATTCTATTAAAAGTTTACCATTATTTTATTTTATTATCAATAAATAATAATCTACTTTATTTTTAGTTGACATTTATTTATTATGATTGCTATAATTAGGTTAAATAAGATAATAAGGTGAGTGTATGATTGAAGAGTTATCATTAAAAGAAGAATTATCCGATTATAGAGATAATATTTATGAATGTATAGATAATATTACTAATACAATTAGCGATTCTTTTGATTTTTTTAGCGGTCCTTGGAATGATAGTTTAAATAAAAAATACCAGGAAATATTAAATTGTATTCCTGATATTATAAAAGAAATAAATAAAATAGTAGATAATGATAGCATCTGAATTAGAATATGAAAGAAACTGCTACTACAAATTAAAAGAAGAACTTAGTAATCTATGTGATATGTTAGAATTAAGTATTGATGATATAGATGATTCATCTATTATACTTGATAATTCTTATCTAATTAATGATAATAATATATTTGATAAAAAATATAAAGATATTATTAAAAATTTAAATAATATAAATAACGTACTTCTAGATACAATAATACCTGGTATTGATAATAAAATTGAAGTATTAACCAATGAAATAAATAACTTACTGGAGAAGAAATATGAATAATATTAGTGTAGATTCAAATAAATTAAGAAGTTATGGTTCAGATATTATTAAACAAGCAGATGATTTTAAAAAATTAACAAACACATTATTTAATAAATCTAATAATATAGAGCCTAATATTTTTAATGAGTTTTATATTAAACTTTATAATTTTGGTAAAATGTATGAATTATGTGCTGATAAAATTGAAGAAAGTATGTTAAATAATAAATATGAGTAAACTTGATATTGATATTGATACATTAAAAAATGAATATTTATATAAATTAGATAGTGGTTTAAATAATCTTAATAATATAAATAATTTATTAGAAAGATTAGATAAGCCTAAAAGTTTTAGTTATAATTCATATATTAAAAATTTACCATCTGAATTAGATAATATTAAAAAAGAATGTTTAGATATTAGAAATTATATTATAAAAAGTTGTGATAATTATGTTAATACTTCAAACGAAATTGATGAAATAATAAAAAAGAACTTAATTTGATTAAGTTCTTTTTACTTGGTTTCATTCAATATATCTTCTGCAGTAACATTTGAAGTTTTATTTATATTTATATTAGTATTTGTAGAAACATCATTTCCTAAAGTATTAATATCTACTGTTTCAGAAGAAGAATTTAAATTCATACTTGTGTTTGTACCAACGCTTATATTATTAGTATTTAAATTTAAATCATCCTTTGATGATAAATTAAGTGTCATATCATTAGAATTAGTTCCAACTATGTCACTGTTTATCTTAATGCTATCATCATTATGTTTAATAACAATTTCATCACTATTTACTTTTAATGTTTCAGATTTAATACCATTATTTTCGTCTTCAGGTTTAACAATATTTATATCAGTATTAATTTCATTAATTTGATAATTAATATTATTATCTTCTTCTTCATTATTTATATTAACATTTTGTTTTTCAACATCATTAACCATAAAATTAGAAGAATTTTCAACATCATCATTATTTATTTTTTCATTAATAGATGTTTCAGTTGTACCTCCACTAATTATAGTATCATTCGTTTCATTAAGTATAATATCTTCAGCCTTAGCGGAACCTATATAATCTAAAACCGCAGATTTATCCTCATCATTTAAACTAATATTTTCAGATTCAATACTGGTAGTAACATTTCTAACTTCACTTTTATTTGTTTCATTTTCTGTACTAATGGAAATAGGATTCATGTATACGGTATTTGCATTAACTTGTGTTATTTTATCATCTATTGAAACAAATTGAATAGAATTATTTTTTGATTGTGCAGTTGAAATTAATCCATTAATTTGATTACATGTATTATTTAATTTATTTTCTATTGCATCTGCTAGTGCTCCAATATCATTATAAAGGGCATTAAATATTTCATTTAACACAGGTAAATTATCAAATCCATATGGTATTTCACAGTCCTCAAATGCTTTTTGAGCAGTTCTTATATGATTTTTTACTGTATTTAATTCTTGCTTTGCTCCATCAATATAATATGAGTCATAATTAACATTTAAATTATTATTGTTAATTCCAACATTTGAAAAAATATTTGATAATTCATTACCGAAATATTCTAAATTATTTTGATAATCTTCCAAAGCAGTATATATTTGAGAATTTTTTATTTCATCTTTTTTTACTTTATCAAAAAAAGCTTCTGACGCAGGATCATTCCAACTATTTATAATTGACTTTGCAGTTATATATGTCTGTTCGCTTATATTTTTGTATTTTAAAAGATTTACTCTAATATTGTCACATCTTGACCTAAAACTTCCTAAATTAAATCTAAAACTTGTCATATCATTCACCCTTTTTACATTGTCATTAATTTATCATCAATTTCTCTTATAAGAATATCATTAATTCTATTTCTATTATCTAATATTCTTTTTCCTAATTCAGAAATATTATCATTATCAAATACTACACCATCTAAAGTTAATCCATTTGATAATTTATTATAATAATCAAGTAATGTATTATATGCACAGCGTAATGCTTCTTCAGATGTACTCATATATCTTCTTAAATCTTCAAATTGTTCTCTATCCATATTATTCCTCCACTTTATTTATATATTTTTAAGTAAGAATTTTAATTTAAACTAAAATCCTTACTTAAAAATAGTAATTAAAAAATTACTATTTTAATTTAAATTAACCGTTAATTTGTGAACCAATATTAGATGCAGCATTGCTTGAATCGTCTGATATTTGAGAAGATTGAGATTTGAATGCAGCAACTAATTGAGGAATTGTTTCATTCTTAAAAGAATCAACAATTTTAGTTAAATTTTGCATACTTTCTGCAACATTATCAATAAATGCTTTAATACCCATGTTAGCATTTTCACTTGAAACAAAGGCATTACCAACTTCAACTGCACCAATTGATTCTTTAATTTTTGTTTGAACACCAGTTGTATATGTATCTAAAGCTTCAACTAATACAGTTTCTGAATTAGCAGTAACTAATCCTAATTGTTGTGATGGATCAAAATCCATAGATTGAATTTCACAATAATCTAGGAAGTCCATTTTTTTCCCACTATTTGCAAATTTATTTTCAATCTCTTGACTTATTGAAATACTTCCTTCTAATTCTGAAGAAACTTGGTTTTGAAAATTAACCATAGTAAGTGCTGCTTCAACAACAAAATTTGACATAGTTTCTCCAACAGTCATTACATTTTGGAATACATCTTTTAATGCAACAAGATATTTATTCATAAATGCAACTTCATCTGGTCCAACCCAGTTATCTTGGAATGTTTGTTTTAAATGAATATATTCTTCTAACATATAATCATTTACATTTCCAACAGCAATTCCAATATCATCTGTAATACGAGATGCTTCGTTTCTATTATAACTTATTCCTTCCATTATTAATCATTTACCTCCTTGTTTATATTTAATTTATTAAGGTATAAATTTACGCTTTGTGCAATTTCACTTTCTTGATTTTGATATCCTATTCTAACATTAGATAAAATTGTATAATAATTATTAATCTTATTATTTATTTTTTCTAATTCTTTAATCTCATTTTGATAAGATAAACCCAAAAAGCTTAAATCTCCTCCTGATACATTAGAAAAAATATGTTCAAATTCGCCACTTATATTTTTTGTAGTTTCAACTAGGTCAAAAAAGCTTTGTTTTATCTCATTTTCTATTCTTTGATATTGAACAATATCAATAATTCCAGTATTTGCATTCATATCTTTACACCTCTATTTTAAATTTACCACAATTAAATATCTCAGTCAATAATTTATTAAAAATTTAAAATGTATTTACACCAAAAAAATCTTTTTAGCATTTTTTATATCTGTATCTCTTACTAACTTATAATTATCATATACAGTTCCATTATCTGGATTAAGTAAATAATACTCATTTTTACTTGGAATTATATCTGATAATTCAAATGCAGATTTTACTATAAATTCTACAATTTTTTCTATATATTCATTGATTGGGATAAATACATCATAGTATTTATCCGCCTCAACTATATATAATTCAACTAATACTTTATTTTTCATTATCATCACCTAATTCAGCAGGAAACTTTACCAATTCACCTATTCCATTTTTTATTAACCAAGCAAATGTATTATTTACTTTTATTTTATAACGAGTATTTAAATCACTAATTCTTATTACACCTTGATCCATTACACCATTTCCAACCCATATACCATTTATATTAACAACATTTTCAGAATACCATCCTTCAAATGCAAATTTCTTTAATTTAAATTGTGTTTCAATAAATAATAATTTTATTTTTTCACATTCCTTCATTTTTGCCATGAAATTAGTAAAATCTGTTGCTTCTAAAGAAGCTTTGAATTTTTCTAATCCATATATTATAAATATATAATTAGTATCATTATTTATTTCTTCAATTATTTTTTTTACGTTATCTACTAAATTATCAGAAATATATATATTTGATTTTGAAGCATATTTCTCAATAATTTTTTCAGGGTCAATAACCACTATATTAAGATTATTATATAATTTTGATACATCCATAAAGGAATTAACAAATGGCACAATTGATTCCATATCATTTGAAGTAACAACTGTAGCTTTATCTCCTTCAAAATTCCAATACTCCTTTTTTAACGTATCTTTGTTTAATCCCAATGGGAATTTCTTTAATGTTAAACCATCCTCTTTTAACATATCAATTGTAACTATATCAGGTAATACTGGAATACCTTCAGCCTTATTTGGATTTTTATCTTTAATTTCAACAGTTTTTCTCTTTATAAATTCAAGCAAATTATCTTTAGGATATATTTGTGCTGTTTGATATTCATATACTAATTCACCTTTAAATAATCCTCGTCCTTCAAAATCAGCAGGGAATGTTTTTCCTATTTTTCCTAGAATAGCTGTATATGCATCTGCATTTTGCATATCCAAAGTAAATACATTTTCAAAATTTCTAAGTAACCTACTATATAATCCTGATGACGAACCAGCTGTAATAATAATTATAATTCCATATCTTAAACCTTCACGTGATATTTTAACCAATTCTTCATCACAATTAGGATACATTTCTTTGTATGAATCTAAATTGTTATAAATGAATATTTTTCTTGGAAGTTTATTTTCACTATTCTTACAATAATTATCATATTCTCCATTATACTCAGCAAATAATTTTTTACGCTTTATTATTTCTTCTTTAATCATTTTATTTAATTTAGAAATTTTATCATCTTCAGATGCAAAAACTATATCACCTACATGTGGCATATTTTGGAACATTCTAAGTGATTCCGAACCAAAATCAAACGCATATATATTTACTTCATCAGATGAATGTGTAATACATAATGAGTAAATTAAAGTATTTAAAAACATTTCTCTATTAGAACCTGATGTACCATAAATTATTGTATTACCGTTATTACCTAATTCAAGTTTTAATAAACCTTGTCTTTGATTTGATGGATCATCATATTCACCAATTATTGCTTCTAATTTATAAGGTGTAGGAGTATAATTGTATTTTTTAATTAATGATTCAGTATAAATTGTTTCTGGTATATTATCTAACCATAATTGAGGAGCTTGTACATTCTCTCTTTTTGCTAAATCAGTAATATATTTCAACACATTTGATAATTCATCACCAAGTGATGAAGTTTTTGTTTGAACTACTTCACCATCATAATCTTTTATTGATGAACCAACATTATCAAGATAATTAATTGAATGGTCCACTTCTGTATTAACTGTATCTGATGGAACATATTGAGTTCCACACCAACCAGATTGTCCTAAAATATATAATTCATCATTACCAACTTGTAAATAGAATCTTCCTGCTTCTTTTATTTCAGCAGCGTCTGGTTTTTTTAGCATTTCATTAGAATCACTTCTATCTTGAACCTTTAAACAAACTCTAAACTTAGTATTAGACCATATTTGGTCATTAACTACTCCACTTGGCTTTTGAGTTGCAAGAATTAAGTGAACACCTAAAGAACGTCCAATACGTGCAGCACTTATTAAGTTATCCATAAACTCTGGTTGTTGTGCTTTTAATTCAGCAAACTCATCACTTATGATAAATAAATGTGGAATAGGTTCTGTTAATTTCTTTTGTCTAAAGAATTTTTGATATTTATAAATATCTATTGTACTTTCTCCCAACTTTTCTCTTGCTTCATTAAATACTTTTTGTCTTCTTCTAAGTTCACTATCTATACTTACTAAAGTTCTGTTTAACGATGCTTTATCAAGGTTTGTAATAGTACCTGCTAAATGAGGTAATCTAATATTCTTAGTTTTATTCTCAAATGCTCCAGCAAGTCCACCACCCTTATAGTCAATAAGTATAAATGATACTTCATTTGGACTATAATTAAGTGCCATAGAAAGTATATAAGTAATAATAAATTCTGATTTTCCACTACCTGTTGTTCCAGCTATTAAACCATGTGGTCCATGAAATTTTTCATGTAAATCAAGATATATCATATTACCTAAATCATTTACACCTATTGCAGCTTTAAGTGACTTAGTAGGATCATTTAAACGCCATCTATTTAATGAGTTCAATTGTTCAACTTTACCAACTCGTTGCATCTCCAAAAATCCTAAACTTTTTGGTAAATACCTATTATCTTCATAGAATTCTATAGGAATATTTGCTAATACCTGACTACATTTTTCCATATCAATATTAGTATTAATTTCATCATTAAAATCTTGATGAAAATAATCATCGATATGATTACTTAGAATACCTGAAGTTTGATTTCCTATTGTAATAAAATCAACACATTCACTTGGTAGTTTACCTAAACTATTTTCTAATATGATATATCCAAATCCAAAATTTTCTTTATTAGATAAAATCATATCAGAAATATTTAATCTTCTTACTTTTGAAAAACAATCAGTAAATATTAAATAATATGGTGAATATGTACCATCTACATCTTTATCTTCATTTTCAACTGTATCTCCAGCTTTTGATCCATTAGCCCTATTTTGCCATTCTTGTTCTAGATATGTACTTACAGTTTTTATTTCATCTATATCAGTAGCAAAAAATCTAATTGATTTATTATTACTAAAACAATGAGGTAAATTCTTATAAATTTCCCACTTAGCTTCATTTTTCTTATCAGTAAAAATTACAATTTTTAAATCATCATAACTATGAAATGTAATTAATTGTAATATAACATTATTTATAAAAGGATGTAATTTATCATTTATTCCCATAACTGCAACTGCTTTTTTATTATATAAAGAATAACCTACTGGAACTTTTAGTAATTTTTTATTTTGTTCAATCATAGCAATAGCCTCTTCTTTAAGAGGGTCTTCTTCAATTTTAAATTCATCATCATTAAAATTGATGTTCATATCAACTGGTACATCACCAGTTCCTACTCTAATAGTTAAAAAGTCTCTTTGTGATATTTTTCTTTCCCATAAAGTTCTTTTTCTATTAACTATTATCTGATAGCATTCTTCAAGTTGAAGTAAGTTTTCTTTTAATATTTGTGTTTGATTTACTGCTTCAGCTATTATTTCTTGTTTTTTCTTTTCTATATATTCATGATACTTATCAGTACGAAGTTGATTCTCTTCTAATTTTCTCTTTTTATTATATTTTTTTGTTAAATTAGGCCACAAAAAACTTCCTAACATCATGGCACTTGTTGTAAGTAATCTTGGAATTGCTTGTCCTATTCCCATTTTTCCAGAAGAAATTTGCATTATTGTTGTAACTAGTGTAACAACTGATGTAAGTCCCATTGTAAGTGAAGGACCTAATACAAGTAATAATGGCATTTCTTTATTATCACTCATTTGAGGTGGATTAGCAAAACTTAGATTATATGTTTCAATAAAACGTCTTAATCTTGGTGTTTTAAAGAAGAAATCATTTTCACTATATAAATCTAATTCTTGTACTTCTTGATACTTTATTTTCTCCTGGTGGATTGTAAATGTAGATAATGATTGAGATGTAACTGTAACTTTTCCACCAGGGTTATTTATCATAATTAAATTACCCATTAATATAATTTTTAAACCATAAATAAATATTACATCACCATTTTTTAATGTATGTTCTGACGATGTAATTAAAGTTTTATTTAAATATAATGAAGCATTTGGTGCTAATTTAAATTTCCATACACCACCTGAATATATAAGTGCTAAATGTTGTCCCAATACAAAATTATTATTATATGAAATTTGATTATTAGCATTCTTACCAACTACAAATTGTGAATTATTATTTACTTTATATATTTTAAAAGTATTATCAACACTTTCATCTGCGTATATTAATTTTTTACTTTTTCCTGATGTAAGAATATAAAATTCATTAGGAGTTAATTCAACACTTTGAACCATTGAATTTTTATATGATATTTTATAATCTTGCATACTAGCCATAACCCATTTATTATTTTTTTCTTCTATATTTGCAAGTATTTCCTCTGAATTTGGTATATCCTGTAATGCAAAACTACCATCTATTTTAGCAGGCAAATCTAGCGTATATAATCTATTGTTAAACAATAATATTTTCATAGTATCACCTATTATAAATTTTACCATATAACCTGTAAAATTTAAAGATTAAGTTTTAAAAAAAAATAATGATATTAATCATTATTTTATTCTCCAGGCATTGTAGGTATCTCTGATGCAGTAGGCATTTGAGGTGCTACTGATGCTTCTGGTGTAGTTGGTTGTGCAGGTTCAGAAGTTGCTTCTTCTGTTTGACCTTGAGGTTCAGCTTCAACCATAGTATCTGTCATTTCATTATTAACTTTTAATAAATTTTCTTCTCCTATTGTATTAATTGCTGTTGTTAATTTTTGTTTAAATTCTCTTTCTTCATTATCAATTAATCCTAAATGATAAACTTTTTCAATTTGAGCATGATCAAATAAACATACTTGATTTGATTCAATAAATCCTTCTGGATAAATACATCCACTATAATCAAATAGTTTGTCTTTTTGTTCTTGAGCAATTGTACAGAAACCTGTAATCATTACTCTTTTACTTCCA
>Ga0247608_10005793_pt1 | contig 13254 bp, 10 predicted proteins | sample 176DNAGHGlowgp2_FD_193490 | JGI IMG/M metagenome (GOLD analysis project Ga0247608, IMG submission 193490) | Sheep rumen microbial communities from Palmerston North, Manawatu-Wanganui, New Zealand - 1766 DNA GHGlow gp2 | ecosystem: Host-associated > Mammals > Digestive system > Stomach > Rumen ...
GTGTATGAAGAATACAACATCGGCATCGCCCAAGACAGCCGCAAAGTGTGGGAAGCCCTAAGCGCCATGCTCTTCCCCACCCACCCCTACGGCACGCAGACCACCATCGGCACGCAGGAGCACCTGAAGAACCCGTCGATCGTCAACATCAAGAACTACTTCAACAAGTGGTACCGCCCCAACAACGTGGCCATCTGCATGGCTGGCGACTTCAACCCCGACGAGGTCATCGCCATCATCGACAAGTATTTTGGCGGCTGGCAGCCTGGCGACGATGTGAAGCAACCTGAGTTCCCCGCCTTGGCTCCCATCACCGCTCCAAAGGACACCACCGTCTACGGCCTCGAAGCCGAAAACCTGATGCTCGGCTGGCGTTTCGACCGTGGCAACTCGCTGCAAGTGGACACCTTGGACGTCATCGGTGAGATGCTGAGCAACGGCACCGCCGGTCTTGTCGACCTGGACATCAACCAGCAGATGCAGATGCTCTATGCCTACGCTGGTAGCCAGACGCTGCGCGACTACACCAGCTTCATCATGGGCGGATCGCCGCGTCCCGGCCAAAGCCTCGAAGAGGCGAAAGACCTGCTGCTTGCCGAAATCGCGAAACTGAAGAGCGGCGACTTCTCCGACGACCTGCTGCCTTCCGTGATCAACAACGCCAAGCTCAGCTATTACAACTCGATGGAGAGCAATATGGCTCGCGCCAACATGTTCGTCGACACCTATATTAATGAGGTGCCGTGGGATCAAAGCGTTGGCCGCCTCGACCGCATCTCCAAGCTGACGAAACAAGACATTGTCAACTTCGCCAACAAGCACTTCAACGACAATTATGTGGTGGTTTACAAGCGCCAAGGCGTCGACGAAAACCAGAAGAAAATCGACAAACCCGCCATTACCCCCATCCCGACCAACCGCGACCTCGTGAGCGATTTCGTGAAGGAAGTGCAAAACAGCGAAGTGAAGCCTATCGAGCCCCGCTTCGTCGACTTCAAGAAGGATTTGACCTTCGGCAACACCGAGGCTGGCCTGCCCTACATCTATGTGCAAAACAAGGAGAACGGCCGTTTCGTTCTTTCGTTCCGCTACGACTTTGGCGAAGAGTCAGACCTGCGCTACGGCTTGGCTTCGCAATACCTTGAATATCTCGGCACCGACCAACTCAGCAACGAGGAAATCAAGCAACAGTTCTACAAGCTGGCATGCACCTACTACATCAATGTGGGCGCACGCAACATCACCGTCACCTTAAACGGTTTGGGCGAGAATATGCCACAAGCCTTGGCCTTGATGGAAAACGTGATGCAAAATGCCCAGCCCGACCCGATGGTCGCCGAGATGTGCATCCAACAGTTGGAGAAAGCGCGCATGGATGCCAAGCTCAACCAGCGCAGCAACTTCAGCGCCTTGGTGAACTACGGCATCTATGGTCCCTACAACCCGAGCCGCAACCAACTCTCCATCGAAGAGATGCGTAAGCTCGACCCGCAAGTGCTTCTTGACCTTTTGAAGAACCTCAAGAACTATCAGCACACCGTGTTATATTATGGTCCCATGACCGCTGAGGAAATGGCCAAAGCCGTCACCGAGAACCACCAGACCGTGGCCGAGCTGCAAGCCGTGCCAGAAGGCAAGCACTACGAGATGCAGCCCACGCCTGAAAACGAAATCGTCATCGCTCCTTACGACGCCAAGAACATCTACATGCGCATGATCCATAATGAGCAACGCGAGTGGAATCCTGAAGAGGCCGCTGTGAAGGCTTTGTTCAACGAGTATTATGGTGGTGGCATGAACACCATCGTGTTCCAAGAGATGCGCGAGGCCCGTGGCTTGGCCTACAACGCCTTTGCCGCCTACATGGAGCCTAACTACAAGGACCAAAAGGAATATTTCTTCACCCACATCATCACCCAAAACGACAAGATGATCGACTGCGTGACCCACTTCCTCGAAATCCTCGACGATATGCCTGAGAGCGAACAGGCCTTCGGCATCGCCAAAGACGCCCTGACGAAACGTTTGGCCAGCCAGCGCACCACCAAGTTCGGACTCATCAACGCTTGGCTGAGCGCCCAAAACCGTGGCATCGACTACGACATCAACGAACGCATCTACAACGCCTTGCCCAATATCACCTTGCAAGACATCGTGAAGTTCGAGCAAGAGCAGATGGCCAACAAAGCCTACCGCTACGTCATCCTCGGCAACGAGAAGGAACTCGACATGAACGCCCTCCAAGGCTTCGGTCCCATCAAGCGCGTGAGCACGGAGGAAATCTTCGGATACTAATCCTCGAATGTCATTCTGTACGTAGATATGCGCGGCGGCTTGAAGAAGTAACGGCTTTTGAAGCCATAGATCCCATGCCACCGCACTACCAGCCGCAGGGATGACATGGCTTCAAATGCAAAAGCAATGGCCGCTCTCACATAATGTGGGGGCGGCCATTGTCGTCTTAGGCCATAAGTCATAATCAAATTACTCCAAACTGTCCCCAGTCTCGCTGCTGCCTTCCTTGGCTTGGCGTTCGAGTTCCATCTTGCCGAAGCGGAGGGTGAAGCCCGCCGAGATGTAGCGGCTGTTGAGCATCTTGCGCGTACTATCGCTGAGATAGTACGGGTTGGTGTTGGTCGAGCCGGAACCAATTCTGGCGCCCCAGTTGAAGAGGTCCTGCACGTTGACGAACACCGACAGGCGGCGGTTGAAGAAGTCGCTTCGGAGGCCCATGTTGAGGAAATAACGCGCCTTGCGCTCGCTCATCAGGCCGATGGTGGGCGAGTTGTAGTTGGCCGAAGCCGTCACTTGCAGACGGTCAAAGAGCTTCGCCCAAGCGTTGACGCGCACGCTCCACGAGAGTTTTTCGTTCTCGGTCAGTTTGTGCTCAATGTTGCCAAATTCATCAACGCGGTCGTATTCCATGCGGTAGCCATAATTGTAAACGTTGGCAAAGAGGCGCACGTTGAAGAAGCCCGTCGGGCGGTAGGTCATGTTGAGCGAGGCACCGTAACGCCACGATGTGCCCATGTTGTATGGCACTGAAAAACTGTCGATGCGGTCGAGATAGTCATCATATTCTGCATCGGTGAGCGAACTGATTTCGTTGGTGCTCAGGCGTCCATAGCCTTCGATGCCGATGTTGCCAAAACGCTCGAAGAACTTCTGCCAGCCCGCCTCTACGTTGTGGGTATAGCTGCTTTTCAACCCGTTGGGATTGCCCACCGAATAACTGTTCTCGCCATAGGTGCGGAACTTGGAGATTTGGTTGTATCTCGGATTCGACATGCGCATCGAATAGTTGAGCTTCAGGTTGTGCATGTCTTCGGTACGGTAGGTCAGGTGGATGGACGGGCGGACGGTCAGGTAATATAAAGTGCTGTCGTCGGCAAAAGGCGAATTGAAATAATTGTAGCTGACTCGCTCGGCACCCAATCCGAGGCCTGTGCTCAGCGTGAAGCCGCCCCAGCGGTGCGTCCAGTTGACGTCGGGGCTGATGGAGCTGTTGCTACCTTTCAAACGATAAGTACGAAGCGTATCGGCCAAAATGCCAATGGTATCGTTGAAACGGTCGTAGGTGTTATCCATCTGTGAATGGTCGGCGCGGAGGCCATAGCTGAGTTCGCCGTCTTTGCTATAAGGCCGATTGTAGCGCACATCGAGGCTGCCACCGTAATCGTAGGTTTTCGAGAGCATGTAACGGTGTTCGTCCAAATCAGTATAAACATCATACATCCTCTTATAGAACTCCTCACCGTGGTTGGTGCTGATGCGTCCGTTCAACCCAATGCGCAAGTTATGTCCTTCATTATCAAACTTTTTTGTGTAATCTGCGCCTAAATTGCCGAATACAGACCTCATATCGTTGTTGTTGGTCGTGTTGTCGCTCAGCACGGAGTCGATAGGCGTATGATCCAGATAGTAGAAGTTTTGCTGCTCGGAGCGTAACATCCTGTTTATGTTTGTGTTATAAAAACCGCCAGCGTTCACGGAAACGTCGCTCATCGAGTCGATTTCGTAATCGATGTTCATGAACAAATTGCCGCTGTAGGAACGACTTTTGTCGGATTGTGAAATCGTGTCGGCCCAAGTGGTTTCATATTCGCCTTCAGTTGCCCCATCGCGACGGCGTTGCGCCCAGCTGTTGGTTTCATTGTCGCGTTTGCTGTAACGGCCTGAAGCAAACAGGTTAACACTCAGTTTCTCCTTCTTCCACATGTAGCTCACCCATGGCGAGACGAAAGGCTGGTTGGAGCCGTTCACGCCGAAGCTGACGAACTGATTGCTCTTGATGTGTGCCGAGGTCACGATGTTGATGACGGCTTCAGCATCGGTAGCATATTTGGCCGAAGGGTTGGTGATAGTCTCGATGCGCGCAATGGCGTTGGCGGGCAAGGTCTGAAGATAGGTTTTGAGGTTTTCCTCGGTGAGTTTCGAGGGCTTGTCGTTGACCCAAATCTCCACGCTCGAAACGCCTCTCAAAGTGATATTGCCTTCCACGTCGACCTCAACGCCGGGCGCGTTCTGCAAGGCATCCTCGGTGGTTCCCGTTTGGATGGACGGGTCTTCGCTGACGTTGTAAATCAGCTTCTCACCTTCCATGGCATAAAGCGGACGTTCGGCGGCCACGGTCACCTCGCCAAGCGTCGTTGTTCCGGGATTGATGCGCAAAGTCCCCAAATTGACATTGTTGGTCACCTTGAAGGGATGCGTGTAGCTCTCGTAGCCGATGGCCGACACGCGCAGCACGAACGATCCTTGCGGCACCTGGTTGATTTCGAAAGCGCCGTCCATGTTGGTAATGCCGCCTTTCACAAACTCGTTGTCGACCGAGTCGAGCACGGCGAGGTTGACGAAAGGAAGAAGCTCATTGGTCTTGGCATCGCGCAGCAGCCCGACCACGGTGAAGGTATCCCCTTCCCTCACCTTCTTCTTCTGTTTCACTGTAGGCATCTGGCCTTCGGTCTGTCCCCACTGACGGTCGCCGCCAAAAGGAGGTCTGCCGCCTGGCGGACGGTTGCCGCCACCGGGAGGACGACCACCAGGAGGTTGGGCAACGCACAATATAGTCGAAAGAACCAATAGCAGAGAGAACAAAGCTCTCAGTGGAAATGTTTTCTTCATCGCTATAATTTTTAGGCTGCAAAAGTAAAAAAAATGTACTTTTGCAAGACCTTATTTAAAACAATAATTACGCCGTTTCACATAATGAAAAAGCATCTTATTACCTTGTTATTAGCCCTCTGCGTGATTCCAGCATGGGCCTGCACCAACCTCATCGTGGGCAAGAAAGCCAGCACCGACGGTAGCGTGATGTGCACCTATAATTGCGACGGCTTCGGCTTCGCGGGCTCGCTGTTCTACAGCCCTCCGGGACGACACGAGCCTGGCGAACTCATCCCCATCCACGGCTGGGGGCCTTCGCACGAAGGACAATTCGTGAAACAAGTGGACTACACCTACAACGTCGTCGGACTAATGAACGAACGGCAGGTGACCATCGTGGAAACGACTTTCGACGGACGCCTGGAACTCGTCAACCACGAAGGCCTGCTTGACTATTTCAGTTTGATGCGCTTGGCCCTGCAACGCTCTGCCACCGCTCGCGAAGCCATCAAATGCATGGCCGAACTCGTTGAGGAATACGGCTACAACAGCAGCGGCGAGACCATCACCATCTGCGACCCCAACGAGGCCTGGATCATGGAGATCATCGGCAAGGGCGAAGGCAATAAAGGCGCCGTTTGGGTGGCCCTGCGCATCCCCGACGACTGCATCTGCGCTCACGCCAACTTGAGCCGCATCCGCCAGTTCCCACAAGAAGGCCAGCAGAAGGCCCGTCTGCGGAAAAGCATCAGCAGCAAGAACCTGAGACACATCTTCCGTCCCGAAGTGGAATGCGTCTACGCCGCCGATGTCATCAGCTTCGCCAAGGAACGGGGCTTCTATTCGGGCAAGGACGAGGACTTCTCGTTCCGCGATGCCTACTGCCCCATCGACTTCGAAAATGTGCGCTATGCCGACGCCCGCGTGTGGAGCTTCTTCCGCCACCACTACAGCCACGAGGAGATGGACAAATACCTACCTTATATTAATGGCGACTTCGACCAATGCGACCACCTGCCGCTGTGGATCAAGCCCGACAAGCCGCTCTCGTTGCGCGACTTGCAAGCCGACATGCGCGACCATTTCGAAGGCACGCCTTTGGACATGACCGCCGACATGACCGCTGGCCCATGGGGAATGCCCATCCGCCCGCTGCCGATGCACTTCAAGGACGGCGACAGCATCCCGTATTTCCGCGAACGCCCCATCGCCACGCAACAAAGCGGCTTCACGATGACCTGCCAAATGCGTTCCTGGCTGCCCAATGATGTGGGTGGCGTCACCTGGTTCAACTGCGACGATGCCAACATGGTTGCTTACGTGCCGCTCTATTGCTGCATCACGCAAGTGCCCGACTGCTTCCGTCCCGAAAACAACCAGCGCAACGAATTCAGCGACCAGTCGGCCTTCTGGATGAACAACTGGGTGGCCAACATGGTCTATCCACGCTATTCGATGATGATCGGCGACCTCCGCAAAGCGCAAAACGAACTGGAGGACTATTATTTTGCCGACCAAGATAGTGTGCTCCTCGCCATCGAAAAAATGATGCCCGTCGAGCGCCAAAGCTACCTCAACCGCAAGAGCATTGCCTATGCAGAACGCATGATGCAACGCTGGGACAAGTTGGCCAAATACTTGATTGTGAAGTACAACGACCAAGTGGTGAAGCGCGTCGACAAGGACGGCAACTTCCAACGCTGGGGCTACGAGACCCCTGGCTATGACCAGCAATTCATCGATGCCATCGGCAAGTCGACGGGCGAGCGATACAAACTCAAAAAAGTGATTGAGCGCAGGGAGCGATAGATTCAAGTGACCTGGCGAACGACACGAGAAAGATAGACAGACGAAATATTGAGTGCTGAGGCATAGAAACCGATGTCGCGATGTTCAACAAAGTGCTGGGGCAGCAATCGGATGAAACCAATGAAGATTTCCTCACCGCAATGATGTAAAACACCTTAAATATCAATAAAGTCATGAAAGAGCAAGTATTACAGGCCATGCGCGAGGCTGGCAAACCCGTCTCGGCTGGCGACGTCACCAAGGCTTTGAACGCCGACCGCAAGGAAGTCGACAAGGCTTTCGCCGAACTGAAAAAGGAAGGCGCCATTGTGTCGCCCGTCCGCTGCAAGTGGGAACCCGCAAAGTGAACCATTTGAAAAACTTACCAAAAAGTGCACCAGGTAACCCACCGATGCACTTTTTTTGTGTTTCGAAGAAAATCCGTATCTTTGCGCTTTCACAATAACCGCTTTGGTATGACCGACTTACAAATATCCAGTCCAGAGACGATGGAGCGAGCCATTTGCGAGCTGGGGATCCTCCCCTTCTTCACCAGCGCCATTCCAGGGTATTCCATCAAGGAACTCACCGAACCTGGGTTTTGGTTTGGCGGTGAGGAAAACTCGCTCGGGCCTTGGGACTGGAAGATTGACTGCCTCCAAAACGGCGGCATTGCCTACGGGAAATTCTTATGCGGGGGAAAAGCCGCCTTCGCGACGGTACCCTTCTACCGCGAACTGATGAATGTCCGTCGCGCCACGACATCGCCCGACAAGAACGGTGAGCGCATCATGGAATATCTCGAAAAGCAAGGCAGCATCACCATCAAGGAGGTGCGTGCCTTGCTTGACGTGAAAAAAGGCCAAGCCGATGCCGCCATAGCCAAGCTGATGCACCAATGTCGTGTCGTCACGGGAGCCATCGAGCGGGTGTATCGCGGTCCCGAGCAGGTTTACAACGGCTGGCAGGTGTCGTATTTCTGCACGCCCGAGTCGCTGTTTGAAGACTTTGCCACGCTCCATACCGACCACACGCCAGAGGAGTCACAGGAGTTTTTAGTTGACCACATCACAAAACTGACGGATGGTTCAGCTACCCGAAAGCAGGTCATGAAGGTGCTGAAATAGAGTAAGGCAATCGAATGAAACGTACCATAAAAGTACAACACATAAGAAAATGAAAGTTCTATTGATCAACGGCAGCCCACATGCTAACGGCTGCACTTTTACGGCCCTCAACATCGTGGCCAACGAATTGGAAAAGAACGGTATAGAGACCGAAATTGTCCACATCGGGAACAAAGACATCCGTGGCTGCATCGCTTGTGGCAAATGTGCCGAACTGGGACGTTGTGTGTTCAACGACATGGTTAACGAAGTGGCACAAAAATTCGAGCAGGCCGACGGCCTCGTGGTAGGCTCGCCAGTGTATTACGGCGGCCCCAACGGAACACTCACCAACCTACTCGACCGCCTGTTTTTCAGTACCCCATTCGACAAGCGGATGAAAGTGGGCGCTGCTGTCGTTTCGGCACGACGTGGTGGCACCACAGCCGCCTTCGATAGGCTCAACAAATACTTCACCATCAGTGAGATGCCCGTCGTGAGCAGCCGTTATTGGAACATGGTGCACGGTCATACCCCGGAAGACGTGATGAAAGACGAAGAAGGCGTGCAGATCATGCACATCTTGGGCCGCAACATGGCCTTCCTCATCCGCGCCATCGCCGCAGAGCGCGAACGCAACGGACTGCCTGAAAAGGAAGAAATCCATTACACTAATTTTATCCGATAAAACAGTTTAAGCATTTATGAGCAATACCCCCACTGGAAAAGACTACGTCGGCAGCGACGACCTCTATGCTGACGTCCAACGCACGATGCAATTGTCGGCGGAGATGAATACCGGTTGGCACACCGAAGCCGAAGTGCGCGACTACCTTCGCCAAATCACCCATTCTGAAATCGACGAGACCGTCCGTGTCTTCACACCGTTCCATATCAATTATGGCATGAAGACACGCTTCGGCCGCGACTGTTTCGTCAACTTCGGCTGCACTTTCCTTGCCCTTGGCGGCATTACCATTGAAGATGATGTCTTCATCGGGCCGCATTGCGTGTTGGCTACCGAATACCATCCCGAAAACCCAGAGACGCGCCACAGCCTACTCACCAAACCCATCGTCGTGAAGCGCAACGCTTGGCTGGGAGCCAATGTGACGGTGCTGGCGGGCGTCACCATTGGCGAAAACGCCATCGTGGCGGCAGGAAGCGTAGTCACCAAGGACGTGCCCGACAACATGGTTGTGGCTGGCAGTCCGGCAAGAGTGATACGGGAAATCAAAATTTCAGCGCAATGAAAATCCAAGAAATTGAAGTAAAGTCAGTGATGACGAAGTCGAACCTGCCCGTGGCCGACTTCTCAGTCAACCCATATGTGGGCTGCGTCCATGCCTGCAAATACTGCTACGCCTCGTTCATGAAGCGTTTCACCAACCATCCCGAGCCGTGGGGCGAGTTTCTCGACGTGAAACTTTGGCCCGAAATCAAAAACACGAAGAAATACGCCGGAAAAGAGGCTTTTCTTGGCTCGGTGACCGACTGTTACCAGCCCCACGAGGCCAAATACAAGCGCACCCGTGCCTTGCTTGAGCAATTGCAAGGCAGTGGTATCAGCATCAGCATCGCAACCAAGAGCGACTTGGTGCTGAGGGATTTGGACCTCATTAAGACCTTTCCCAACGCCCGTGTGTCGTGGAGCATCAACACCCTGGACGAGGAATTCCGCAAGGAGATGGACCGTGGCGTGAGCATCGAACGGCGGTTGGAGGCCATGCGTCAATTCTATGAGGCCGGAGTGCAAACCACCTGCTTCATCTCGCCCATCTTTCCAGGCATCACCGATGTGCAAGCCATCATCGAGAAGGCGAAGAGCCAATGCAACCTCGTCTGGCTGGAAAACCTGAACCTCAGAGGCGACTACCGTGGACGCATCCTCGACTGGATCCACCAGTACCATCCCGAGTTGGACAGCCTCTATCACGACATCTACACCAAGAAAGACCGCACCTATTGGAGCGAACTCGACGCCGACATGCGTGCCTACACCCGACGCGAAGGGCTGCCCTACGTCCGCAACGACGACAGTGTGCGTTCCAAGCACGGCGAGCCACCAGTAGTGGTCAATTATTTCTTCCACGAAGAGATTATCCCCTCAGCGCGGAAGGAACAGCTACGACAGACCAGGATTTGCTGTTAAACCGACCTAAATCATATCATCATGCCTAAATTTACCATTAGACCCGCCCAGCCCGAAGAAACCAGCCTCGTCCTTGAATTTATCAAGAAATTGGCTGCCTACGAGAAATGCTCCGACGAGGTCGTCGCCGATGAAGCCACCTTGTATCAATCGCTCTTTGTGGAGAAAGCCGCCGAGGTCGTCTTTGCCGAAGAAGACGGCGTGGTCATCGGTTTCGCCCTGTTTTTCCACAACTTTTCGACCTTCGTGGGTCGCAAGGGCCTTTACCTCGAAGACCTCTTCATCATCCCCGAGAAGCGCGGCTTGGGCTATGGGAAAGCCATCCTGAAATATTTGGCCGACATTGCCGTGGAGCGCAACTGTGGCCGTATGGAATGGATCTGCCTCGACTGGAACACGCCTTCGTTGGCCTTCTACCGCTCCATTGGAGCTTTCCCGCTCGATGAATGGACCGTGCAGCGGATGACCGAAGAGCGGGTGAAGGCGTTTGCGAAGGAATAGGGATTGGACCTGCCGCACCGAGAGTCATGCAACGATGGCTTCATGCACTGGTATAGTCGATGCCTTTATTATTGCTGTTCTTCCGTTGGTTCAACATGCACGGCCACATGGGTCTCTTCACCGTAATGTTGCCGAAGCAGGTTCTCCACTTCGGTGGCCTTGTCGTGGGCTTCACGCAGGCTGATGCCGCCGTCCATCAGAATGTGCAATTCGATGGCGTAATGGTTTCCGATGCGGCGGGTGCGCAGTTCATGGGGCATGCTGACGCCAGGGATTCCCGATACCAAGGCGAGAATCTCGTTTTCCACTTCATCGGGCAGCGACTGCTCCATCAGATCACCGATACCGTTCTTGAGTAGGTCGAAAGCCACCTTGACGATGAAAGCGCCTACCACCACCGAGGCTATCGGGTCGAGGATAGCCCAACGCTCGCCGAGGAAAATGGCCCCACCGATGCCCACCGCCGTGCCAATCGACGACAGGGCGTCGCTACGATGATGCCAGGCGTTGGCCTCCACTGCCTTCGAGTTCAGCTTCTTGGCTTTGATGATGGAATAACGATAGACGGCCTCTTTTAGCACAATCGACACAATGGCAGCCCAAAAAGCCAACATTCCCGGGGCTTTGAGCGCTTCACCATTGGCCCAAGCAGCAATCTTGGTGGCCCCTTTGACGATGATGCCCAATGCCACAGCCATCAGGGCAATGCCGATGACGGTCATGGCCAAGGTCTCGTATTTTCCGTGCCCGTAGTCGTGCGACTTGTCCTGCGGCTTGCTGCTGATTTTCACGAACACCAAGACAAGGATGTCGGTCACGAAGTCGGATAGCGAGTGAAGCGCATCGGCGACCATGGCCGAGCTGTGTGCCACAATGCCCGCCACGAACTTGAAGGCCAGCAGAAGCACATTGACCGCCCCACCAACGAGCGTCACTTTGTATATTTCTTTTTCCCTGTTCATTTCAAGGGTGCAAAGGTATGGAAAAAATGCGTATCTTCGCACTTTCTTAAATCACATCATTATGATCAACGATTTCATCTACAACATCCCGACGAAAATCTATTTCGGGCACGACCAACTAAGAAACCTCGGCGAAGAACTCAAGAAATATGGCACCCGCGTGCTGATGACCTACGGCGGGGGCTCCATCAAGCGGATGGGGCTATACGACCGTGTGGTCAAAGAGATTAAAGACGCTGGCCTTGAGCTTTTTGAACTCAATGGCATCGAGCCCAATCCACGTATCGAATCGGTCAGGAAAGGCGCTCAGATGTGCAAGGAGCACCATATCGACGTGCTACTCGCCGTGGGCGGTGGTTCCACCATCGACGCCACCAAGATCATGGCCGCCGGCGCTTGCGTCGAACATGACCCGTGGGACTTCATGGACCTCAACAAACGTGCTCCCATCACCAAGGCCCTGCCCATCGTCAGCATCCTGACCATCGCCGCCACTGGTTCCGAGATGGATACGGCTGCCGTCATCAGCAACCCTGAGACGCAGGACAAACTCGGCCGCCTCGACCCCAACCTCTTGCCCAAGGCCTCCTTCCTCGACCCAACCAACACCTTTAGCGTCAGCGCCTACCAAACCGCTTGTGGTTCCGCCGACATGCTGTCGCACCTCTTTGAGGTCTATTTCACCACGGACGACGACCTTTACATGCTCGACTGCTTCATGGAAGGCCTGATGAAGACCATCATCCGTTTTGCGCCCGTTGCCATGCGCGAGCCCGAAAACTACGAGGCGCGTGCCAACCTGATGTGGGCTTCATCATGGGCAATCAACGGCTTCATCAACGGCGGTAAGCGCAAGGCATGGAGCTGCCACCCGATGGAGCACGAACTGTCGGCCATCTACGACATCACCCACGGCCTCGGCCTCGCCATCCTCACCCCACGCTGGATGGAGTATTGCCTCGACGACACCACCGTCTCGAAATACGTCCAATTTGGCATCAACGTCTTTGGCATCGACCCGGCCTTGGCACCGATGGACATTGCTCACCAAGCCATCGCAAAGTTGAGCGACTTCCTTTTCAACACCTTGCAACTGAAGCGCACCTTCCCCGAAGTCGGCATCGACCGCACCCATTTCTCGGTGATGGCCAAGAAAGCTGTCAACGGCGGCACGTTGCCGGGATTCAAGCCCTTGCAACAAGCCGACGTGGAGAAGATCTTCGAGATGTGCATGGCGTAGAAACGTTTTTTGTTTTACCTTTGAGACCGAAAAAAAGCATTCAAAATGACACGTACATTAATCCTTTTACCTCTCGTCATCGGTTTGGTAGCCTGTGGTCAGAAAAAAACACAAAACACTGAACCTGAGGCGAACAAAGTAACCCAAAACAACGAAGTTACATCACGTTACGAAACTGACACCTTCACCACGCAAAGTGGCAAGACGGTCACGTTCCACGCACTCACCCACGCCAGCATCCGCATTGTGTTTGACGGCAAGGAGATCGAAATCGACCCTGTCAGCAAGATGGGCGACCGCGTCATCGATTATACAGCCTTCCCCAAGGCCGACTACCTTTTTGTGACCCACGAGCACTTCGACCACTTTGATACCACCGCCATTGCTACCTTGACTAAG
>Ga0247608_10005794_pt1 | contig 13253 bp, 13 predicted proteins | sample 176DNAGHGlowgp2_FD_193490 | JGI IMG/M metagenome (GOLD analysis project Ga0247608, IMG submission 193490) | Sheep rumen microbial communities from Palmerston North, Manawatu-Wanganui, New Zealand - 1766 DNA GHGlow gp2 | ecosystem: Host-associated > Mammals > Digestive system > Stomach > Rumen ...
TGATACAGGCCGTTCACTCATGCCGGTGCTTACGGATCTAATAGCCTGGGGACAGCAGCATTTCAAGGATGTGGTGACGGATTAAGATAAGAATCTGATATGGTACAGCAAATTGAATACTATTTGTGAGATTTCGTTTGACTAAACAAGTGATTATGACATATATGAATAGATTCTATCAGACAGACGAAAGACGGCGTGATGAGCTCATCCGCATTATCGAGCATTCCGTTGAGAAATTGACGCTTTCTGAACTGGAGGCGTTGTATTATGACATGACAACAAAATCCTACATAAACGATTAAAGTGAAGATCATTCATGTAGATATGGACCAGTTCTATGCGGCTGTGGAGCAGCGCGACCAGCCAGAGCTTCGTGGCAAACCCATTGCGGTGGGCCATGACGCTGAACGTGGTGTCGTATCTACAGCCAGCTACGAGGCCAGACGGTTTGGTGTACATTCTGCGCAGTCCATTCAAGTGGCCAAACGTCTGTGTCCACAGCTAATAATCGTTGAGCCACACTTCCAGCGTTACAAGGAGGTATCGGCACAGCTACATGAAATCTTCCACGACTATACAGACTTAATTGAACCTATCTCGCTGGATGAAGCCTTTCTGGATGTGACAGAAAATAAGATGGGCATTGAACTCGGCGTGGATATTGCCCGTGAGATTAAACAGCGCATCCATGAGACTACAGGGTTGACGGCATCAGCTGGTGTAAGCTACTGCAAGTTCCTGGCAAAGATTGCTTCAGACTGGCGCAAGCCCGACGGGTTGACAGTCATTCATCCTGACAGAGCATTGGACTTTATCGCGCAATTAAGAGTTGAGAAAATATGGGGCGTAGGCCAGAAGACAGCCGAAAAGATGCACCGTATGGGAATCTTCACGGGTCTTGACCTGAGAAACATGACGCTGAGCAGACTGACGCAGGAGTTTGGCAAGGTAGGTCAAATATTCTATGACTTCTCGCGAGGCATTGACAGCCGACCCGTTATCTCTGAATGGGAGCGGAAGTCCGTGAGCTGTGAACAGACCTTTGAATCGGACATTAGCGAGAACGCTGCCGTCACCATTCATCTGTATCATACAGTGCTGGAGCTAGTTCGTCGCATCGAGAAGAACGACTTCGAAGGTCGAACGTTGACATTGAAAGTGAAGTTTCTGGACTTTCAACAGATTACGCGTAGCATCACAGTTGACCATGTGCTTCGCACTAAAGATGAAATCCTGCCATTGGCCAAACAATTGATGCAACAGGTAGAATTTCATTCCCACCCTATCCGCTTGTTGGGATTGGGCGTGGCCAACCCAGGAAGTCCCCCGTCAAACGGGGGACTGGCCTCTCGCCAGGGGGCACAATGGGAAGAGTTGGAACTGGAGTTTGAGCCTTGGCCAGACGCCTGATAAATCATTCGTGTAGGTTTCGTCTTCTCTGCTTGTTTTCCAAAAAGGAATTCTTTTTCGTTACTTTATTACAACACTAATCTTTTTACCATTCTTGACTTTAGGTGAACTTACTGACAACTCCACTGTTCCGATTTCTCCCTGTGGTTGAATGATGACAACGGCCTGACCCCGGAAGGTTGTTGGAGTAAGCGAACGGAAGGATTTCATGTCGTAAGGATGTCCTGTGCCTGCGGTGGCGAAATGCTTTGCGCCAGAGGTCTTTATCTCAAGTGGAAGTTCGGCTGTAGGACAGAGGTTTCCATCCTCATCTACCACCTTAATATTAAAGTAAGCGAGAGAGTTGTGGGAAGATGACATCTCATTATTCCCATTCAATTCTGGGCAAGCAGGCTCAATCTCAATGGCGTAAGGAGCCTTTGACGTTCTGAATACAATCTGGTTATCCTTACCTTTCTTGCCTACCACTTCAGCTTTCAATTCACCAGGTTCATAAGCAACAAAGAAAGAAGCGGTGAAATTAGTTGGATCAACATCTTTCTCGCCGATCACCTTATCGTTTATAAACAGTCGTACACGCTTCTCGCGGGTATATACATTTACACGCAATGAGTCACTGCGATGAGCATTGACATCGTGTACCACATCGCGCTTGAGTATAGCGTTGTCATACTTCTCCGGACGCAGATCTACAGGGAGATAGCGACCATTTTCTGAATAAGCCTTGTCATTCCAGTCCCAGTGGTTCTCTTCTGCTGTCCAACACCACCCCATTGCTTCCTCATGTTCTCCATCAGGAACAGCAGGGCGAACACCCATGGCAATCTTGCGTACTCCCCAAACCACATCGCGATAGTATGACTGCGGTTTCTTGTTGCCCACAAGGTCAATATCACCACACCATGCATTGAACCAGGGCCATCCAAGCAACTGTACCCAGCCATTGCGCTTGCTGCACTCGAAGACATGACTCAAACCGCACTCACCGATATAGTCAACAGCTGTCCATACGAAATCGCCGATGATGTAAGGGTGCTTCTCCACGAGTTGCCAGTTTGAACCTATGGCATTAGGATAAGTCTCCGAACCATACATGATGCGCTCCGGGTACTTCTCGTGATCACTCTCATAGCGGCGTTGCTCGTAATTGTAACCACCAACCTCGACGAGGTCGAAGGCACGAGGTGAATCCTGATCCCAATTCATCTTCTGCGCCGTGCGATCCCAGTAGTCATTGATGGCCATAGTTGTAGGTCGGGTGGAGTCTTCATTCTTGATGCTACGAGTTATAGCCTCTGCTATCTCTTTTCCTCTTGGCACGTCTGAGCGCTGGGCAATCTCGTTGCCTATACTCCACATGATGATGGAAGGATGATTGCGGTCACGGCGAACCATCAAGGCTGCATCATACTCAAAGTTATCCTTGAAGTAATTGCTGTAATCATCCTGACGCTTAGACTCTTCCCATTGGTCAAAAACTTCGTCGATGACCAGCATACCAATACTATCGCAGGCATTCAGGAAGGCCACTGTAGGCAAGTTGTGACTGCATCGTACAGCATTATATCCTTGTTCCTTAAGCAACTCCACCTTGCGAACCTCAGCACGGTCAATAGCAGCACCACCCAGCAATCCGTTGTCATGATGAACACAACCACCACGAAGCTTTGTGACCTTTCCATTGAGTTTGAATCCTTCCTTTGCAGAAAACTCTATCTTACGTATTCCAAAAGGAATAGTGAGAGCATCTGTCTCTCCTTGTGCATCGGATAGGGAGATGCGAGCCTTATAACGATATGGGACTATGTCTGACCAAAGATTTGCTGACTTGACTGGAATTTCAACAGACACCTTATCCTCATTGGATGTGAAAGACTTGGAAGTAGTTGCTACAATTTGGCCTTCCTTATTCATAATATCCACCTTGACCGATCCATTAGCTTGACCAAACACCTTAGCTGATACCTTCACGTTTGCATTTTTTCCAACGACATCTGATGCATCAACGTAAGTGTCCCATTCGTCAAGGTGCAACTTGCCAGTTGTCTCAAGCCACACATGCCTGTAGATGCCGCTACCAGCGTACCAACGGCAGTTAAGACCTTGGTTGACGGATTTAACGACTATAGTCACCTCACGCTCATTCTTTACATTTCTGTTTGTCTTATCCTTAAGAATGTCATTGAGATTAACCACAAAAGGTCTGTATCCATACACGTTATAGGCCGCCTTCTTGCCATTCACCCATACCTCCGAATGATTATAAACACCATCAAAACGAAGTGTCAGGTTCTTCTTCAGGAGCAATTCATCTATGCTCTCAATGCCAGCAAGGGTGATTGTCTTTCTGTACCAACCTTCTCCTCCAACTGTCTGTCCGCTGTCCCAATCGCCAACGCTAAGTCGGGAGAAAGGACCAATCTGCCAATCGCTCCATTCCGGTGTTCGTTCGCGGTAGTCATGACTGTATGCCACAGGCTCCATACTGTAGTCATGGGGTACAGTCACCTCTCGCCACTTTGAGTCATCAAAATCCATTGACTCTGCATTTATTGCTGCTCCACGGAAAAACTTCCAACCTTCATCAATACATCGTCTGTACTGAGCATTTGCTGAAAGCACAATGGCACATACAGAAAGTGTAACTAAAAATCGCTTCATTATAATCAATTTGCTGAAATGTTAATACTCTTTATAAATGGTTTTTCGAAACCTTCTACATAGACAAGAATTCGTGCCTGTCCCGTTTGCCCAGTTGACTGAACACGGATAAGTCCTTCACCGAAATAGGTCGGGAGTTCAGTGGTGCGCCAGGAGTCCATCCTTCGCATGTCGCCAGTCTCTACGCCCAAGAGACGGATAGGGCCTTCTGTCTCTACACGGAACTTTCGTGGTTGCATCTGTTGGATACGGCCTTCCTTATCTACGAGGGTGAGACGGATATGAGATACTGTGGATGGATGTGAGCGGAGTGATGATGCAGCCGGTGTTAAATCGGTTGCCATTGGCGCCAGAATCGTATAATCGGCATCTAACCGTACATCAGCTACAGGACCGTGATTGATGAGCGAATCGCGCATCACCTCCCTGCCATCCTTGTAGCCAATGGCAAGCACCTTTCCTTGGCGGGCAGGGAGCTGGATGGTGATGCAGTTATCCGGATAATCCTTGGTCATACGAGGCTTGAGCGGAAGCTGAGGGTTGCTCCACATCGGGAAGAAGAACTGCACAGAGTCACATGTGGTATAGCATCGCACCTCAACGCATCTGGAGTCAGTGTAGGGTAAGTCCCAGGTATCGGCCATCGGAGGATATTGCCAATGGTCAGTACCAATAGCCTGATCAAAGCAGTTGTCACGAACCACGAGTTTCAGGTAGTTCTCCTCTGGTTTCCATGCCGGATGATAGAAGGCTGCCTGTGGACGTTCCTTCAACGTCATATCGAAAGGACAAGAGCACCACCCCTTTGCAGGCCAAGGCGAAGACTCTCCAAGATAGTCAACACCAGCCCAAACGAATGAACCGGCGATGAAGTCATTCTCTTCAACAAAATGCCATGGATTGTGCTCCACGAAATCACGTACGAGGTTCTCACGAAGTCCTGAATAATACACGAAAGCCTCAGACACAAACATCTTTCTCTCTGGATGACGCTTGTGGTCGGCTATCATACGTGGTTCGAGATAATTGTAGCCGACGAGGTCAGTCACATCGCCAAACTTATCTTCAAATCCCTGTTGGCATGCAACCATGGTTGGACGTGTTGGGTCAAGATTCTTCACGATGTTGTTGAGTTCCTTGGCACGATCCACTCCCTCCAAATCTTTCTTCCACGCCTCACTCACCTCGTTGCCTATGCTCCACACAATCACAGAGGGGTGATTACGGTCACGAAGCACCATATCGGCAATATCCTTATGAGCGTTATCGTCATAGAAAGGCTCATAATAACCTGATTTCCATTTGTCAAAAGCCTCGTCAAGTACAAGCAGTCCCAACGTGTCACAGATAGTCAGAAACTCCGGTGAAGGAGGATTGTGAGAACAGCGGATGGCATTACATCCGATCTCTTTCATTGCCTTCAATCTACGAAGCCATACCTCTTCGGGTACAGCCACACCAAGACTTCCTGCATCTTGATGCAAGCACATTCCTTTCAGTTTCATGTTCTTGCCATTGAGCCAGAAACCAGTATTCGCATCAAAGAGCACATCCCTAAATCCGAAAGGAGTAACTACTTCATCAGCCAGTTTGCCTTTTGCGTCAAGCACCTGTGTCTTTAATGTATAAAGTACAGGCGAGTCACAACTCCACAATTCTGGATTCTTCACTACAAAATCTGTACCCTTTCCTTGTGCAACCTTCTTTCCGTTTGCATCAAGAATTGTATGGGATACAGAATATCCACTGCCACCTTCTACATCAGTCTCGACATTCACCTTTCCGTCAACAGTTGCTTTAACGAAGATACCATGATGCTTTACATGCACATCGCCAGACAAGTCTAACCAGACATGGCGATAAATGCCAGAGCCTGTGTACCATCGCGATTGCTCCTCCCGATTGACATGTACTACAAGACGATTTTGGGCACCTTTTGTGATATATGGCGTAATGTCAAAATAAAAATCAGTATATCCATACATATGGTGTCCCAACAATTTTCCGTTCAGCCATACCGTAGCACGATGATATATTCCATCAAAGACAAGCCTGACAGATCCAGCCTTTGCAACTGAGACTGGAACTGCAAAATCCTTCACATAGATACCTTGCCCGCCTGAAAGATAACCGGCAGAACCACCTACCTGAGGATCAAAAGACAATTCCGCACTCCAGTCATGAGGAATTTGTACGCTGCGAAAGTCACCACCGCCAACAGCCTTTTGAGAGCTGGATCTGGTAATTTCGCTTGCCGTTACTTGAGCCTGCTCGGGTTCAGTGTCATCTGTGACTTTAGTCTTCTTTGCTTCAACCTTGGTTGTAGTGTAAGGTGACTCGTTAACACCCAGCTTACGCAGCGTACTGATCACATCGGCCGAGTCAGTACACAGACGAAACGACCATCCGTTATCAAACGTAAGATGCTGGTGCACGGATTCCTTTGCCGAACAATCAAAGGTTAGCATAAAAACTGCTAATAAAAGAATTATCTTTTTCATGATGGGAATGGATCATTCATTTGTTTTATATTCAAACCAATCAAAATCGGCATACATGTTGTCAGGAGAAGTGCATTGGGCAAATACACCAAGCATGACACCTGTGAATCCTCCAATTACCTCTGTACTGACATAGCGGAAATCCATCTTGCCCAGTGTCTGAAAGCGCTTGCCGTCATCAGAAACTTGCATGTAGTAATAGGCCGCATCTGAGGTGATGCGCAGATACACCTTATTGCTGTTTAGCGGTACCTCCTTATCGCAGTGAGCCAGTTCTCCAATGCGGATATTCGATTTAGCATATAGTTTCCCATCTCGCTTCTCTACGATGACATCATAGTGATTAAGTGGAGCAGCATAAGCCGTGATGCCCGTCTGCATGCCTTCCCCAATATGTGACGCATCAAGAAGTGTTGTTGCCGTGAACACCTTTTCTGTCTGACGACGTGCAACAAAAGTGGGAGAGGTTGCCTTGTCAAGCGTCGTTGTTGTAGGCTTCAGACGTAACCACCCCTTGCGCTCTGTAAGCGAATAGCGAGAATAATCAGGATTACCAATGCTATGCCATCCCCATGGCAAACCAATAGAACTGTAACTGTCTGCTGGCACATCACGGTTGACATAGTTGAACTCCTCGCGCACGGGGTCAAGAGGCATTGGAACTTGAGGAAGTGTCGTACAATGCATATCAGTTGTCAGCGTGCCATTGCCATTCACGACAGGCCATGCATTCTCATCCCACCGAACTGGAGCGAGCATGGTCTCACGTCCCATGACATGAAGCAGGTAACCGCTTGTCCGGTAGCCCAGGCAGATCATCCACCACGTAGAGTCAGGCGCCTGAACGAGGTCGGCATGACCCAGTCCTTGTATCTCACTGTTCTGCATTTCCATATTGAAGTGCGAGAGGATAGGATTGGCACGATTAGGTTCGTAAGGTCCAAAGAGGTTACGGCTACGCAGGATGTTGACATGATGCCCCTGCTCGGTGCCTCCCTCGGCAAGCATCAGGTAGTAATAGCCATCCTTTTTATAGATGTGTGGACCTTCTGGATAACGCCCGCCAAGACCAGTGCCCAGATGATGAATTTCTCCAATCTTCTTGCCTGTTTCCACGTCTACCTCACAGATCTTTATGTCACCCTCTTTCCAAAGGAAATAGCACTTGTCCCCCTCGAAATAGAGCGTAGGGTCGCAACTGCCGATAGCAAAGTCAATGACTATAGGCTCAGACCATTCGCCCGCAGGATTGTCTGTCCATACATAGAAGTGGCGACGAGAAGGAAAGACCGTTGTCACCATATAAAAACGCCCTTTATTCTCTCGTATAGTAGTTGCATATACGCCAGCATTCGTCCACCCCAATTCTGGATTGTCCTGTTTATAAAGACCTGTGAGGTCAAGCTGGGAAGGTCGAGTTAGGCAGTTGCCTATCTGCTCCCAATGGATAAGGTCTTTCGAATGAAACACGGGCACGCCAGGAAAATACTGGAACGTGCTGTTTACGAGATAGAAGTCATCGCCCGCCCTGCACACGCTCGGGTCGGCATGGAATCCCGGCAGCACTGGATTTTTGAATCCTTGGTTCGACGTGGTCAATCCCTGCGCACATGCCATTGTCACCTGCACCGTCAGCGCAATTAATAAGAGTAATCTACTTGCTTTTCTCATAATTTATTCTTTCGTCCAAGTCATTTTAATGTGAGGAATGCCATCAAGCATGAAGGTATCGGATGACTGCTTGAATCCTACGCTTTCGTAGAATCCTTTGGCATACTCCTGTGCCTCAATGTCTATGAGTGTCGCGCCGAAATGCTCTATAGCAGCATCGATGGCATAAAGCATAATCTGCTTGCCATACCCTTTGCCTCGTTCTGTGGTGATGACTCTGCCTATCGAAATCTCCTTCATGTGAGTTCCGGCAGAACATACACGAGCCAAGGCAACGATCTTGTCTGCTACGGTCAGCCACAAGTGGATGGATTTCTGGTCATCGCCGTCCATGTCCTGATAGACGCAGTTCTGCTCAACCACGAATACCTCGCTACGCACTCTAAGGAGTTCGTACAGCTCGTCCGTGGTCAGTTCCTGGAACGTTTTCTTATGCAGTATCGGCTCTAATATCTGGCCTATCATATCACAAAACATATTAAATCAATGGGCAAATATACGAAAAATAAATGATTATTTGCTACCTTTGTAGCTGATTTTGTGAATTATTAGGATTTGATTCAGAAACAGATAACAACAGAGAATGCCAACGACGGGCAACTAAAACAGCTCTACGAGACGGCTTTCCCCAAGGAAGAACAGATTCCTTGGAATGACTTGGTGCGACTGATTAGCGAGATGAATCTTGACTTCACGGCCTATTATGATGGAGAAAATTTTGTGGGCTTTACTATTGTCTATCCCAGACCGTCGTTCAACTGGTACTGGTATTTCGCTGTGAAGGAAGAACTGCGTGGGAAAGGACTTGGGCAGCAGATTCTCAATCAACTGATAGATAAATATAAGGGACAGTCTTGTGTTCTGGATATGGAGTCGCCTCGTCAGGAGTGTGCTAACAAGGAGCAAAGGCTGCGTCGCCAAGCGTTTTATCTTCGTAACGGGTTCCGCGACACCAATGTCTATCGCTGTTGGGATGACTTGGAGATGACCATCATGATGATGGGGCCTGGCACGTTTACTTTGCAAGATTGGGACGAAATAGTTGGAGAATTAAGGAAATATTGGACATGGGATTGATTATAAAAAGAACGATAATAACAGTTTTGACAATGCTTTTATCAGTTGCACTATCGGCACAAGACATACAAGGTTTTGTGGCTAAGCAGATGCAGACCTATCCAAAGTCGCGGCTGCTCGACATATACAAGTCATGCTTTCAGGACTACATGGGAGCGGAGCATCTGGTGTCAGACAGACAGCATGTGAAGGCTTATCTCGATGAGGAGTTACAAACGACAAATCTTGATGACCTGATGCCCTGGTATTATGAGCCTTGTGGAGTAAATGGTCAGTTTATCCGTGTCAGCATCAGGGCTATTAAAGAGAATATGATAGCAGAAGATATACTACTTGATGCTTTTATCCGTAGTGCCCGCTCGGCCGAAGGACGCTTGCAAGGCAAGAATTCCGATAAACGACCAACAGTAGAATCCTGGCGCGACAGATGGCACAAGATTGTTGGTACTATTGACCAGATGGAGCTCAATCTGCCCAATTACCAGCAAGACCGTGCATTTATCGATAGCATTCTCACCGTCGGCAAATATGCCATCAGCCATTCACCCGAATACCGCGAGGCATATCGTCCGCACTATCGAATAGTTGAAAAGAGCATTTTCGAGAATGAAGTCAAGCCTTTGATATTCTGTAAAACTAAATAATTTTAACTAGACGAATATGATGAAAAGAACAGTTATCACAGCACTGACAGCCATTATGATGATGGCAGTGACTCCTGCATTTGCTCAGGAGGAGAATGGTTTCAAGAAATTCAACGTGAGGGAGGACTTCACGGAGAATGGTTTCCAATGGTTTCACGACGCTGAACTGCTGGCTGCTGGCGACAAGGAGAAAAGCAACGCTATGACTATTGGCTGGGGAGGCATCGGCACACTCTGGGGACGTACTGCCCTGACGGTCTATGTCGCCGAAAAGCGTTATACTAAGGAATTTCTGGATAAAGCTGAGTATTTCACGGTGATGGCTTTCGATGTGAAGGATAGCAAGGTACTCAACTATATGGGTTACAACAGCGGACGCGACGGTGATAAGGCTCAGGCTCTTGGACTTCATACGGCTTATACTGCCAACGGAACGCCTTACTACACGGAGGCAACGATGGTGATTGAGTGCAAGATTATGTATGCTGCACCCTTTGACCCTCAGTATTTCAAGAGTGATGCACCCAAGAAGATGTATGCTAACTTCCCTGCCGGCATCCACTCTATGTATATCGGCGAGGTAATTAATGCTTGGAAAAAATGACGAACGTTTGAAGCCCCTTGAGAAGGGGCTGGCCTAAGCCAGGGTTATGCCTTGCAAGGAGAAATTCGATGTAAATCAAATATTATGGTACAGCAAATAGAAATAACCCTACAGCCGAAACGTCGCGGCTTTCATTTGGTGACGAGTGAGATACTGAGTCAATTGCCAAAGCTGCCGAAGACAGGCATTGTGAATATCTTCACGAAGCACACCAGCTGCGGACTGAGCATCAACGAGAATTGCGACCCTGATGTCCGTGTAGATATGGAAACCATCTTCAACCGTCTCGTGCCGGAGAACCGTCCTGAGTATGAACATACACTGGAGGGTGCTGACGATATGCCAGCACACGCAAAATCAACATTGAGCGGTGTTAGCATCACCATTCCCATTACCGATGGCCGCTTGAACCTCGGCACCTGGCAAGGCATCTACTTCTGCGAGTTCCGCAACTATGGCGGTTCCAGAGAGTTGGTAGTAACAATAATAGGTGAATAACATGGCAAAAAGTGGCTCGACACTTATCTTTGAAATTGAACTTTTAGGTATCGCATGACTGATTTCGATTCCATATGGCGCACACAAGATGCAATCAGGACGGTGGTGAATGCCGTTCTGGGTGAATGCATCTGGAATCTCAGTTATAGCGAACGACGGATGGCCATTGAACTGGAACTGACAGTCACCCTCGATGATGATGCCGTCAGCAATCTCTGTAGTCAATTCTCCACCCCTGCCGACTACAACGGCTTGGGCGCTCATGGCACGAAGTTCGTGTTCTACCTATAGAAATTCTTGCTTTTCGAGGGAACTAAAAAAGAAGGGCTGACAACTCTCAAAGTTTGTCAGTCCCTCTTCCTTCTCAATTCTTCACTTCGCTCAAAGAGCGACTGGTCCATGCCCCATGCAACTGGTGGTTCCCAGCGCCGTCAGGGCTGCCGTCAGTATCGACACAATCACCTGAATAATTGTTTTCCAAATTTCTTTCTTCATAGCTTATTAATGGTTAATGATTAATGTTTAAAGGTTTATGGTTGGGGCCCTTTTGTCTATCCTCCTTCCACTTTCCACCTTCCTCTTTCCTCTTTAAGAAATAGAGGGCCTCGGCCCTCATACCATTTTTGCCACTTAACTTGAGAATTTTATCTCGCTAGCTAAGAAAAAATATTTCTCTTGTTAGGGCGCCAATTTTATCTCCTTTTGACAATGCAAAGGTACTAAATATTTAGATGCAAAACAAACTTTTTTCGGATTTATTTTAAAAAATATTTTAAGTATTAAAATGTAAAGAAAGTGGAGCTGATTTTCTGTCAACCAGAGATGTAAGACCTAGAGAACTCAGAACACCTCATTTGCCTTGAATAGGAGCGATGCCCAAGCGTGCAAGATTAAGCGTAAACTGCAAGAGTTGGTCTTTTTCGATATCCTTCATCATCCTGTCCACCAAGGCGCTTGGTGTTGCATCTCCTCGATCTAAGTAGAAGATCTGGTCGGAATTAACGGCATGGAACGTAAACTGCATGATAGGTATCTCCTTCCTTAAATCGAGAATGGTGACTAGACTCTCGATATGTCCGGAACTAAATGTATCGGAACCAGTGATGGCTGGGCCCGTGAATACAATATTATTAACAAAGACAAGATAGTCGTAGTCTGTCTTTCTTTCTATATACTCCTTGAAACCCGCTATTGACTCTTCAGTTGTTTCTTCGAGTCCTTTGGAATCTCTATAGCGTCCCTGCAAGAATCCTTTCAGCGTCTCCTTAACCTCTTCACGCTTGGTTAACTTGATGTAAAACTCGTCCCATGTCAGACTATCAATATGTTCATATCCATAATCCAAACCGATAAGACCTTGACTATAGACCATAATCTTAGAGAAATCATAGGTTTTGCGGATGCTGTCTTCAGAGAGGGACGCATAAGGCTCATGGTCTATTTCTAGAATTCTTAGGCCTTCAAGCGGCTTCCTGCATTTCCCATAGGTGTCTATCAATCCCTGGATGGTTTTCAGTTTGCCTATCGCATTCTTATTCTCATCCATCACGCTGTCTACTATGCGCTCAGCAGTCTCATTAGCCACCTCATCAGAGAGCTTGTCAGAGTTCTTACACGCCACACAAAAGACTATGCTCAGCGCCAATACTGCCAGTTTAAAAAACATCGACTTCTTCATAGTAATAATCGGTTACTGGTGACGAGATCCACCACACTTCCAACATTTACCGCTGCCCTTACATGTGGAGCACTGATGTCGACCTGTGGTATATGAGTTACTAACGGATCCTGCCCCATAGCATGTTTGACAATTGCCCGTGCCATAACAAACAGAACACGACTGACTAGAAGAAGTAGTTGTAGTAGTACTCGATGAACTCGACGTACTCGTTGGGTATATATATGTTGGATACCCACTCGTCGAATACGTTCTATTCGCATATGTAGGGGAGAGCAAATTTAATACTGTACATGAAGACAAACATACAGTAATTAGAAATGCGAACAACAGATAAAAGGCTTGTTTCTTAATCATAATAGAACGAATTTTAGTTTAACATTATTTTTAAGGAAAATTTCGCAAGATGTCTAATTGTTTATACTTTCAGAAATCATTCTTCAAAAGAAGACAATAATTCTGCATTCTTAAATCTCAAGACACAAACTTCATCTTTTTCTTATCTT
>Ga0247608_10005795_pt1 | contig 13251 bp, 8 predicted proteins | sample 176DNAGHGlowgp2_FD_193490 | JGI IMG/M metagenome (GOLD analysis project Ga0247608, IMG submission 193490) | Sheep rumen microbial communities from Palmerston North, Manawatu-Wanganui, New Zealand - 1766 DNA GHGlow gp2 | ecosystem: Host-associated > Mammals > Digestive system > Stomach > Rumen ...
AGAATGCTTGCCGCGATTGGAGAAAGTACTCTGTCGGCCGTCAGAATGCTTGCCGCGATCGGAGAGAGCACTCTGTCGGCCGTTGTAATGCTTGCCGCGATCGGAGAGAGCACTCTGACGGCCGTTATGATGCTTGATGCTATCGGAGAAAGCACGCTGGCGGCCGTCACGATGCTTGCTGCGATCGGAGAAAGCACTCTGTCGGCCGTCATGATGCTTGCCGCGATCGGAGAAAGCACTCTGTCGGCCGTCATGATGCTTGCCGTGCTGGGAGAAAGCACTCTGTCGGCCGTCATGATGCTTGCCGTGCTGGGAGAAAGCATTTTAGCGCACTTAAATGTTAAATCTCCGTAAACTTTCTCAAAAACCACGTCCGAAAGGAACAAGTTACCCGAAAAAACACTATCTTTGTGCACACTTTTCGTAAGTACCTCCTAATAGAACCACACAAAGATGAAGACACAAATCCTTTTTCTGGCAGCCTTCACTGCTCTGCCCCTTTTTGCCAACGACAATGTTATGGTCAGCAGTCCTGATGGCAAACTCGTAGTTAATCTTGACACCAAGCACGGACATCCCTGCTACAGCGTGACTTACGATGGGTTGAAAGCCATCAACAATTCCCTTCTCGGACTTACGACCAACGAACAGGACCTCACCAAAGACCTGAGCATCAAGGGAACCGAGACCTCACAGATTGACGAACACTACAAATTGGATCGTTCGAAGAAGAGCGACGTACATTACGTAGCCAATCGCCTGCTTGCCACCTTTACCACATCGCAAGGACAGGAACTGCAGGTGGAATTCCGTGTGAGCAACAATGATGTTGCCTTCCGTTACCTGCTTCCCAAGCAGGGCGAGACGGGCTCGGTGCGCGTCACCTCCGAGGCCACCAGCTTCAGCTTCCCCGACGGCACCACCACCTTCCTCACTTCACAGAGTGACGCGATGATCGGCTGGAAGCGCACCAAGCCCAGTTACGAGGAACTCTATTGCTGGGATGCTCCAATGTCGCAAGGATCACAGTATGGCCACGGCTATACCTTCCCCTGTCTCTTCCACGAACGTGGAGTCTTCGACAACAAGGCCGACGAATTATGGGTGATGATTAGCGAAACCGGGCTCGACAGCCGCTACTGTGCTACTCATATCAGCGATGCCCACGCCAATCCGTTGAACGGTGGCGGCATCTTCCAGTCGTCATACCTTAATACATATACTATCGCCTATCCGATGCCCGAAGAGAACAATGGCATCGGAACGACAGATGCAGCCATCGCTCTTCCAGGCGCAACGCCTTGGCGCACGATTACCATAGGTCGCACCATGAAGCCCATTGTCGAAACGACCGCCCCCTGGGACAATGTAAAACCTGTATTCGAAACCAACCATCAATACAAGATGGGACGTGGCACATGGAGCTGGATTCTTTGGCAGGACGAGTCCATCAACTACGACGACCTCTGCAAATACGTCGATCTGGCCAAGGCCATGGGTTATGAGTATGCTCTTGTCGATAACTGGTGGGACACTAATCTCGGCAAGGAGTGCGACGGCACGGCAAAAGACCCCAACAAGAGCATCGAGAAGTTGATTGAATACGCTCACTCGAAGGGCGTGGATGTCTTCCTCTGGTACAGTTCCAGCGGCTATTGGAACGACATCGAGCAAGGTCCTATCAACCGTATGGCCAACAGCGTCATTCGTAAACGCGAGATGAAGTGGCTCGAAAGTGTCGGAGTAAAGGGCATCAAAGTCGATTTCTTCGGAGGAGACAAGCAGGAGACCATACGTCTCTATGAAGAGATACTCAGCGATGCCGACGACCACGGCTTGATGGTCATCTTCCATGGCTGTACGCTGCCTCGTGGCTGGGAGCGTATGTATCCCAATTATGTGGGTTCGGAAGCTGTCCTTGCTTCCGAAAACATCGTTTTCGATCAAGCGCAATGCGACCTCGAAGCCAAGTATGCTACCCTTCACCCCGTGCTGCGCAATGCTGTTGGCTGCATGGAGTTCGGCGGATCGTTCCAGAACAAATACATGAACCGCGACAACAAACCGCGTGAGAATCGTCACGTCAATACGCGTCCATGTACCTCTACGTTCAGCCTTGCAACTGCAATCCTTTATCAAAACCCCATCCAGAACTTCGCACTTGCGCCCAACAACCTTGAGGATGCTCCCGAGGTAAGCATGCAGTTTATGCGCGATGTTCCTACCACTTGGGACGAAGTGCGCTATATCGACGGCTATCCTGGCAGATATCTTATTATGGCCCGTCGTCATGGTGACACCTGGTATGTCGCTGCCATCAATGCCGAACCGCAGAAACTCGTCATCAGCCTTGACCTCAGCGTACTCAACGCCACCTCATTCACCCTTTACAGCGGTGGCGATACACCCACTGCCAAACCTATGAAACTCAAAGCCGGCAAGACGTTGCTCAACCTTGCCCCCAACGATGGCATCGTCATCGTGGCAAAGTGAACATAAGTGAAACGAACGTAAAAAAAGAGCCCCGAAGGAAAAATCTTTCGGGGCTCTTTATTAAAACTTGTCGTTCTGAATCATTGAAACCAAGTCGGGACGAATCTCAGCATAATCTTTCGACCGCAGATACTTGCGTATAAGCTCAACGTGATGCAGATTGTGCAAATCCGATCCGATGAAACTGATCATACCCTCATCCAGAAGGCGATAAGCCATCTTCTGGGTTGATTCGCCATAGTATCCCGAAAAACTGAGGATATTGCATTGGAGTTCCACACCGAGGTCCAATAAATGTTCATACGACTTCAGGCCACGGCTCGAATAATAGTGGTAGCGCTCGGGATGTGCCATAATGAGATACCAACCCTTATCCTGCAGTTTGTATATCACATCGTCGAGATTGAGCAATGGTTGTTGAAAACTGTTCTCAATCAGAATATATCTGTCCTTGAGCGGACGCAGCTTGCACGACTCTTCGCCCCACTTGCCAGTATTCATCATATTGATGAAACTCTCATCGAGGCGATACTCGAAACTGAAGTCCTCGCATTCGATAGGAATCTGCGCCTCGGCACATTCAGCCCTCAGATCAACAAACAGAGGATGAATCCTTTGAGGTGTATTCATATAGCTTGGCTCGGTGTGATGAGGCGTGAATATGACGCGTTCAACACCGAACTCATGCAATGCTTTCATATATTCCACAGAGAACCTCATCTCAGGCGAACCATCGTCAACACCTGGGATGATGTGGCAATGCAACTCACGCTTATAAGGCAGTGGAAGCATTTCCCTTTTTTTATGAAACAAGAAATTTAAAAACATGTTATTATCTTAATTCTTGGGGTTGCAAAGGTAAACTATTTTCATTTTCCAAACAAATTTTGTAATGGAAAAAGTACATTTTTAAATAAAAAACACCCACATTGATAGTATTATTGCTATTTTTATATGATTTTTAGGCCAACTTAACCAACAATTTTGTATATTTGCACCGGTATTCGTTGCACATTTACACGTCCAAATCCTAACGCCACGAATTATATATTTTTTTTATATTTTAATTACCTAACAAGGATGAAATCTACATTCATGAAGGTCGGCGCAATTATCGCCGTTACCGCCCCAATCCTTTTGGCCGCATGTTCTGCTCCTCAGCAGGCCAAAGAGGTCAATCTTACAGCTTCTGGTCTCGATCCAGAACAGTTCATCGACACTATCGATGGCAAGCCAACTGCCCTCTACACTCTCACCAACGAGAACGGCATGGAGGTGTGCATCACTAACCTTGGTGGCCGCATCGTCAGCATCATGGCTCCCGATCGCGACGGCAAACTCCAGGACGTAGTGCTTGGTTTCGACAATGTGAAGTCCTATGCCAATCGCGATGGCAAGACTCCATCTGACTTTGGTGCAGCTATCGGTCGTTTTGCCAACCGCATCAACAAGGGCAAATTCACAATCGATGGCGTTGAGTATGATCTCGTAAAGAACGACCACGGCAATACCCTGCACGGTGGACCTACCGGTTGGCAGTATCAGGTGTATGATGTTGTCGAAGCTGACAGCTCAAGCATCACCCTCCAGATTATCAGTCCCGATGGCGACAACGGATTCCCCGGTCAAGTGACCGCCAAAGTAACCTATATCCTTAACGACGATAACGACCTCGTCATCCTTTACAATGCAGTTACCGACAAGCCTACGGTCATCAATATGACCAACCACTCATATTTCAACCTCAGTGGTGACCCCAACAACAGCATTACCGAAGATTCTCTGATCATCTTTGCCGACAAGATGACCCCCATCGACGACAAGCTCATCCCCACAGGCGAGTTCCGTGAACTCAAGCCCGGTGATCCGTTCTGCTTTATGCCCGAACGCGGCAAGCCCGGCATGAAACTCATCGGTCAGGACATCAACGCCGACGACGAGCAGGTTAAATTCGGCAACGGATATGACCACAACTGGGTACTTATGGCTCCCCCTGCCAATGTCACCGACCTCCCACTCTGCTGTATCATGATGAGCCCCAAGAGCGGCATCGTCCTTGTTGAACGCACTTCCGAACCTGGCGTACAGGTTTATTCGGGCAACTTCCTCAATGGTTCCGTTACCGGCAAGAAGGGCATCAAGTACCAGCAGCGCACCGGCATCTGCCTCGAGACCCAACATTATCCCGATTCTCCCAACAAGAGTGACGTCAAGGGATGGACTGACTGTGTACTTCGTCCAGGCGAGGAGTACAACTCCATCACCGTCTTCGAGTTCCACACCACCGACGAACTGCTGAATGGCCCACGCAAGCACGAGGCTCCAGCCCAATAATCACGGTTGCAACATAATAAATTAATCAATAAAACGCAAAAACACAATGGCACAAAAACAAGAACGTAACTGGGTTGCTATCATCACGATGTTCTTCATCTTCGGTATGATCAGCTTCGTTACCAACATGGCTGCCCCATTCGGCAATATCTGGGGCTTCAAGTACGAGTGGGCTGGCATGGCTGGCAACCTCATGAACTTCCTTGCTTACCTCTTCATGGGTATTCCAGCAGGTAATATGCTCATCAAGTTCGGCTACAAGAAGACCGCCCTCATTGCCCTTGCAGTAGGTTTCATCGGCCTGGGCATCCAGTGGCTCTCGAGCAAGGTAGGCGCTGACGTAGCTGTATGCGAAATCGCTGGACAGATTTGCTCGCTCAACCTCTTCATCTATCTCCTTGGTGCTCTGGTCTGCGGATTCTGCGTCTGCATGCTCAACACCGTAGTGAACCCCATGCTTAACCTCCTCGGTGGTGGTGGCAACTCAGGCAACCAGCTCATCCAGGCAGGTGGCACCATCAACTCGTTGACCGGCACCCTGACCCCAATGCTTGTCGGAGTCCTCATCGGCACACTCACCAAGAACACCACGATGGCCGAAGTGTCGCCACTCGTCATCGCCGGTATGGTAATCTTCGCTGTTTCGTTCTGCATCATCTCGTTCGTCAAGATCGAAGAGCCACAGGGTGACCTTTCGAATGTGACCTACGAGCGTTCGCCTCTCGCATTCCGTCACTGTCTGCTTGGCATCATCGCCATCTTCTTCTATGTAGGCATCGAGATCGGTGTGCCTAACGAGATGAATATGTGGATCAGCCGCCTCCCCTTCGAGGGCGCTGCTGCTGTGGCAGGATCCTTGGCTGCTGCCTACTGGTTCCTTATGCTCTGCGGACGTTTCCTTTCCACTATCATTTCTGGTAAGGTTTCTACCCGCACCCAGATGATTACTGTTTCGTCAGTAGCTATCCTCCTCCTGCTCTGTGCCATCTTCACAGGCAACATCAACATTCACCTCTTTGGTGGTGATGTACCTCTCTCCTGCCTCTTCATCTTCCTCTGTGGTCTCTGCACCTCTATTATGTGGGGCGGCATCTTCAATCTCTCCACTGAAGGTCTCGGCAAATATACGGCCAAGGCTTCGGGCCTCTTTATGACCATGGTCGTAGGTGGTGGTGTCATGCCATTCATTCAGGACAACCTCGTTCGTCCAGTTACCGGCTATCTCGGATCCTATTGGCTCATCATCGCTATGATTGCCTATATCCTCTTCTATAGCCTCTGGGGCAGCAAGAACGTCAACAAAGATATCAAGGTCGATTGACCTTGATATCTTTTCGGCCTATTGCTGAACCTATATCTGAAATTCTCGATTCATAAACATACACATCTAAACATTTTTTATTTCTCATTTCAAAATGGACGTTTTAACAGCGCTACAAAACAGTGGCTTCAAGACCATTGACTTTGTCATTTTGGTCATCTATCTTATTGTTTTGGTTAGCCTCGGTCTTTTCCTTAGCCGCAACAAAGATGGCAAGGAAAAGAGTGCTAACGACTACTTCCTGGCAGGCAACACGCTCACATGGTGGGCCGTAGGTGCATCACTCATTGCCGCCAACATCTCTGCCGAGCAGTTCATCGGTATGTCTGGAACTGGCTTTGCCGACGGCATCGCCATTGCCGCTTACGAGGTCATGGCCGCCGTAACTCTTGTTGTGATTGGCAAGTTCCTCCTGCCCATCATGCTCAAGCAGCGTATCTTCACCATCCCGCAATTCCTTCGCGAACGTTATAACGATGGTGTAGGTCTGGCATTCTCCATCCTCTGGCTCTTCCTCTACGTCTTCGTCAACCTTACCTCCGTGGCTTGGCTTGGCGCATTGGCTATCGAGCAGATCCTTGGTCTTCAGGGACTGGCTGTCGAGATCTTCGGCATCACCATCTCCATCCGCATGATCATCATCTTCCTGCTCTTCCTCATCGCAGGCGTCTATTCCATCTACGGCGGTCTTGCCTCGGTGGCCTGGACCGATGTGATGCAGGTTACCTTCCTCGTGGGTGGCGGTCTCATCACAGCCTACTTCGCACTCCGTGAAATGGGTCTCGTGTTCGATACCGATGCACTCGGTGCCTTCAACAAGATCTACACCGACCTCACCACCGGCAATTATGCCCAGGATACACACTTCCACCTTGTCATCCGACAGTCGCACAATCCTGAAGCCTTTGCCAACGTTCCCGGCATCGCTGCCGTTGTGGGTGGCGTATGGTTGACCAACTTGGGCTACTGGGGCTTCAACCAGTATATCATCCAGAAGGGTCTTGCAGCCAAGAATGTCGATGAGGCAAAGAAAGGTCTCGTCTTCGCAGGCTTCCTCAAGATCCTTATCCCATTCATCGTTGTGCTCCCCGGTATCTGTGCTTATTACATTGCCCAGAACCCAGAGACTTTCGCATCGATGAATCTCCAAGGCAAGATCAACATTCCTGACGATGCATATCCTTGGCTCATCCGCAACTTCACTCCTGTAGGCATCAAGGGTCTGTCGTTTGCTGCACTTACCGCTGCCATCATCTCGTCTTTGGCTTCGATGTTCAACAGTACTTCTACCCTCTTCACCATGGATATCTACAAGAAGTATCTTGAACCAAAGGCCACCGACAAGAAGCTCGTCAACGTAGGTCGTCTGACCTCTGTAACTGCCCTCTTCATCGCTCTCTTCACCGTGAAGCCACTGCTTGGTGGTATTCCACAGGCTTTCCAGTACATCCAGGAGTATTCCGGCTTCATCTATCCCGGCATCATCACCGTCTTCGGTCTTGGTCTTCTCTGGAAGCGTGCCTCGTCTTTGGCCGCTGTCTGGACCGCCATCATTACCATCCCGCTTGGCGTGCTCTTCAAGATCTTCCTGGGCGATGTGCCCTTCCAGTTCCGTGCCGGCTACATCTTCATCATCCTCGTCAGCTTCTTCATCATCATGTCGCTGCTCGACAAGAAGTATGTTCATGCCGAGGAGCCCGCTGCTGTTGACAAGACAATGATGAAGCGTTGGGCTCAGATTCTTGGTGGCCTTGGCATCATTATGATCATCACGGCTATCATCGTGGTTTGCATGGGCAATGCTACCGAGCTCACCACTTATCTGAACGACATCGGCTTCCAGGCATTCATCTTCTTCGGCGTACTCGTTGGCTGCAACGGTGTATGGCTTTGGAGCAATGCTACCAGTTCGAAGAAGGATCCGAAGGCGCTTCCTATCGACCTTGGCATCTTCACTACTACTCGTGGCTATACCTGGGGCACTATTTGCATCTGCGTCATCACACTAATCCTTTACGCCGTATTGTGGTAAATTAACGTAAGGGAGTGAAAGGAACATCCGTCCCTTTTACTCCCTTTTAACTCTCTTTAAACACCATTATTACTACCTTTAAAAATTATGCTTGAAGAATTAAAGAAACAAGTATTCGAAGCCAACATGGAACTTGTCCGCCAGGGTCTAGTCATCTACACCTGGGGCAATGTATCCGGCATCGATCGTGAAAAAGGCCTCGTCGTCATCAAGCCATCGGGCGTTGACTACGATGTCATGAAAGTGGAAGATATGGTTGTCGTCGATCTTGAGACCGGCAAGGTTGTTGAAGGCGACCTCAATCCATCGAGCGACACACCTACTCATCTCGTCCTCTATCGCGCATTCCCCAACATCAAGGGCGTCGTACACACACACTCAACCTATGCCACCGCCTTTGCACAGGCTGGTTGCGACATTCCAAACATCGGCACTACTCACGCCGACTATTTCTACAAGGACATTCCTTGCACCGATGACATGACAGCCCGTCAGATGGCTGAATACGAGAAGGAGACTGGCGTAGTTATTGTCAACAAGTTCCAGCAGCTCGGCATCAATCCCGACCACACACCCGCTGTGCTTGTCAAGAACCATGGCCCATTCTCATGGGGCACATCACCTGCCAACGCAGTCTATAACGCCAAGGTTATGGAGCAGTGCGCCAAAATGGCTTTCGTCAGCTTCAGTGTCAATCCCAACACCACTATGAACCCACTTCTCGTCGAGAAGCACTATATGCGCAAGCATGGTCCCAATGCCTATTATGGCCAAAAGGGACAGAAGCATTAATCAATTAACAATTAATAATCTACAACTATCTTATGGCATTTGAAAATCTCGAACTCTGGTGGATTACCGGAGCACAATTACTATACGGCGGTGAAACCGTCAAGATCGTCGATGGACACTCAAAGGAAATGGTTGCCGGTCTCAACGAGTCTGGTATCATCCCTATCAAGGTTGTATATAAAGGCACTGCCAACTCCGACAAGGAGGTAGCAGCCATCATGAAGGCTGCCAACAACGATGAGAAGTGCGTAGGCCTCATCACCTGGATGCACACCTTCTCTCCTGCCAAGATGTGGATTCATGGCTTGCAGCAGCTCAACAAGCCTATGCTGCACTTCCACACCCAGTACAACCAGGAGATTCCTTGGGATACCATGGACATGGACTTCATGAACCTCAATCAGTCGGCACATGGTGACCGTGAGTTCGGCCACATCTGCGCCCGTCTCCGCAAGCCTCGCAAGGTCGTTGCCGGCTATTGGAAGGATCCGAAAGTACAGGAGCACATCGCCATTTGGGCACGCGTTGCCGCTGCTGTGGCTGATGCCAAGGATATGCTTATCGTCCGTTTCGGCGATCAGATGAACAACGTAGCCGTTACTGATGGCGACAAGGTAGCTGCTGAGCAGGTTCTCGGTTATCATGTTGACTATTGCACCGTCAGCGAACTCATGGGCTACTGGAAGAAGGTCAAGGACGCCGACGTCGATGCCCTCGTTGAGGAGTACAACAAGAAATATACCATCGTTCCCTGCGAGGCAGGCGAAGAGATTGGCAAGAAGAAGATCTGGAACGCAGCCAAGGCTGAGCTTGCCCTCCGTGCCATCCTCAAGGCCAAGGGCGCCAAGGGCTTCACCACCAACTTCGACGACCTCGGCAGCTGGGATGATCCCGACAGCGAAGGTTTCGTAGGCTTCGACCAGATTCCTGGCCTCGCTTCTCAGCGTCTGATGGAGGAAGGCTATGGCTTCGGCGCCGAAGGCGACTGGAAGTCTGCCGCCCTCTACCGCACCGTTTGGTATATGACCCAAGGTCTTCCCAAGGGATGCTCGTTCCTTGAGGACTACACCCTCCACTTCGACGGCGAGAAGAGCGCTATCCTCCAGAGCCATATGCTCGAGGTTTGTCCGAAGATTGCTGTTAAGGATGAGCCCATTCGTCTTGAGGTTCACTTCCTCGGCATCGGTGTTCGCAAACAGCAGACCGCCCGCCTCGTCTTCAACTCGCAGACAGGCTATGGCGTTACCGCTACCGTAGTCGATATGGGCAATCGCTTCCGTCTCATCGTCAATGACGTGGACTGCATCAAGCCCAAGCAGCTTCCCAAGCTTCCTGTGGCCAATGCACTTTGGATTCCACAACCTAACTTCGAAGTGGGCGCCGGTGGATGGATCCTCTGTGGTGGCACCCATCACTCCATCATGTCCTACGACATCACGCCTGAATATTGGGAGGATTATGCCGAAATGCTCGACATCGAGTATGTTCACATCGACAAGAACACTACCCTCGAGTCCCTTAAGAAGGATCTCCGTATGAACGAGGTATATTATCTGCTCAACAAGGCACTGAGATAAGAAATTAAATTGTTATTTGTTAATTATTTATTGTTAATTGAACAATGACAGCAAAACAAACCATCGAATCCGGCAAAGCCATCCTCGGCATCGAGTTCGGCTCAACCCGCATCAAGGCCGTCCTCATCGACCAGGAGAACAAGCCCATCGCACAGGGCAGTCACGAGTGGGAGAACCAGCTCGTCGATGGACTCTGGACCTATAGCACCGAAGCCATCTGGTACGGCGTCGAGGACTGCTATGCAGACCTTCGCCGCAACGTCAAGAGAGAATACGACTGCGAAATCGAGCAACTTGCCTCCATCGGCATCAGTGCCATGATGCACGGCTATATGGCCTTTGGTCCCAATGGCAAAGCCACCCGCTGGGCACCTGTTTCCGAGAGTGAGAAGATTCTCGCACCTTTCCGCACCTGGCGCAACACCAACACCGGCAAGGCTGCTGCCGAGCTCAGCAAGCTCTTCAACTACAACATCCCGCTCCGTTGGAGCATTTCTCACCTCTATCAGGCCATCCTGAACGGCGAAGAGCACGTTAAGGACATCACCTATCTCACCACCCTCGCCGGCTACATTCACTGGCGTCTCACCGACAAGAAGGTCCTCGGCATCGGCGATGCTTCGGGTATGATTCCCGTAGATCCCAACACCAAGACCTACAATGCCGAGATGGTACGCAAGTTCAACGAGCTCGTGGCTCCTTACGGCTTCCCCTGGAAGCTCGAGGATATTCTGCCAGAATGCCTCGTAGCAGGTCAGGATGCTGGCGTGCTCACCGAGCATGGCGCACAGCGCCTCGACGTGTCTGGTCACCTCAAGGGCGGCTGCCCACTCTGTCCTCCTGAAGGCGATGCCGGCACCGGTATGACCGCAACCAATAGCGTAAAGGTTCGCACAGGTAACGTTTCTGCAGGCACTTCTTCGTTCTCGATGATCGTGCTTGAGAAGGACGTGACGAAGCCCAACGAGATGATTGACATCGTCACCACTCCCGACGGCAATCTCGTCGCTATGGTACACTGCAACAACTGCACTTCTGACATCAACGCTTGGGTAAAGCTCTTCAAGGAGTATCAGGAACTGCTCGGCGTTAAGGTCGATATGAACGAAGTGTATGCCAAGCTCTACAACCACGCCCTCACCGGCGATGTTGACTGCGGTGGCGTTATTTCCTACAACTTCATCTCTGGCGAGCCTGTTGCCGGCCTCACCGATGGTGGCCGTCCGCTCGTAATGCGTTCGCCCAACGACCGCTTTAACCTTGCCAACTTCATGCGCGCCAACCTCTATGCCACCATCGCTGTGCTCAAGCTCGGCAACGACGTGCTCTTCAAGGAGGAGAATGTCAAGGTCGATCGCATCACCGGTCATGGTGGTCTCTTCAAGACTCCAGGCGTAGGCCAGAAGGTTCTCGCTGCTGCCCTCAACTCACCAATCTCTGTGATGGAGACAGCAGGCGAAGGTGGTGCATGGGGTATCGCCCTCCTTGCCGCTTACCTTGTCAACAATCCTGACAAGCTCAATCTTGCCGACTACCTCGAGAAGGTTGTCTTTGCAGGCAATACAGGCATCGAGATTGCACCCGAACCCGCCGACGTCGAAGGCTTCAACCGTTACATCGAGACCTATAAGGCCTGCATCCCCGTCGATCAGGCTGCCGTGGAGTACAAGAAGTAATAAAAGCTATCGTACACCTGTAAATAAAATCGGGACGCGTCGTTTGGCGCGTCCCGATTATTATATTATATAAATGTGTCTAATAAGCCTGTGTGATGCCCACAACCTTAACACCAAGCACCTCTTCTCCCACTTCGACATTCGCCTCACGTGGGAAATAGATGGGCATATCCTTTTGAATCGGGAGGATACGCAGTTCGAGCGAAGAGCAACCGGCAGGCAAGCGCCATAAACCATAGACAAACGGGCGACCATTATAGAAATTATCATCAATGAGCTTCCCGTCGGCATAAAGCCTTGCTACGTCACCACGATAATCAATGCGAAGCAGCTGCTGTCCCTGCTTGCCGAAATCACCAGTTATATCTATTCGATATACTGCGGCATTATCGAAGTCTTCATCCGATGGCTCTTCGGCTGCCTTGTTCACACCGATCGTGATGGTGCGCAAGGGGCCAGCATCCTTTATCTTCTTCACCGTGACAGCCAGCACATTGTTCACTTCGTTCGGTGACGAGGTCAGGAACAAATGTTCTGCCTCTTGACTGCTCAGCAGATAAATATTCCCATAGACGGGCGTTTCGGTTCCTTTGGCTTTCAATCCACGCAGCACCTTCCCATTCTGCAATGCTATCACCGTTGGGATTCCTGCAATTTGTTCCATATAGATTTTCCCATCACGCTTAGCAATGAGCTGGGCAGTAGCATAGCGTATGCCATCGACATTGACGGGGAGAATGCACATCGCACCTGCCGGGATGGTCAGTCGAGGAAATTTCACTCCACAGACCTCCAGCTGCACATTCTTCTTTGCCGACAAATGTTGCAGTCGCTCATAGTTGTTGATGAAAATGAATCCGCTGTCGCCCTGCGAGCGATATGACCAGCGAAGTTGTGAGTCATCTCCCTTGGAAATATCCTGAGGCGAGGGGAATGCTGCCTCCATTGGGGCCAATGCTTCTCCCCAATCCTGCATAAAGAGGTGGAGTTTACGGAGCATGAAGTAGTGAGGATAATATTGGCCGA
>Ga0247608_10005796_pt1 | contig 13250 bp, 10 predicted proteins | sample 176DNAGHGlowgp2_FD_193490 | JGI IMG/M metagenome (GOLD analysis project Ga0247608, IMG submission 193490) | Sheep rumen microbial communities from Palmerston North, Manawatu-Wanganui, New Zealand - 1766 DNA GHGlow gp2 | ecosystem: Host-associated > Mammals > Digestive system > Stomach > Rumen ...
TGATTAAGTAAATCAGTACGTTTATCTATTTGATCTTGAACTTCATTATAAGTTTTTTCATATTGATCAAGAATCTTTTTTTGTTCATTATATACTTCTTCAGCTTGTTTTAATTGTTCTTCTGCAGCTTCAAATGCCTCATTATCAGCTTCTTCTTGAGCACTAGCATTAAATGCTTCAGCTGCAGCATTTCTAGCATCAACAGCTTCATTGTATGTAGCAACTAAATTTTGAAGAACTTGCTCATAATTAATTAATCTACCGTCATCAGTAAACTCAGCACCCATTCCAATACCTTCAAGTTTAGAACGGTCCATCTTAAGATAAGTTTCAGCTTCTTTAATATATTCGTTCTGAAGACGAACTTGGTCTTTAAGTTTAGCTATTTCTTGATCCATATATTTAAGTTTAGCCTTACCATAAGCACGTTCTTTTAATTTATCTACACGTTCAAGAGCTTTAGCTACTTCATCAATGGCAGATTTTATATTATGATAACGATCTTCTTCAAATTTATGTTTAACTGGTTGTTTAGTGGTTTTCTTTTTAGGAGAACTTCCTCCTCCGCCTCCTCCGCCACCACCAGATTTACCTTTGGACGGAGATACACCACCACCGCCATGAGTAGATTGTTGATGTTTAACATGACCGCCAGCTGATTTACGCGCATTTTGGATTTTTAATGCAGGAACTTTAATAGTACTATCTTCTTCGGCCTCAGTTTTATCTTCTACCATTTTAAAGCCAGGAACAGAATAACTGAGACTAGCATTAGAGACATCATTTAATTCTGAGAAAAAACCACCTGCGTTTACAGAAGCTGTCATAGTAACAGGCTCTGTAGGTTCTACTTTAGTACCAACCATTTCTTTCCTAGAACGGAAATTGTTTTCATCTTCAACAACGGTTGCATCAACACCTCATAAACTTAATAAATATTCTGCTTCTTCAGTGGTACTTGCTAACGCATTAATCATCTTTGTCAATTCATCATAGATTGGACCACTATTAATACGAGCATTTACTTCTAAATCATTAAATCCATTAGCATCAAGAATAGATCTACATTCATTTACTGCCTGAACAGCTTCATCAGGATCAATCTTTAAATGAGCTGTAATATAATCTGTTGCTGCAGTATCAACAAGACTATTATAAGCTTCTTCATTACCTTCAATTGCAAGCTTCATATCATCTAAATTTTCTTTACTTTTTAAAAATGTATCAGATAATTGAGAACCATCTATATCTAATAAATTAGCATATGAAACACGCAATCCTTCCATTGCTTTTTCTAATCGATCTGGAGCAGCTTCTCCTTTTTCTAGAGCAGCTATTCAATCATCATAATTTTCAGTAACATCTTGAATAGCATCATCAAACCTAATTACTGATTCAGCAAAATCTTGCGCACGTTCACGGCAATATTTTAAACTTTCACTAACGCCAGCGATCTCATGAGCATGATCCATATAATGTTGAGTCAATTCTTGAATTTCTTTATCTAACTCAGCAATTCCAGCTTTAGTGTCTTTAGTTTGAGTTAATTGTTCTGCAGTTAAATCTGCATTATGATCATGAGCACCATTTTCGTATTTTCTTTCACTTACTGCACTTTTAAATTCTTCTTCAGTATGAATTTTATCCATATATTCAGAAGATAAAACTTCATTTGCAGCTTCATAATCTTTATCGCTTCAACTATTTACATTAAAATTTTTAAAATTTTCTTGAATTTTTTCTATAATAGATTTTCTAGCTTCTGTGATAGCCTTACTAATTTCTTCTTCTCCATTTGTTACATTTGAATTTTTTATTAAATCATTTAAATAAGCAACTCTTGCAATATATGCTGCATCAATTTCTTTAGTAATATTTTTCCCTTGTTCATTTAGAAGATGTCCAGTAATTGCATCATATTCAACACCTTCTGTTTGAGCAGCATATATTCTTTTAGCTTCTTCAGAAGCTTCATTTCTACCAAAAAAACCTTTTTCTAAAAATTTAGAATTATATAATTCATCAATTCCAATTGTTTCTAAATTCTCAGATAATTTATTACCAATATTATTTCAAGCACCTTGTTGAGCATATTCTGGAATATTTAAATTATTTTGTTCTGCATAACGTCTACCCATTTCAGTCTTATAGGCATCTGATACTACATTATTTGCAACAATTTTATCTCCAGTTTCAACAATTGCACTAATAACTTTTTCGTTATAATTTCCTTCTAAATCTTGATATTTTCCTAAAATACTATTAAGAGTACTATCTGTTCCACTTTCTAATGTAGCAATTAATTCTTCTGTAGAGTATTCACCATACCCTTTATCTATTAAACTTTGTGCTGTATTAGTTAAAGCTTCTACTTTTTGATCTAAGCCAGTATAAGCGGCTTCTTGATCTTGCATAACAGATGTTCCATCAGAGCGATCAACCCTAACTCGTTCTTTGTAAGTAATTTGACCAAGAGAAACTGCTAATTGTTTAACAGAATTATCAAGAGAGACTTCTGCATTATTTAATTTTGCAGCGTACTCTCGTACATCTGCAAAATAAGATTCTTCTCTCGCAGAATTAAGTAATGCTTCTTTATTGTCTACTTGAAGAAGTCCATTTCTATCATAAGAGAATGAAGCTTTACCCATTTGCCCAGATTGTTCTAATGTAGTTAATAATTCCTTATTTGCTTTTTCTATTGCGTCATGTCATTCATTAGTACCTTTTTTCAATCCTTTAAAAATATCTTGACTATTTTCTAATTTTTCAAAAGAACTGGCTAAATTTTCATAAGCTTCTCTTGCTTTATTAGCAGTTTTTTCGGCTCTTTCTAATTCTTCATTAGATTTTTCTAAAGCTTTATTAGAATCAGCTAAAGCTTCTTTCTCTGTATATATTGCTTTATCTAAAGCTACAATAGCTCCAGCTACAAGCACAGCAACACCTATTCAAGGAAGTGCAGCTTTTAATAAAACCAAAAGTGCTTTACTTAAAGATGTTACTCCAATTGCCGCACCTTCAGACGCAACACCAAGTCCAGTAGTTGCCGCTGCTTCAGCCCCTTCCGTAGCCGCGGATTCTACAGCTGCACTACTATTAACCTTCTTAGCTATTGTATTTCGAGCTAAACTCGCAGTATTATCTTTTATTGCTTTAGTATGTTTTACTTTTAATACAATATTTGCTAATGTAATAACAGAATCTTTTGCTGTTTGTAAAGTATCTGCTATTTTAACCCTAGATAAAATCATTAAAGCCGAAGCAACTGTTGGAATAATAGCAGCCATTTTATCTCATAAACTTAAATCAGGATTTTGAATAGTTTCTCAAACTCCTTTTAACATGTTTATGGCCATAAATAATGAACTAATATTTTGAGCAACGTTTACTAAACTTTGACCTAAATTTTTAGTAGCAATTTGAGATTGTTTTAAAAGAGTATTAATACTTTCTTCACTATTTTTTAAACTATCGTTTGCTCTGTTTAAATTTTCTTGTGCAGCAATTCTCTTTCTTAAAGCTTCTTCATACTTTTGTAATTGTTCTTCACTTAATCCAAATTTTATCATTAAATCAGTTTCAATCGTTGATAATTCCATATTTGCTTGTTTATAATCGCCTGTCTTTGTAATTACTTGGGTTAAAAGGTTTTCGTATTTTTCCATTGTTTTCCCATATACATCAGACCCTAATTGATTTCCAAATATAGTATCAAGACCACCAGATTTTTTAGCTGTTCTGCTCATTGAAAATTCTAAAGCTTCTTGTTCTTTTTGCGCATCACTAACACTCTTAGCAGATAAAACGGTTTGTTCTTGCAAAGCCTTATTTTGATTAAGGAGATTCTTTAATATAGCCTCTTCTTCTTTTGTTAAATTCTTTTTATTATTTAAAATTGCTTCATTTATTCTTGTTTGTGTTTCAAGATTTTGAATTTCTGTTGTACTTACTATTGTTCCGTCTTGTTCTGGAATTGCAGCTTTTTGTAATTCCAATGCCTGTTTTTTCATTTGTTGCTCATCATAATCTTTAATAGAAGCAGGCATTAAATTATATGCTAAATTACTTAAACTCTGACCTATTTCTTGTCCCTTTAGCTGCAAAATTAAAGCCAATATAGTAGATAATACCCCTGGCAATCCGCCAAGAGTATCAATTAAATTATCAACTCCATTTAAAATATCTTTTAATCCATCTAACATGGATATAAAAAATTTATCATCAATTAAATCTGAATAAATTGCTTGTCATGCTGCTTTAACGCGTTTTTGCGCAGCTTCTCAACTTTCAGCATAAATATCAGCTTGTTTTTGCAATTCACCTTCAGCATTTTGAGAGACTTTTAAATTTTCTTGAAATTGATCTCAGTCGTCGAATAATGCAATTAAATTTGCATATTGTCTAACACCACCTACTGTTTGTGCTAAAGCCATTTGTTGATCTCTAGATAAAGTTTGCCATTTAGCGCCAATATCTTCAAGAATATCATCCATTTGTCTTAAATCACCATTTTGATCTTTTATATTAACTCCAATTGAAGCTAAAGCAGCTGAATATTTATTTAAATCAGTACCATCTTCAAGAGTCTCTCCCATTTTAAGACCTTCTAATCTTGAAAAAATCGTTCTAAAAGCATTACCAACAGTAGATTCTGACTGACGAGTTTTCGCTACAACTGTTGCCAAAGCAGCTGCTGCATAATCATAACTTAATCCTACAGTATCTGCAATAGCAGCAAATTGTTGCAAACCACCAGCAATTTCTCTAGAACTAGATGCAGTAGCTGCACCAAGTGCAGTAATTTTATCTGCAAATGACTCTAAACTTTCTCCACCTTTTCGGAAATTGTTTCAAATAGCAGTCATATAACTAGAGACGTCTTCTGCTGATTCTCCAGTTACATTAGAAAGTTTTAAAGTTGTTTCTACACGTTCTGCAACTTCACTATCATTTAAACCTTGCTGATAATAAATAAGTGCCGCATCAGTATATGCTAAAGTACTTGTACTTAATGCTTGTGCAGCTTTATTAGCTTGATCAGTAAATTCGCGCATATTATTTACTGAATTATGTGTAACAATGGCAATACTACTTAAAGACTTATTTAAATCTTGAGCATATCCATATGCCCCTTGTAATGCACCCATAAATCCATGCAATGCACTACTAGAAAGTTGCCATCTTGCAGTATTTTTTAATGTTGTCCAAAACTGATCTAAAAGTGCATTAGAACGTTTTAATGGCATTTCAGAACTAATTATAGCATTAGCAAGTTGATTAAAAGCAGCAGTTCCATCAGAACCTAATGCTTCTAAAGATGTTTTATATTTTTCTAAAGACATCCCACTCTGATCTAATGATTGTTTAAATTTACTTAAATCTAAAGCACCTGTATTTACATTGGTAGCATCTTGTAATTGTACTTTTAATTTAGCTACATCAGCAGTAGCCTGTTGAATATCTTTACTAATACCTTCTCCAAGTTTCCCATTTGAATTAGTACCCAATTCAGATAATGTTTTTTGCAAATCTTGTAATTGATGTTTAGCCTGTGATGTATTTGCAGAAACATTTATTCCAACTTGAACTTGATTTAACGCTTTTGGCATATAGACTACTCCTTTCTCTCCATTATATAAAAAAATAGCCTTGTGAAGAAATACCTCACAAGGCTTATATGTCTATTCTTCTAAGAATATAAAAAATTTAAATAATAAATTAACCAGCTTTGGTTAATACAGTATTTAGGAATTCAATACCTTCTTTAGTTTCAAGATTATTTTTTAATCTTTCAATATCAAAATCTAAAGTTTTATAATCGGTTGATACTGCTTCCATAATTCCATAAGCAGAATTCTGATATTTATAAACTTGTTCAACTGTATCATATAAAATATCATTAATTTCATTTATTTCATTATCAGGAATTAAATTTTCTATTTCACTAAAAAAATTTGATACTATTAATTCATCATAAAGTTTAACAGGATCTTCTTTTTGTTTTTCTGTAATAGAAAGATTTGTATAATATTCAAGCATTTTTAAAGTTTTAAATACTTTTAATCTTCCAATATTATAAAACCTATTATCATCTGCAGCTAAACCTAAAATTTCAGTAATCATTTTTAGTTTATCTTGAATAGATAAATATTGTTTAACTTCAATTTTTTGCTCTCCTCATTCTAACTCTTTTGGAGAGATATTAGAAGTTAATTTTAATTTTGCATAAGTTGGACGTCCCATACTTAATTTTCCTCCTTTTTCTCTTTTATATTATAACAAAAAATATTTTTTATTGAACTTTTCTAAAACTATAAGGATGCAAATTATTTATCATAGAAACCGCCATTTTATTAATAGTAGGATTAAATTTTAATAAACTATTATTTAATTGCATTCAAGTAGATGCAGTAATAATACCATCTTTAGAAAAGTACACATTATTTGAAGTTAAACTTGTTTTAGCAATAGCTTTAGATAAAAGATAATTCAATACAGTATTTAATGTATTTGAATATTGATTATTGGTTTGTTTAAATCAAGTTTCAGAAGAATCTTTTGCCATATCTTCAAAATATAATTCTCATAAACCTTCTGCTGAAAATCCTATTTGACTTAATTTAATAGCATTTCTCTGTGTACCCTTATTTAAAATTGCTTGGTCTTGTCCAGATTTTACCTGACCTTTTAAAAAAGCAACTTCACGCATTGCTGTATACATTTCATCAGTTAACTGAATTTTATAATCTCCACTTAAACCTTCTATAGTTTTAAAAAAATCTTCCATAGATGCTGCTTTTGCCGTAAAAGAACGATTTTCTTTTGTTAATGTTACAGTAAATTCAGCATATCCATTAGAAAATTTATTAGATAAATTAGATTTTTTAAATCCAAAAACATCTTCTATTAATTGTTCTCCAGCTGAATTTAAAAAAGCTCCTGACACTAAACTTTTATAATTAGGGTTATTATTTATTATCTCTCCAGCTGCTATTTCTGCTAAATTAGCTTTATTTTGAACATATTGTTGTTTATAATTTTTCCCCATATGAGAAAATCTATTAGAAAGAGTATTAATAACAGTTTTAGAAATTGGTTCATTTACATTTAATTGACTTAATATGTCTGTCATTTCATTTAAAATATTATCAACGTCTTCTGCATACTTCGTACGAAAAGCATCTCCTTTTAAATTTAAATTACTTTTAATAGGATTTGCTTCATTTGACCATAGACCAGTATTTAATAATTCAATAAATCTTGTATAAGCTTGAGATGTAGATGCTTCTAACATTTCATTTCTTATACTATTAGCGCTCTGTAAAGAACACGTTTTTATAAAATTATTTATTTCTTCAAAATCAGATTGTCCTTCTAATGCTTGCAATTTTTTTATTTGCATATCTAATAAAATTCTATCTTCAACATTTTTATCTCCTATTTCTGTAGGAATTTGTTGAGAATATCTTCCCCAAAAAGCTTTCTTAATAACAGATTTTTTTAATAAACCAGTTTTAATATCTCCAATTCCATTATACATATTGTTTGCCATATTTATCACCTCTATAAACAAAAAAAGAGGAAGACTATTTGTCTTCCTCTTTTTTAATCATAACCTTAAAACTAGGTTCAGGTTTAACAATAGCGACAGTAATTTTAGACGCATCGAGAACACGTCTATTATCTTTAGCCGCATTAACTGGTTTAATAACCTCAACATTTGCAGGTTTATTTACCATCTTTTTCTTACCAGATCTTTTAGAACGAGTAATCATAATTTATACCCCCTCTATTAGTCATGGTTATCAAATTCAAGATTTTCGCCCTCAGTTCCTGCAATATCACTAGCATGCCATGTTTTACCACGATGGAGGCCATTAAGAGTTGCAGAAGCAGTTGTCTGAGACTCAATAACCTGAATAGAAGAGAAGACCTTCTGAGTATGATCAAAACGTGTATAATCAGGGAATGCATCCATTGTGAAAGTAAATGTACTTGGATCACCAGTAGAAGCCATTGTAAATGTAAAATTAGACTGAATCTTACAGTTAGGAATAATAAATTCAGCTGGATGATCAAGACCCTGTTCATCTTTCCAGAGAGTAGAACCTTCAAGATAGAAGTTACCTGCAAACTTATCTGCTGTAATATCAATCTGTTTTGCGCCAGAAGTAATCTTAGTGTAATAGTCAACCAATACGCCATTAGCTTTTGCCGCATCTACAGCTAAATCATTTGGATAGTATTTAGCATTATCTTCATGACAGTTAGCACCAAAGTTACAATCATGTTGGTTAACAACAATTGTATATTTACCATCATCTCCTGGTTTTGTTGGAATATCTCCAGCTGCCTGACTAACAATATAAGGCTCAGAAACAATTTCGCCATCTCTTGTAAACATTACACAAGCATAGTTTTCATTAAGAGTAAGCTGTTCATTTTCAACCTTAGCTACAATATCAGATGCTTTTGGTAAGAATGGTAACTTTTCAATCTTAACACTTAAAACTGCATTTTCACCTTCACCACTAATTGTATAATCATCTGTTGTTTCAACAACATGCTGATAAACAGGTGTGCCATCAGAAGCTTCTACTAAACCAGCACCAGTAAGAATAGAAAGACTTTCAGGTGAAATAAGAGCATCTTCCATTGTAAAGGTAACGGTACGTTCACCTTCTCACGCCATCAAACGCGCATTTCCTTTACCACCCTGTGCATAAACAGTAGTAGCTGCGCCTTCTAATGTAGAAGTAGTAAGCGTATCGAAATATATTACTGGTTCATTCTTATAAAAGCGCTTTTTACCGAGATCCATTGTTCCTTTAGCTCTAAGAACAACGTCTACGACTTCACGAACACCATATTTCATGGGCTTTTTTCCTCCTTTTTAAATTAATTTTTATGGATATTTCTCATTCAATCTTCAGGCTTACTTTTAGCGTCTGCCCCAGCAAGCCTAGATCGAATATCAATATCCCAATTACTCCAAAGAGAAAACCTCTCTAACATATCTCTTATTTGATATATCGTACACTGTATTAAATTTTCAATAGGCATTTTTAAACCAATAGATAAAGAAGAAATGTATCTTGCGTAAACACTCCCTACATCTTCTCCTTTTAATTGTGCTACTTTATGTCTAGTTTGTTTCATTCTTTCTGCTATTTTAGCAGCTTCCGCATTTATTGGATTAAAATCATCCTCTGTATATTTAATACAAAAAACTTGCCGTAAGATATCTTGGAAATATCCAAAATTGTTCTCATCTATTATGATAGTTTTACCATCACAATTAAACAATAATGACCTAGGAGTCACAGTAATCTTCGCATTAGGGGTAATTAACATTAACGCGTCTAATGCCATTTTTTTACCTTCTTTTGATTCCTTATTGTTCATTATTGTCATAAATATTTGAAAATTGGTAGTATTAGATAAACCTTTTCCGTCCTTAAAAACCTTTTTATCTATTGTTAATATTTGCACACCTGATAAAAAGGGTTTTTCTCCTATCATAGAAATTTCTTTTATAGTTGGCTGATGAATTGTCAATTCACATTCTGGAATTGGAATATCCACTCCAGTAAAAAGAGCTAACTCTATATCTTTCATTATTATTTGTTATTATATAATTCATTATAGTCAGATATAAATTTTTCTTCATCAGCAGGATTAGGAACTCCTTTTTTATCTTCTCCACCATGAACAGCTTGATACATCAATGTTAATCCTGCAAATTCATCATTCAAAATAATCTGATTAGCGCCTAAAAAATAAAGACGGCCAATTCCAGTTAAACGTTTTCCATTAAACATTGAATCAATTTCAGCTGCTATTCTATAAGGACGCAATTGAAAATCCAGTAAATTTCATTGATCAAAATGACATATAATATCAAAACTAATAACATTATCTCTAAATTCATAATTAGCACTTGGTGTAAAATTATCCATAGAAATAATAATGTAACTTAATACACTTCCATCAACATAAAGCTTAGGAACAATTTTAATTTGTTTACCAAATAGAGCTAATCGCTGTTCTTCATTTAATGCTGGTCTTTCTAAAGCATCCCTATCTGTATAATATAACATTTTACACAAATTTTTATTTTTCAACATTCATTCTGTGATAATAGATAAATCTTTATCGACAGACATAAATGATGAATGTGGAATTGAATAGTTCTTAATTATCATAATACTCCATTTTCTCCTTTAGAAGAGAGATTCTACAACAATAGTCTTTTCAGTATTTCCATAACATAAAACAAATTGTCCATGATAAGTGCTATTTCATCTAACAACAACTTGTCTTCCATCTACAGAAACGATTTCTGCAGGACTATTACCTTTAATAGACCATTGCGCATTTCCTCTACCTCTATAAATATACTTGTAATCAAGTTTTGGCTTGATAAAAGTTTCTCCTCGAATTAAACTCTCAATTGATTCTGGATTTGGATCTTCTGGTTCTAAAACTAAACCATTAACTAAAGAATTAGGCATATCATCCTTAGTTTCATTACCATAATATTCAACTGCAGTAACGCTTAAAATACCAGGCATACTAATACTATCTATTGCTTCAACTCTTCAACATACATTTTGATCAGCTTCTTCAATACCTTTTAAATAAAATTTAGCATAACGTCTAAAATATTTTAAAGCTTCTGGAGTTTTTGTCATTAATATATCTAAAGAATGATTAGGTTCATCTACACTAATACCATTCTTTTGAATAAAATTAATTTTAGTTTCAACAGGTCCTCTAACCGCAAGATGTTGCGTATAAACTTGTTTTTCATCTCCTATTCAAGAAACTGTATAATTACATCTTCTTATTTCTCCTTTAAAATAAGCAAGTTCTGTTAAATCTTGTAAATAGATAATTCACTTAGTACCCGTGCGCATTCAATCAAATATGTCACCTGGTTTATAATTATATTCAAATCCTACAGAAACAACTTTATCATCATAATTTTGTTTTGTTTTATCTGGATTGATTAAAGCTGGAGCTTCTTCCTTATCTGCTGAATCTGTATGTCGAATTTTTGCAGCTTGATAAGAATATTTTGTCGCATGATCCAAAGTCCATCTTTTATCTTTAATCATTCTTTCTTGTTGCGGATAACCACCACGCATATTTAACCTTAACGCCATTTGATCTAACGCAGGAAGTTGCGGTCTTTTACTTGCCATCGCTCAATACCTCCCTTATTAAGGAAATTGATTCAAACACTGTTTTACGATAAATGGTAAAAGGTAACTCCACTGTTTTAAGCCCCTCTAATTTCGTTAATAAAATGAAAAATTTTTCATTGTTATTAAAAATCTCCCCTAAACCAGCTATTTCAATAATAACAGTATTTAATTGTTCGATTCAATTTTCTTCGTTTTCGCGCATAGGAATCAATTTTCATAATTGATTTGTAAGCCGATTCGCATCAGCTTCGCAAACCTCTTTTGGAACATTAAAATTATATTTTGTAATCACCGTAAACTCCATGTCTAAATATATCCCAATTAGGTTCAATCTCTCCTTGCGCATTAACACGTCTGCGTTTGTAAAGACGTTGCATATGAAAAGCCTGTCGCTGGCATTCGCTTAACAGGCTTAATAGTTTAGATAGGTGGTTAGCTTGTGAAGTCATTTTAAAATCTGCTCCACTATATTTCATGCGAGTATTTTCTATTGACGTAACTTGTCTTTGCAACCAACCGCACATCATAAGCAAAGCTAAAATATTTTGCTCTTCAGGGGTTAAATCATCTTCAAAGTAAGAACGTTCAATAAAAACATCAGGTTTATCTTCATCTTTTGGCTCATCAGGAGTATTCCAGACAACACCAATAATAAAATCTTCTTGTGTTGCTTCATCCTCACGGACAACCAATGTCTCTATATGATAATTATAAAGATTTTTCTTTCTAGGAAATTCAAATTCTGGAATTGCATTAAGCAAAAGATTTCTAAGATCTCTCATTGTATCTTCTGGAGTTAATTCCATATACATGTCATCCGTGATTTTTAATAAGAAGCGATTATATATATCTGTGAACGAAGTTGCCATAGATATATCCTCCTTTTCTTACTTTTTAATGATTTTAGGTGCGGCTTTAGCAGGTTCTGCTTTATGAACTCTACGAACTTTTTTAGGTTCTTCAACTGCTTGTGCCTTATCTTCCTCTACTGTTGTAAAATTATTTTTATAACTTTCAATCGCTGCACTTACATCAAAACCAGTCTTATCTTTCAAAGCCTGTCTCTTTGCATAATCATTTAAAGGAAGTTGAACACTCAAATCTTTGATAAGAGTAATTACACCTTCTGGAGCAAAATCAAGTGCATCTAGAAATTCATCTAAACTACCTTCTTGAATCAAACGAACAACGTCTGCATTAGACATATAATATTCTGGTTCTCTTTCAATATTTAAATTATCAAGAATTTCTTCATCTTTAACCAAGAGGTGGTTTCTAATCAGATCGAGTCCGCCGTTTACATAAGATAAAGCCTCAATTTCATCTTTAGTCGTTTTAATAGACTGCCCTGGTGCCAATTCCCTTCTAATTCCTCTATCTGGAATTGAATAAATAACCTTAGCCGCAGTTCTATTTTCAACTATTACAATATCTTTATTCTCCATTTTTTTTATCTCCTTTTTCTCTTATAATAAAAATAAGGGGAGTGGGGATTTACCCCAAACTCCCCTTTGTTTAGTAAAAATATTAGCCCTGAACAGTAGTAATTTTACCATCAACAGTAATAGAATTCTGAACAGTATCCTTAAGCTGGAATGCGCCAATCTTGCTGAGTGATGTATCTTTGTAAACACAAATAGCATTATGCATCATGCAAGTTACGCCTACCTTCTTGTAGACCTGAACTTCACGACTCCAGTCACGGCCTTCTCTTTCACTTACGAGTGTTCCACCCTCGAAAGCAACCTTTACTGGCTTTGTATCTGCGCCAGATGGAATAATCCAGCAGAATGAAGGATCAATAACCTTTTCTCTTCCTTCGACAATATCAGTATAAGCATTAGGAAGAATAACTACATTTCTGCCCTTATAGCCCTGAAGACGTCCTGTTCTATAAAGTTCATCCTTCATAGCTTCAGTATATCTCCAAGCTTCTTGAGGAACCATCTTAACCGCAAATTCAGTTGTACAATAAAGAGTTATAGTACCATAAGACTCTGCGACACGGCATAGTTCATCAAATGCAGCTTCATCAAA
>Ga0247608_10005799_pt1 | contig 13247 bp, 8 predicted proteins | sample 176DNAGHGlowgp2_FD_193490 | JGI IMG/M metagenome (GOLD analysis project Ga0247608, IMG submission 193490) | Sheep rumen microbial communities from Palmerston North, Manawatu-Wanganui, New Zealand - 1766 DNA GHGlow gp2 | ecosystem: Host-associated > Mammals > Digestive system > Stomach > Rumen ...
GTGCGACAAAGAAAGAGGTCATCAAAGACGAAAAAGAAAAGACCGAGGTAAAGGTTGATTCTGCAAAGACCGAAATTGTCAAGCAAGACTCTACTGATGTTACCCATAAGACTGACGTAAAGGAAACGGAAAAAGTAGAAACTAATACCAAGGTTGAAAAGTCCGATTCCACCGTTATGACGGTTGATGCTCAAGGTAATGTAATCAAGCAAGAAACGTGGCACAAGGAAAAGGAAACCGTGTCACGTAACCGCGAATATGAAAAACAATTGCTTGATTCAATCGCACATTTTCGCCTTGCACGTGACTCGCTGAGACAATACATAGCAAAGTGCGATTCTTTGACCGAAATGATAAACCACCAAGAGGTTAAGGTCGTTGAAAAAACAAAAATTCCTAAAATCTTTAAGATTTCTTTGATTTTCTCGATTCTTTGTTGTATCTTTGCATTTGTAAAACTCGTAAGATGGCTCAAAACACTTTAGGACGTAATTTAACGTTTCCCATATACTACGATGACAATGGTACAAGGCGTAGTTTTCACGACCTCGTTTTGAATAAAGCGACGGTCGATAGCATTGTCATGTCGTTAGGTGACAAGATAACGGGTGATGTGTATTATAACGACAACACATTACGAGTTACGATGGAGGAATACATCGAATATGACGGCGTGAAATATGTTTTGGTCAACCCGCCTACAGTTGTTCGTGAGGGAATGGTCAGCGACAACAGCCAACTAAAGGGTATGACAAAATATTCATTTGTATTCTACCACCCAATGTATATGTTGGCCAACTTTCCGTTTAGCGATGTTGCGGTGTCGCAATCGGAAGAAATGTATCTTTCGCAAAACAAAACATTTTCATGGATTGGCACTGGTCTTGACTTTATTGCCAAACTCAATAAAAATCTTGAACAAACACAATGGATTATTGTTGTTAGCGGAAACCAAGATTCACGAGACAAATTGTCTAAAATGTTGTCAGAGGTTATACAGTTTGACAAAAACAGTATAGCTGATGCATTTAAGACTTGTTACGAAAAATGGAGTGTGCCATTTGTGATTAGCACGATTAGGACGGGAGAAGAATATTATTCTCAAGGCAAACGGTTTTTGGTTACTTTTGGACTTCCAACAAATGAAATACTTGTAAATGGCAGGCCATATATATTTAGATTTGGCCAAGGCGTTGGATTAAAGAACAACTCCCGCACGCCAAAGAACAACAAGATAATAACTCGCATAGCAGGATATGGAAGTGAACAAAATATACCTTATGGTTATCCTCAAATCATTTGGTATGGCAACCAATCATGGGATTATACTATAAACAATGATTCTACCGCCCCTAATTCATATCCAATATACGATGGCATTGTGGGAGGCCAGAAGGTAAGACTAATTAAACACCCTTTCACACGCAACCATCTTATGCCATCGGTGTATTATGAAACGGTGTTTAATAAGGTCAGCCCATACGAGCCAACAACAATAGTGCAGCGGCCAAGACTGAATGAAAACTACGACCCGTCAATTGAAATAAAAGACTATTATGATGCTCCTGTCAGTTATCCCAACCCGATAAACCCACAAGCACCATCTTTTGAAATACACGAGTTTGGGGATATAAAGCCAGAGTTGGGTAACGAGAGTATTATTTCTGCTTTTCCTTACAACGAAGAATCACAAAAAACAGATACGGTATTTAATTCTGTCGAGTCTTTTCTTCTTACCCTTGCAACCAGCATAACAAATGCAGGCAACGAGAATGAAAAGGCCGCTATGACAAGGCTATACAATGCCATATCTGGTGGTGCGCGTGCATATACTGATAGTAATAATGGTGGCTCGTACACATTCGATTGTAAGGTTACGAACAAAGACGGCATTATGTATGTCAAATATACATCTGACCACTTTAACATAGACACAAGCGTTTTATACGACCCGTCTAATGCAAGGTGGATAGATGACATGGATGATGAGGGCAATTACATACAATCATATTTTAAGATAACACTACCACAACTTTCATTTGACTTGTATGCAAGTGCTGCAATAACCGAGGAAATGAAAATAAATATGCGTAGCGGTTATTGCCTTGGTTGCACCTTCCCAGTACAAGTAGATTGGGATGACTACAAGAAAAATTTCTATGATGCAAACGGAAACTTCGACCCAGTGATAGGAGAGGGGCATCCTCGTAATAGGAACAAATATCCTGATTCATCACAAGAGCGAATCACAATCATAGTTCAAAAAGACCTTGACACCTTTGGTACATTGATGCCAGACATTTACAGACAGCCTCGTAGCGGAGATGAGTTTGTGATACTTGGCATATCTCTTCCTTTGTCATATATTTCAAATGCAGAAACAAGACTTGATGATGCAATGATGGAATATATGTTGGAAAACAATGTATATTACTATGACTACCCGCTGAAGTTTGATGAGCATTTCTTTGCGACAAACAGGGATATTCTTGCACAAATACGGAACAATAATATCGTAAGATTCCAATATGCAAATGATTTGCCAAATGCCTTGTATATCAAGCAAATTACGATAAAGTATGGAGAAGGAATATTACCCAAGTATGATATTACCCTTACAGATGATGTCGAGATTGTACTAAACCAAATTGGGCAAGTTACGGACGATGTTAGCCGTATGCGAGTTCAAGTTTCCGAGTTGCAAAAATACTATTCACAAAATATTATTGATGAATTAAACCAGAAGCTATCACGCATCAATGATGATGTCTGCCAAGGCCGTATAACATTCCAACAAGGTTTAAATGCAATAGGAAATGTTATTTTTAGTGACGAATTACGAAGCCCCAATTATGCAAATGGTTTATATGACGGCAAAGGGTGGAGAATAGACAATTTAGGAAATGCAGAGATGGAGTCTTTGCGTGTCCGCTCTTATCTTGAAGTCGTTGAATTGCTGATTAATCGTTTACAGGCACAGGAAGGAGACACTTTGTTTAGTGACAACGACCAAGTTGATAAGGTGGAAATGGTTGTTGATGAAACAGACAACAGTGTGTCTTATATCTTGTCTTTGAAAGAAAAGTATGATGGTTATGTAACTGGGCAAATGTATGGCAATGTGCTCAAAGGCATAATCAACACACTTGCTGCTAAACAAGCTGGGGTTAGTGATGAAGAATCAACATCGGTAGAAGTAGATGGTTCTAATAAATATTACACGTCGTGGATGCGTGTAATTGGTACACACAATACAAATAATGCATTAGGTGTAAACCAAATACAAGTTGTTCTTTATGGTGACGAATTCACGCCAGCAGGGCGTAATTTCGTTCCCTGTGAGTTGATGACTATTGCGCGTTGGGGGTGCGTAGACTACTCAAATCCAGAAGACCCTGATTACGAAGAAATAAAAGCATCCATCATTCGCAGGCAGCGCATGTTTATGATAAGCACAACCGAGGGTCGCGTTGTCAAATACATGGGCGTTGATTCACCCATCTTGAAAAATGGGAATTATGGTGTAACTATCGGCGAGTTGCCACAGTTTGTAAAGAACTATCCAGATGTTGCAAGAATTCTTTCACAAATAGGCGAACATACTGATTGGCTTTATGCCCAAGGCGTTGTTGTTGGAAATTATGTTAAGGTTGACCGCGAGGGTTTGCCAGTTCCAGTAACCGTATTTTGCGGTGAATGGGTTGATGGTAGCCAAGTAGCCAATCCGTCTCCAGGCCAAGGTATCTATTTCTACAACGAATACAACGAGGACACCCAACAATACGAAATCCACGAGGTACGTCATAACGGTGGCCGTTGGCAATGCTTACAACACCAACCTGTCGTTTCGGGAGGTGTGGCTACCTATTACGAGCCAAAATGGAACAGTCCTTATTGGCGTTTGGTTGACGGTAACGATAATCTTACGATTGAATTTGTTTCAAGCAAAGGATATTCGTTCAGACGTGGAAACGTTGACACGGTGGTAACACCACACTTATTCTATGGTAACGTCGATATAACAAACGAGGTAGCCGCAGAATATTGGAACTGGACACGTGAAAGCGAAAGCGGAAAGACCGTTGCAGATGAATCTTGGGATGCACAACACACGGGATTGGTCACTGGCATAAAGACTTTGCATCTGACGAACAATGACATGCCTCAAACGTGGTCATCCGCTAACAAGGCAATATTCACTTGCACCGTTTCCGTAAACGATGGCAAGACTACAAGAATAGTAGATAATCAAATTATAAGTTAAACAAATTATGGGAAGAAGATTAAATACCTCAAGACCTACCGTAATCCAAACAATGCTCACGCCATTGTCTGATTCGTTTGCGATTCAGCCAAGTGACACCTTAGAGCAATGGTATTACGTGAACACGGGAGCGTATAGCCCCGACCGTCAATCTACTCCCTTGCAATTGAAGCCTACAATCGTGGCCGTAGATACAAGTACAGAAACGATTTATCACCCTTCGTTTGCAAGCGCGGTGTGGTACTACTTTGACCCGTCCAACAATACCGACTATTCGGCTACCGATGTTTTTTGGCCTGGCCTTCATTGGGTGCGAATTACGGCAGTCGAGGCAGAAACGGGCGGTGTTCTTAATGACTATTATTGCCCCACAACAGGAAATCCTGACTTTAAGTTGTACGTTCAAAAGAACGTTACACCTCCGACCGTAGGCGATTCCAATGCAGGACAAAACCTTTGTTGTGTTGCAACGTATATTGACCCACGAGATAGCGGCGTTACGATTGAGGTTAAAGAAACCGTATTGCTTGCTACAAACAAGGATGCTACAAGTGGCTCTTTGAAAATCAATTTACTTGCACCTACAAAGACCATTTTTAATGTGTTGGCTGGTGGTAGTTCGGTTTACAACTTTGTCGCACAAGTTCTCGACGATAACAACGATGACGTAACCGATGACTATTACATCGAATGGTACGGCAAGGTTGACAACGAAAGAACCGAGCACCTTATCAACACTTTGTATTGCTATTCACAAGCAACACAAGAAACTGGTAAAGGTCAAGGAAAGGACACCATTACGATTGATGCAATGTACGTTGAACACCTCGACATCGTTTGCCGTTTGCGTAAAACATCATCGTCTGCATTGTTGCCGTCGGTTGCGTATTGTTCTTTGGTGTGGGAATTTCCTCAAATAGACCCTAACACCGTTTGTAAGAACGGCCGCGTCGTAAATTCGAGCAACCGTGAAATGACATTTACGAATATCATCAACTATCGCGGTGGTGTGATAAGCGACGCGCAACGTATTGCCAATTTCCTTTTCAACTACAAACGCCGTATTTCCACAAGTTCGTCTTATACGGATATGGGGTGGGGTGACGAAATCACGGTACAAAGCAATTCGTTGCGCCAAACAACATCTTTCTCTACACCTGTCCATGCCGAAGTTTATATGCTTGGCGCATATTCCGCAAGCCAAGACGATGACACATTCAACGGTACTGGAACTTACGCGGTAGTTACCGATGACGGCGAAGTAGTGTTTGATAGATTATAAACAAATAAAAATACAAGGAGATACAATTATGTTAGAAACTGCAACTTATCTTGTAACGAGAGAAATCGCAATCCGTAGCGGCCTTGTAGATAGCCGTTACCGTATTGCCGATGGCCGTTTTGTTCTTAACAATCGTGACCTTTCGCGTGTGCGTTTTGAGCCAGATGAATACATAAATGGTTTGGAAGGCGTGGAAAAAGTCACTCATGAACGCGCAAAGACCTTGATTCGCCAAAACAATTTCGCTATTGGTTTGGAAATCGAGGAGCCTGTTGTAGAGGAACAACAAGAAACGGCAATTGTTGATGACGTTGAAAATGCCAGCCAAGGCGATGAAACGCACATCGAGGAAAACGAAAGCTCTGAGCAACAAGAAAACACAGAAACTGAACAACAAAATCAAGAGGAGGAATAAACAATGAGTAGTGTATCAAATAGATTCTATGTAGAGGCCATTGATGACGGTTCTACCCTTCATGGTCAACTCCTTTCCACAAAGGCATTAACGCAAGCGTGGACTGGTAGCGCGGCTGTTCCCAACTGGACGGTTGCTGAAAATCAACCTACCGTTTATGTGGACTTGATGAGTGGCACGTCAAAAGTGACACCCGACGCAGGTGGTAAGTGGTACTACAATAACGTTGAAATCGAATGGGCTGATGCAAGCGCAACCGCCGAAAGTACCGATGGACGCTTCCAAAAGGTAAACAACTACCCAACGTCGGCCAATCCTACTGCAGCCATCAAGATTATTGGCAACCTTGCTTCAAATTCCAACGTAAACACAGACTCGTTGACCTATACAGGTTCCTATACATTGGGCGGTTCGCCAATTGGCTTTAGCGTTTCCACGTTCATTAGGATTACTGGCGTTTCGTCGGCAGGTATCTTTGGTTTCATTGAATTTGTCGGCAGTAATATCGTGACCGAAAAGAATCAAGTTGTTACTATGTATGCACGTCTTTTCGGTGCTGACGGCAACGAGATTACGGCAACGGCAAGCGGTAGCCCGTTCTCTACGGCATGGAAGATGAACAATGCAAGCATCGGCGCTGGTGGTGACGTGACGGTAAACGGTCAAACGTATCATAATGCTAAACAGGTAAGCGAATCACAAATTACCGACAATAGCATTATCGAATGTGATTTCTCTTACATTACGACAATCGACGGCACAAGCACGACTTTGACGTACACGACATTCGAGAACGTTGATGACCAAACCGACCTTGAACAAATGTATATCCAATATAACGGTGGTAATGACACATCTGCGACTTTGAAACGTGGAGGTTCTATCACGTGGGATATTTGGATGGGCGCACAAGATGACCCAACGGTAGATACATCTTGGACGCAGTTCTACGTCAAATTGCTTAATGCCGATGGTGAAATTGTGCATAACAACATCACAGGCATACCATCCGAGATTACCGATTCGTCCGATGCGCACTATGGCTGGCGTCAGCTTACGTGGGATGGTTCTGCGGCGCATCTTACACTAACATACGACATTGTTCACGACAGTTCGACGTTCAAAAAGTACCTTACTGGTATCGTGTTAGCGGAAAAATAAAAACGTAAATCAAAACTAATCAATATGTCAACGAAGAAAACGATAGCAAAAAGTTTCACCGTTAGCACTATTGAAGATGGAGTAAGCGTTCAGGCGCAATACGCGCCTAACGCCAATCCGTCATCTGGACAAATACACACCGTTTGGCAGGAGGGCGACTTGTATATGCGCACACGCGAAACCGATTCTACAACGTGGTCTGCGTGGCATAGGATAGTTGGTGAAAAAGGTGGCGAAACGGATTATTCTTTTGCATTGAGTGCATACAAGGTTTCACAAGATGGTACGTCATCAACAGCACCATCGGATATAGCAGCAAACGATTGGCAGGATGCTCCAATGGCCACGACATCGCAAAAAACTTACCTTTGGTCAAAAGTCCAACAAAAATCGTGGAACGAAAGTACGCAGCAATATGTTGTAGATAGTACACGTTACATAAGGCTTACAGGCGAGGAAGGTGTTGTTTATGACATTCAAACGCCAGTTGACAGTATTCATATAGGCGAAAACCAAACGTCTGCTACACTTAGCGGTACTGCAAAGTTCTATAAAAAAGAAGGCACTAAAGATAAGGTTCAAACCGCGTTCTATTATGGCATTTACAAACGCACGGGAACAACCTTTGAAAAAGTGGCAACAGGTAACGCAAACTCATACACGTTTAACGCTTTAAGTGTTGCAAATACGGTCAACGCCATTGTAATCTATCTTTTTGCATCGTCTTACACTGGAACGAGCCCCGAAACTCAAACATATCTCGTAAAGCGAGAAATGATGGTTGTGGATGCAGGTAATAGTCCATATTTTGCCGACCTTGACAACGAAATGGATAGCATAGCGTGTACTAACGCTGGTAAACCATCAAGTGAGCAAACGGTAGAAACAAACGTTAAACTTTATCGCGGTTCTACCGCGTTATCGCCTACACTTGCCGTAAACGACGATTCCCCAAGCGGTGCTGCCTACACAAGCGGTACGGCAAAGGACGGCATTACGGTTACGTGGAACAACACAACAGGCAATATTAAGTTTAAGTTCGGTACGTCAAATAGTAGAACAAATACCGAGACATTCTGCATTACTTTGACCGTTACCGATAATGGCGCAACCATTACCCGTTATCTGTATTTCACCGTAAATTGCATTAGGGCGGCTTTAGACGGCAATCCAGCGGCATTGTATAGGTTAGTACCCAGCGTAAACGAAATCGTCAAAAAGAAAGATGGTACTTACGTTCCCACTGGCAATCCCTACATCACTTGTGGCGTTACAAAGAACGTGGGCGGTACTCAAAGCACACCTGCAGCAAGCGAATATACTTTGAAGTATAGTCTTAATGGTGGCGCGGAAACAACGTACACGGCAACAAGCGTAAAGGTAAATCAAGTCACAAGCAACCTTGTATTTATCCTTTATGTAAATGGCGTAGTCGTTGATAGAGAAACAATTGGCCTTGTTACAGATGGAACTGATGGCGAGGACGGCGTTTCTATTACGTCGGCAGATGTCATGTTTGGGTTAAGCACAAGTGAGACTACTGCACCATCACCAGACAATACAACGACATGGAAAACGTCAATTGCTGCTTTGTCGCTAACAAATAGTGATAAGAATAAGTACATTTGGCAATGCACAAAGATAACATATTCCAATGGCAATACCGTTTATACAGGGAAAATGTGTCTTGGGATTGTTTCTTCGTTTGCCAACATAGTAGAACAATACGCCTTGGGTACTGCATCTGCTGCAACTGGAACGTGGCAAGATACAACTCCGCCAGCGATGGCTAACGGTTATTATCTTTGGACGCGCACGAAATTGGTGTATAGCGACAATTCAGTAAGTTACGCTCCGTCAGAGAATGGATATTGTGTCGGATATTACGGTATAGATGGTACAAGTATCACTGGTGCAAATGTTTGGTATGCTTTGTCGTCATCAAACAGCACAGCTCCACAAGATTCAGCTTTCACGCTAGATAATTTCCCGACAACGCTAAACGCTGGCTATTATGTATGGGAGGCAACAAAAATTACGTTTTCAACTGGTAGTCCAATATTTACAGGAAAAATGTGCCTTGGTGCAACGTCGGATTTCTTATCAGGAACTGAAGTTTATGCGATTAGCACAAGTAATAACACGGCTCCTGCGGACAATCAATTTAGTACGACGTATAGTAAGACAAAGGGTTATTATCTTTGGACTGCAACAAGAGTACAATACACAAGCGGGAGCTATGCCTATCTAAACAAAAAGTGTGTTGGCTATTGGGGAGAAGACGGAGACGGAGCAAAGTATATTTCTATAACTGGTGCATGTAGTGACGGAACATCCCAATCATCTTTTTCTTTATCTATAAATGATGGTGCAACTATCACGATATACACGACTGGTTCAAGCGCCGTTAAGCCAGATACAGTTACAGGCGTATATAGAGGAATTGCCCTTGCAAGAGTTAACCGTTCTACATTGGCGTTATACGGAGACATACAAGTCTATGACACATATGGTGGTAGTGTTAGCCAAGGCATTTCCCGTGCAGATGCACTTGCACAAGCAATAAATTCTACATCAACAGACTATTTTGTTATTTTGATGACACGTGATGCTTGCGGCTTTACATCTTCTAATTCATCCTTGGAAAATGCAATAAAAAATTGCGGAGGAACAAAAATACAAGACACTACAAGAACAAGAAAAGCCTTTGCATTTATAGGAATCAATGGTTTGGCACAAAACTACGCTTTGCAAATGCAAGGAGAATTTCAAGTAACCCTTGGCGCAAAGGTGATTGCCTACATTGCAGATGGAATGTTCACAACGGCAAGGACGGGTGATGATGGCCAAAAAGGAGACACGGGAAAGACGGGGCGTTTCTTCTATTATGCACAAGAATGGGCTAACTCATCTACCGTTTCCTATCTTGTAAGTGATGCACAAGCACCTTATTTCGGCTACACCAATTCGCAAACTAATGCACACAACTATTGGGTTTTTAACCCAGAAAACAACGGAACTTACACGATGGCACAGATGGGCGCACCGTCAAGCTCAAATCCCAATTGGCAGATAATGACATCAGACTTCAAGTATCTTATTACACAAGCTATGTTTACTAATTTTGCCAAACTTGGAAGTGCAGTATTTAGTGGCGATTGGATGATTAGTCAATATGGAACACCATCAAGGAACATAACACAGGATGAAAGGAATGTAGTATATCTTTGCGTTCAGGTAGACGGACAATACCAGGTTTCAACATTGGCTACAATTCTTGACAATGATGAGCTTTGGAATGAATATAAATCCTATGGTTATACGGATGAAGAATTAGAAATGCTTGCGGATGTTTGCCAATGGGCGGTGAGTGTCATGCCAAATAACACAGATGACGACAGATACAATGTCATACAAAACCTATCTAACTCAAGTTACCAATTTTTTGGGATAAATAGCTCAGACAAGTTTTCTGTATTTTCGCCCAATGTTGCTATTGACTATTTAACGGGAAAGTCATATTTTAATGATTGTCAAATCCGAGGAAGCCTTGTTGGTCGTGTGTCAAACCCACTTACAAGAATTAAAAATGGTAGTGTTTGGGGGGATTATGGTGTTCAAACAAGAGACGACTATGGCTATACACGGCACTACTTGTTTATTAACAGGATGCCTACGTGGAATGTGCAGATAGAATACATGGATGGTAGCACTAAAGAGGAACGACGTTTAATTCTTCCTGTAATAACACAAGAGTCGTTAGGAACAGAGATAAAGATTGTAAATGTTAGTGAAGATACTATTACTGTAGAGGGTAAGCCAGAAAGTTCGACATACGCAGCAGAAGGTTCGTATTTACTTGATGGTATTCAAATCACAGGTGATTCAAATGACCTAAGAACAATAGAAATGGAAACCCAAACGATGCTAAAATTCGTCTCCGTTGAAATACCTACACAATACGGCGAATACGGATGGATTGCTGATGGTGAGCCACAAACAATAAAGTCATTGGTTTAACGAAACAAAAATATTAACTTAAAAACAAAAAGATTATGATTACAGAAATAATCCTTATTTTAGTGTACGTCATCGGCATTTTTGTTGCTTATGGCAAGATTAAGGAGTGGAAACACAATTGGTTTGAAAAAACGGTGTTTATCATCGTTTGGCCACTTGTGGCTATCCTTTATGGTATTCATTGGCTGCACAACAAAGAGTAACGGATGAAACTTGTTTATAACTACATCATACCGTTCAAAGGTTACTTGGCAATGTGTGTCTTTCCGTTCATATTTGTGCGGAAAGATGCACGTAACCTTACCGTAAAGGACATCAACCACGAAAAGATACATGGTATGCAACAAATAGAAACGCATATCATGGCATTGATATTGGCCGTTCTTTTGGCCGCAGTCGGTCTTTTTTCTTGGTGGTGGGTACTTGTAAGCCCTTTGGTGTATTTCGCGCTATATGGCCTTGAATACATCGTTAGGTGGGTTTGCTACGGATTTGATACACGCGAGGCTTATCGGAATATTAGTTTTGAACAGGAGGCATACTTGAACGAATCGGATTTGACGTATCTACAAAATCGCCATTGGTTTGCATCGTGGAGGTATCTTTTCCGTAAGACCTATCATCGCAAATAAACAAATTCGTTGGCAATATTACAAAATATGGTTAAGAGGTTTTGCATAATGCAAAATACTTCGTATCTTTGCACACGCAAAATCAATAAAAACGTTTTTATACACTTAATTTAAATTTTAAAACTTATGGGAACATTTAAAGATTCATTGAAAAAGTGGTTCTACACACAAGGCACAACGGCAGCTGTCGCAACGTCACGTATTCCACTCCTTGATGCATCGGGTAACCCAATCGGTTCTGATACGCCAGATAACCTTTTCAAGAAACAGCCATTGTTCACCGCTAACGTCGGTGTGGCCGTCTATGAATCGGATAATCTTAGTTTCCGTCAACCCGACGAGGCCGCATCAAAGGCATCAATCGCAGTTGGCGTGTGGATACAAGAAGGCGGCAAACTTATCGTCGTAGCCAAAGACCAACAAGCATCTACCAAGTGGGCAACGTCAAACGTTACTGGTGGAACTACCGCCAAAGGACGCGAGGATGCTATTGCCGATATGGGAGGTCGCGCTAACACGTCAACAATCATCACCACCCTTGGCGACAATGCGCCTGCCGCAAAGTTCTGCCATGAATACTACCCGTCTAACGTCGATGCGGCTAACGCTTTCGTCGGCGCAGGTCGTTGGTGGCTACCAAGCGCAGGTGAGTTGTGGATGATTTGGTCGCACTTGCTCGAGGTCAACCGCATTCTCGCTCAAATCGGAGGTACGGCATTGTACCGTAGCCAAGCGTATTGGTCGAGCACCGAGAACGCTCCTACGTATGTTTGGTATCTGCGTTTCATCAATGGCAATTTCTCCTACCTCAACAAGACGGGTGGGTACAGCGTTCGCCCTGTCTCCGCATTTTATTAACGATTTATCCCTTTAGTTCCTTATCCCTTTATCGAGATTATCAGTTAATCGAGGTTTGGGGATAGGGAATAACCAAAAAGGGGTGTGACATACCCCCATAAATTACGAATTAGCGGAAATAAATATTTGCGAAGTGTTTGATAATCAAGGTATTAGAAAACAATAATTCGTAAAAAATCCCCATAAAAGAAAAATATTGCCCATAAACGCCTTTGTTTATTGGGCTTTTTCATTTTGATACGGACTTTAAAAAGTACCGTATTGCCATGCTATGTTTTGTACCTAAATTTGCACCTGTAATCGGTTACAAGTGAGAATAGTTAACAAATTTAGTAAACAAAACAAACAAAACACATGGCAGAAATTTATCAACTTCCCGAGGGGAATGGTAACACAAATGCTACTATTCCTTTTTCTATACCCATTGGATTTGGCGGTATGGGTAACAATGGATTTGGTTTTGGAAATGGAATGAACGGTATCTATGACCTTCTTGGTGTCGCTATCATTGCTTCGCTGTTCGGATGGAACAACGGTGGCTTCGGTGGCTTCGGCGGCTTCGGTGGCGCAGGTGGCGCAGGATTTATCAGCAACCAACTGAACAATGACAGTGGT
>Ga0247608_10005804_pt1 | contig 13243 bp, 19 predicted proteins | sample 176DNAGHGlowgp2_FD_193490 | JGI IMG/M metagenome (GOLD analysis project Ga0247608, IMG submission 193490) | Sheep rumen microbial communities from Palmerston North, Manawatu-Wanganui, New Zealand - 1766 DNA GHGlow gp2 | ecosystem: Host-associated > Mammals > Digestive system > Stomach > Rumen ...
GTTTTTTCGTTACAAGTTTTAATATAGAGTTTGCGCTGATAATTGTAATTTTCAAAAAAAGTGTGCAAAGCTCCATCTGTTTTTGATTTCATTCTACTCAACTCAGCAAGGCATTCTTTTATGCCCTGAGATTTTAGGTCTTTTTCATGTTCCTTGCACTCACTCTCAGTTTCGAAGAAATTCCCGTCAAAAGATTTCCACATTTTCACTTCTTCCATTTATAAAATCTCCTTTTTTATACGAATGATGGCTCATTGCTCTTACTTTCATTTGCACGCCTAGCCGTTTCCGCAGAATATTGCATTGAAGCTGTCATTTGTGTTAATATAGATTCTATTTTCCTTAAGGATGCCCAGAGCTGTGTTAAATCAGGTCCAGCAGGTTTATTTTCTTTTCTTGCATCTGAAGCTGCTTTTTCAATTTGAGCTGTTAACTTAAATGCCACAGTTGAACCCGCAATTTTCTCAATTGTACTTAAATTTTCAGGATTAAAACTTGCAATTGAATGTTGCAAATTCTTCATTGCATTTGCTACATTTATTAAACCGTCTGAAGTCTGAGCCAACTCCGAAAGGCTTTTTGCTAATTTATCTACTTTAGTTGAAACGCCATCATCAAGTTTGCCCATTTTTTTAGAAAAATCTTTTACAAAGTTAAGAGCCTGATTTGCGGCTTTTATTTTATTTTTATCTACTTTTTCAAAATTTTTCAAGACTTCATTCATCTTTTTAAGAGCACCCAAGTTGCTTACAAATGCACTTCCCTCTCCAATTAAAGGAGAAATATCAGGCATTCCTAATAAACTTTTCTGAAGACCTTTCAAAGTAAGATTAAACAATGCAATATTCAAAGTTATAAGTCCTAATGGAACAACAGCTGCAATAAGTGCTCCAACAGCCAAAAGACCTTGCATTGAAAATAATATTAAAGGAGGAATCAAACTTGCAATTGTTTTTTGTAAAGCTATACAAAGTTTTCCAAATTTTTTTATATCTGCCGCTAAACTTTCAGTATCTACGCCTTTTTCATTTATTGTTTCTCCCATTTGAGCAGCTTTTTCACTTATATCTCCAACAAGTGAATTGATTGTATCTAAAGCGTCTATTGCCTTTCCTTTGGCAAGAGCCAATTTCACACTTAATTTTGCAATTTTTATAATACCTACTGCAATTATACTAAAGGAGGTTACTATAGTTGCCATTGCCAATGCAATAACCATTGCTTTTTGAGCTTTCACAACATCAACATTTTTTACCAATTGCTTTATTGCAAAAGCCAAAGCGACAGCAAATACAGCAATTACACCTAAACCTAATAAAACAAAAGGTAAAGCAGCTACTACTCCTGTACCCATTGCACCCAAAGCAATCATAGCAAGACCAATTAAAACAAAAAGACCAGTTGTAATAGCAATTGCCATTACTATTTTAACTAAGTTAGGCGTTCCACCCACATTATCTATTGCAGGTTTTAATATAAAAGCTAAAAGCCAAAGTAAACCAGCTATAGCAGCAACGAATAAACCTATTATTCCAATTGCAAGCAAAGCCTGAGTAAAAGACGTTTTCATAGTTTTAGCTACATTTGCCAAAAGGGTTATAGCTATTACCGGAATTGCAACAATCAAAGCCATTGCAAGGATTCCTTTTATCAAAGATCCTGTATCCATTGAACTTAAAATAATGACTAAAATAGAAACTACTAAAACCATTATTATAAATTCACCTAAAAATAATTGCAAAGCTTTTAAAACTGCAGGATTTAAATCCCCGAATTTTTTTAAAATTGCAGTCAGCGCAAGTATTGAAACATCAATCAATACCAAAATAAGGAACATTGAAATAATACCACTCATTATTATACTTGGACCTATAACTCCTAAAATAATAACCATAAGAGAAACTATTGTTATCATTACGGTAATTTCTCTTAAAATTAAAGAAAGTCCTTGTAAAGCCGTTGCATCTAATTTTTTTGTTAACTGAAGAATTCCAACCAAAGGAAGCAATATAAAGAAATGGATCAGCGCCATGATTAAAACCATATTAATCATACCTTTAGCTATAATACCAGTATCGATAAATCCTAAAATTACTACCAAAACGCTTATAAAAAGGAGCATAGTTGTAATTCGTTTTAATAAATTTGTAAATGCATTTAATGTATCTGCAGGGATTTTACTTAAAGCAAAATTTGCAAGAACTGAAATGCCAACTACAAACGCAGAAACTACAAATAAAATAGCGAAGGCTTTTACAAGTCCTTTGGAAATTGTTTCTGACTTAGATTCAATAATAAATGCAGTCACTGCAAAAGCAACCATTAAAAGCGCAATTGATTTTGCTAAATCAAATATACTACCCTCTTTCTTTGGCTTACCATTTTTATCTGTTTCAAGATCACTGCCTCTATATTTATCCCCAATAACCGTGGCTATACCAAAAACAATCATCAAAAACACCATTACATAAGCCATAGTGAGAGTGGCCATAATAACATTTTCAGGACCAAAGAAGTTAAATGCAAGTGCGAGGATGGTAATGGCAGCGGTTAATAATAAAACACCTTGTGCAATAGATTCAAGAGGACCTGCAAGTTTACTTAAATATGCTGAGAAACCTCCTCCATCCAACTTTTCTCCTTTATCTTTATTTTTATTTTCTTTTTTGGGCTTACCGGGAGCGTCTTTTACAGGTATAGCCCCGCTATCTGCTTTTTTTTGAAAATTATCTTCCAAAACACCTTTAATTTCATTTAAAGCATTTAAAAGAACATTTGTACCAGTAATAAAGCCGGCTGAAATTATTCCTGCCAAACTTACCTGAGCAGAGATTTCCTTCAAGCTACTTAATGTATCAGGAACAGCTGGGTTTGCGGCTTCTTTATATGCATCTACTTCGGATTCTTCTTGGTCACCTTCTTGGACTGTATGATTTTTATCCTCTTCTTTTTTTACAGTATTCAAGCTTTCCAAAAAAGGGCCAAACATTTCATTAAAAGAAGCACAAGTTTTTAGATAATCGAATAATTTTGTTTCGATTTCACTTGGTTCTTTCTTTTTTTCTTTTTTATCATCCTCTGGGTTTTTTGCAGGGGTTAACTTTAATCCTTTTCCTAAATCATTTATTGCATTAACAATATTATTCCCACTTTCCTCAACTTGCATCATTGAAAGATTTGAGTTTTCGTTAATAGTATTTATTATTTGTTCGCTTGAATTTTCGTCTGCCATAATAAAAATTAGTTTTGAATTAGATTTATCCTTTGCTATATTTAAAACACAATGAAAAAGGTAAAAGTTGGTTCAATTCCAACTTCATTGCAGCAAAAAAGTACTGGGTTTTATAAGATTTTCCCAGGAACTAGGTACGCGAACGAAACAGAAATGTGGATAGCGTGTTAATCCTAGAGAATTTGAAGGTAAAGGTACTGATAATTGGAGAAGAAGGTTTAAATCAATCCCCTAGTCCTAGATTTTAAAATCGAAAAAACGCGTTGGACAAACGAAAAGCCTTTACGTATAAAAAATGACGACACCTCGCTGAGTAACTTTTAAAAAAGTGAAAAGGAAAACGCTGGTAACGACTGAAAAGTCAAGAAGGAGTCCCAGAAGCTCGGTAATGCCATAACCGACAGTATGGACCGTAAGAGAGTTATAAGGGGCGCGACATCCTGACATTGGCTAGACAGGGATGCACCCGACTTTTAAAAAATCTTTTTTTGTATTTTAACCCCCTCGAAAAAGAGGGGTTTATTTTTGCAAGAATATACATAATTTCAGCCTATATTTTAATTTGGAGGTAATACCTAAAAGTTTAGGATTTATGAATTTATGAAAGAATACTATAGAGTTGAAAAATCAGGAGAGAAATTCTCTCTAAAGAATTGCAGAATCCTTTCTGATAAGGATGTAAAAGTAGATGATAGAGTAAGAGCTGTTTCCGGGAAAAAGATTCCTCTTTTGAAGGAGGGACGTGTTGTACGTATTTTTCCAAATAAATATGGCAGGGGACCTGGAAATAACCCGAGTTTGTTGATAAAGTTGGATGATGGGACAGAAAGTTGGACAACAGGAAGAAATGTAATAAACCTTGAACATACGGGGGAAGAAGGTATAAAAGAGTTCGATAATGAAATTGACGCACTTTTTTATATACAGAAATTGAATGCTTGAAAAAGGATTTTTTTAAATGTTGACAAAAGAAACCAAAAAAAGATTGCGCAGGTTTAAGTTAGCCGCTCAAGATCACTTGCAATTTTTGAGAATGGAAAAATGGAGAGCAAATGACAAAGATGAAGAAAAAATTTTGGATTTGCGTATTTCCGAAGTTTCAAAAAACATTGAAACAATATACCGCAAATTGAATTGGTAGATTTTCTATATTTTTTTCTCAAAAAGGAGAAATTAAATGGAAGAAGATCTTAATGTAAACAATGCGGAAGAGTTGCTTGAGGAAAGCCTAAAAATCCTCTCAGATAAAAAGGATACTCAAAAAGCACTAAAAGATTCTGTTTCAAATATACTTGAACAAACAAGCGGAGATAAGTTTTACTGGGGAATTGTTTCAAAAGTTTACGCAAATAAAGGAAACGGTTGGATTGGAGGAGACCCTTTGAATTTGGATAAAGAGGAACCTCATAAAGATGTAATTTCCGGCACGTTCAAAAAACTTGCAGAAACAATTGATGCTTTTGTAAGGTTCAATCAGCTTGAAAAACTGCAAGAATATTTTGACGCGCTTGCAGACAAAGGTATTAAAATTGAAGTTGATGAAAGCAAATTTGAAAAGTATGGAACTGAGGGTTGTGATGTAGATGATTTCTTGGATTCTCAAAAATCTTATATCAAAACAATTGCAGATTTTTCAGATGAGTTGAAGAATGTACACGCAGTAAAATCAGAGGAGCTAAACTTTGCGCCTGCTTCTGAATATCTTGGACTTCTTGGCATTTACAAAAAAGGCATTGAAGGAAAGGATGTAGAGGATGCGGTACAGGATAAGGTCACACATTGCGAATGGACCGAAACCGCGTACAATTTGGTAAAAGAAAAGATTGATTCAAGTTTACCGCAGTAATTAAAAAAAAATAAAAGGTTATCGTTTTGATAACCTTTTTTAATTTTCACTCATCATCACTTAGAGATTCTATTAAATCATCTCCAATTGCTTTTTTAAAAGCCTGCTGGAAAAGGGTTTTTGTTTCATTCTCACCGTACTCGTAAGCAAAGTTGACAATATCATTCAAAAGATTTAAACGCTCTTTTTGTTTTCTTGAGATTGCTTCATTTACTCTTTTTTTTGAGAGTCTGGATTCATTAAGAGGATAATCCTGCAGTTTTTTACTTTCTGTGAAAACTTTTCTGCCAACATAATACTCCCCTGAATCTTTTTCAATTGGTATTTCAAATCTTTGACCTGTTTTAAATTTGATTACAATTGAATCTCCGACTAAATCAGCCGTTGCATTTTTATCATGAAAAGTCCAGGAATTATTACGAACAACTTTTAAAAGTTCTTCAGGGCTTCTTGCACTTGGCATCATATCAAGATCTATAAAAGTATCCGAAATTAATTCATTTGGGTCATCCTGCATTTTTGCTATAGTAGTTTGTTTCATTTATTTTTTTTCCTTTGTAAAAATTAGTGAAAAAAAGGAAAAGATACAAAAAGAAAACCCTATATTATAAACACAGAGGTACGAACAAATGGCAAAATATAATTACGTTCTTGAAGAAACAAAAGATGCGGGTAGTCTTTACGCTTATTGTGATGTTTTCAACTTGCACTTTATTCGTTTTGAGAAATGGAACAGCGGAATTGCTCTTATTGATCTCGAAAGAGGCAAAGCAATTTTCAATGGCCAAAACGGCAAGTCATACATCTTTTATGAGGATGTTCCTGAAGATTGGATTGAAGTACAGTACAAAAGATGTGTTGACAAATACAGCCCAATTTCTTCTTACGCTGCTAACAGAATTAAGTTCGACAATGAAGCTGCAGTAAAGAAAATTGTAGATAAAAAAAGAGCTATGGATTACTAAAGGAGGAAACAAATGGAGTTGGAAAAAATTAACAGCTTTGTAAAGAGCGAAGACCTTTTTCCTGAGTTTGATAAGTCAAATGCGGTTGTTGTAAAAGATGTTGGATATCAACATGCAGATTTATTTCTTTCAATTTTGAAGGAAAAAGGCATAAACATTTCGCATAGCTTTGTGGTAAAAGGGCTTTACATCAATCTTTATTTTGGATCGGTGTTCTTTAATGACTATAAAAACTTTTTGATTTTCCAGTTTGCAGATGAAGAGAGCGAAAAACTTTTCTTGAAAGAATTCAACGACAATCAGAAATGCCAGGTTGATTGGAAGTCTTTTGTTGAGGATTTAAAATCATAAGTCTCCTATATTTTGTAACATGAAATATTTTATTGTAATAGATATGCAGAACGATTTCTGCACCGGCGCTCTTGCAAACCCTGAGGCAGTAAAGATTATTCCGAATATAAAAAAGGAATTGATCAATTTTATTGAAAAAGAAAACGGGGTTGTAATTTTCACAAGAGATACTCACGGTTTTGATTATTTGGAAACACTTGAAGGTAAAAATCTTCCGGTTGTTCATTGTATTCAGGGTACAGAAGGCTGGCAGATTGTTCCTGAGCTTACAGAGGTACTTGATAAATACAAGCCAACCGCAAGAATCATCAACAAAAACCGTTTTGGATATGACAATTGGAAAAACATACTTGAACCTTTTTCAGAGGTTATAATGACAGGGATTATTTCTTCTATTTGTTTGATTTCAAACGCAGCTTGTATAAAAGCATTACCTGAAATGGATATTACAGTTATAGAAAATTGTACCGCGGACCTTACTTTGGAAAATCAAAAGTCCGCGATGAATGTATTGAAGTCAATGCAGTGTAAAATTATTTAGAACCCGAATCCTGTTTTTTAGATTTTTTCAGCCAATTAACTGTCCTGCCTTTCCAAAAACCTACAGGACAGTCTTTTGCTTTAATATTTTCAACTCCATTAGTCCACCATTTTAATTGAAGACTTCTCATAGTCTGAGCACCTTTTAAAATAGACTCTCTTTTAGGTTTTCTACCTCTTAAAGCTTGTCTCATTTTTTCAATAGCCTCTTTGGATTTAGGCTTTCCTCTTTGTGCATCCCCAACTTTTTTATTCCATTCCGCAGAATGAGGTTTTCCTTTGTGAGCTTTTGACATTTTAGCTTTTGTCTCCTCTGAAGCTTTTTTACCTAGATTTGGATTTTCGTGAGTTTCCCAATATTTTTTTACGCTTTCTCCTATTTTCTTTTTTGTTTCTTCTTTATGTTTTGAACCCTTTTGCATTCCAGGTATATGTTTGGAATTTTGACTTATTTTCCTTTTTTGTTCCTCTGTGTGAGGAATACCTAAATTCCAACCTCCTCTATAAAAACGTGTAGTCCATTGGCCTAAATTGTAATTCACATTTTTTGGATTTTCAGCTTTGTCTCTGCAAATTAAAATTGTTTCAAAAATATCTAAAGTATCTCTGTCAGGTAAATAAAAGAGAATTTCTCTTTTTTCAAGTTCATCCTGTCCTCTTCTCAAATAACCTGAACTTGAAACGTAGTTATCCTTTTCTTTTCTTTGAACATGCTGACCTACATAGGTAGCTCCACTTTTGAAAGTTAATTTGTAGACATAAAATCTTGGCAAACTTTGTGATAAAACTAACTGATCATACATAATCGATACTCCTATTATTGATTGTGTTTTTAAGGATGATAGATTCAGCTATCATCCTTTTTAATTAGTAGATTTTAAAATTATTAGGAACAAGGCAAATATAAGTCACTATATTACACGGTAAGGAGGTTATAAAATAAATGGTTTCATCCATTTGTGTCGCAGCAAATTTTTCAGCTATAAAAGCTCTCCCGGAAATGGATATTACTGTTCTTAAAGATTGTTGTGCAGATTTGAGCAGGGAAGGCCAGGATGCAGCTATGAAAGTTATGGCAGCGCAGCAAGCAAAAATTGTATAAGGAGTTTTGCGATGTTTGATTTGGACAACTTTAATAAACAAGCGAGTCAAATGAGAAGGTTTGCAATTTCTCAAAACTTGATTTGGTTTATAGAGGGCACTATAATTGAAGCTTTGATTGGTTTGATTGCAGCTGCAATTGTTTGTGCTTTATTCAAAAATGTAATTTTTCCGAATTTTGAAAGCATGAAGAGTTATGAAGAGGTAATCACCTTCAAAAACTGTTTTTATGTACTTTTCGGGATTCGTTTTGTAATTCGCTATTTGGTAAGCGGATTCTGTGGATTTGTCACAACTAAAAAAGGAGAATAAAAAAATTGAAAAAGATTTTTGTAATTTTGGGAGTATTACTTTTATTGGTAAGCTGCAGTGGAAATTTTGCGGCGGAAAATAATTTTTACAGAGAGCAAAGAACAGCTCAATTTCAGTCTGAGTATGCAACAACTGTAAATAAATTAGAAATGAAAGAGGGCAATTTTAGGACTCTTAGAAGAGTTACTTTTTACAATGTTCGTCTCGGTGAAATTGTTTTTGCTTGTGAAGGATATTGTCATGTTCAGATTGACGAAGACGGGGATGTTGAGATTGTTGTAAAAGTTGGACAGGAAGAATATCTAAGGCATTATCTAGGAAAAGCTCCTGATATGATTTACTTTAGTGAACAGTTGAAACCGGTTGAAGTTTTGGATTACAATCATTATACAATTGTTTGGAATCCAAATAAATGGATACCTCGGTTTGATACAGATTTGCATTAAAAAGGAGGAAATTATGGGAGAGCGCGCTTACATTATTGTAAAGAAGTATGTGGCAGGGCCTCAAGAAGGCCAGTCTGAAATTTGTGAGGTTTTTTCAAACAAAGAAAAAGCAAAACGCGAGATTGATAAATTGACCTCACAATTTATTGAAAACGAAGAGTTTGACTTTGTAATTGAATCTTACGATGTAATTTCGTAAAAAATTTTAAAGGCCTGGAAAAAGGCCTTTTTCTTTGCTCAAAAACTTATTTTATACATATATGGATAATTTAAAGAAAATAGGATTAGCCATCAGCAGTCCCTTATTAGGTTTAACAGTTTGTAATTATCTTCCCTTGAAAGAAAATGAAAATACAGAAGATGTAATAGAAGAAAAAGAAAAATTAAAAAAGAGTTTGTTGGAAGCAAATGTTCTTTTTGAGAAAAATAATGTGAAGGAAATTCGCGAAAATATTCCTTCACTTATAAAAACTTTTGAAAATCATAAAGAATTTTTTGAATTCAAACTTTTTGAAATGAACTCAAATCTTTTTGAAAGATATAATGCTTTTCTTGAAAAGATGATTGAAATACTCAAGATACTGAAGTGATTTCAACTTCATTTGTAACAGTGTCAATTATTGCGTAAAGATTGTTTTCAGGGCTATCAATAAAAATATATTTACAATTCAAATTCTTCGGTTCATATTCTGCTTTGTATTGATATTTATAAAATTTCTTTTCGTCATACCAATCTTTTGCATCAACAACTCTACTTTCAAGATCCCAATAACCCATTGAATCTTCGGTAAGTACTGTATGTCCAACACACTGATTATAACCCTCAATTCCAAAACGAATTAAAGAAGGAGGTCTAATCCACGTACAGCTTTCTCCTTCACTATTTCCATATGGATCAAAACTGTTATGATTGAAGTATTTCAACTGTTTTGTTTTGAAGGCTTTATTTACATCTTCAAGTTTCCAAAATACATCTTTTCCGTAATAATTACCTAAAGGAGCATCAATCCAGTTTTGAGTAACTCCTGCATGAGAAAAAATCCAATTATCAACAACTTCAATTGCTTGAAAAGAATCAAAATGTTTGTCAAAAAATTCCTGAATATCAGCTGCAACATAAAATTGATGGCCGCTTACATTTGAATCTGCACCGTATTTAGTTGCATAACTAAGGTCGTGATTTCCTAGTAATAATTTCACAGGTATTTTACTTTCTTCTTTTCTTTTCAAAACTTTCTGTAAAAGACTTTTCTGTTGTATCCAATTATTCCCTTCAACATGAGAATCAACCCAGTCACCGAGCTGTATTATTTTTTTAACACCTTTCTTTTCAAGTTCATCCCAACTTTTGAGAATAATATCATTCCCGTGTGCATCCGGTAAAACACCTACTTTCATTCTTCATCTCCCATTCTACAATCCAAAAAAGCGCTTTCCAGCATAGAGTTTAATTCAAAAGAATTCCCCTTATCATCTGTAAGCAATTTTTCTGCAATGTTTACTACTGTGGTTAATTTTTTATCTCTCTTCCAAACCTGCAAAATACTAACATAAATTAAAAACTTCAAAAAGATCAAATCTGCGTTACGAATTTCTTTTATTTGTTTTAAGAGTTCGCATTCTTTTTCTATTTTTTCCAAAAACATTTCATGATAAACTTCCTGATCTTTGCCTCTCTCTTCACTTTCTTTTTTCAAATATTCCTGATATGAAAGTAAAGTTTCTCTTGTAATCGCATCTGAGTTACTTTGATCAGAAAAAACATCTTCCAAAGAAAAAGGAGTTACATTTGCGTTTTTGTTTTTGAAATAATCAGAAAGTACTTCGGTTACTTTAAAAAATAAAACGCCGGAAAACGAAGCTCCAATTATTGGATTTTCATTTCTAAAATATCTCTTTAAGAAATTCTCTGCAGCTGTTTCAGCCATTGACTCAATCTCAAGAGGTTCAATAAAATCGGAAGTACCTTTCAATCTTGCTTTTAGGTGGGATTCTGCATAAATTGCCAACTTTGATTTGAATTCTTTTAATACGCTTAAATCTTTATCAACTAAAAGTCTTCTTTGCAATTCCTGCAATTCAATTTCAATTTCTGGGGGATTTTCTTTATAATAAAAGTTGTCTTTTTTAAATTGGTTATACTCTTCAGGAGTATAAAATCGAATATCAATAATCATTTTATAAAAGTTCCTCGTTTTCTTAAAAAATATAGAAAACGAGAAACTCAGATTATTTTTACTTAAAATGCCTTACCTGAAAGGCACGTCTTTTCACCGGATTTTATCAAAACTACTGTATCTTCAGAGTTGTCGAATTCAAAAGTAATTGAAACACCTCCATCAATAATATTCTTCAAAGTATTGATTGGAAGTTCTGTATTCCAAGTTGAAAACTTTTCAGGGTCAGGCTCTTCTTCTGCAACTGCTCCAATGTTAAAACTTGCAAAGCGGTCTTCACCTGCATCTGCATTCAACTTAATTGAAAGTCCATCCCCGTTTTTGTACAGATGCAACATTGGCTTTTTAATATCCATAAAGTTCTGTACACTTCTCAAATACTCTCCAATTACCTGGAAGAATTCTGCGGAATCCAAAACTACACTTTCAGCACCTGTTTCTTCTGTTGGCAAAATACCCTGCAAATCCTCATCTGAAGGGTTGTCGTCAGTTGCTTCAAAAATACTTGAAACATTTCTTACAATCTCATTGCCCTCAATTTTACCCTTCAAAATTGTATGAGCATCAGTAAACTCTACATCTACTGTATCACAATAATTCAAAATGTTTTTAATCTTTGTTGCAATATAAACATTGATGAAAATATTATTCTCACCCTGAATTTCCTCTGTAATAGGAGTTCGGAAAATAAATGAATTTTCCCTGTATGTAATCTTGCCATCCTCAATAAAGAATGTTGCATCAAGATTGCTTGTATTTTCAAGGTACTTCAAAAGTTCTGAAGTTTTTTCAAGTCTAAAACTTGAAATAGGTGTTTCTTCCTGATTACAGGTTTTTTCAAACTGCTCAAGATTTGATTCAATTTCCGACTGAGAGGATTCATAAGATTCCTGCAATTTCAGTGTACCTTTGCGGATTGTTACTTTGTTTTCCCCAAAAATAAAATTCGTCCCTGCTTCCTGCATAAACTGCAAAAGCTTTGGAGAAATTGAAACCAAAAGGTCTGTACCTTCTGAATTTGGATCCAAAGGAGCAGGGAGCTTAATTCCTGAGAATCTCGAAGTTGGGGTTGCACATTCAAAAACATTACAATCCCAATGCTTTTCCTTTTTTACACCCTTCAAAACCAAACCCGTTTTGTTTTTTGAAACATTCTTCAAATATGTAAAAAAAGCCTGCGCTTTATTTCCGTTGAGCTCCGAAAATGTTTCGATGTCAATTGAAAATTTTTTATCCATTTTCTTTTCCTTTTCAATAAAAATTATTTGTTTTACAATATAGAAAGCCTGTGAAAAGTGGAGACTAATTTTTTGTTAAAAAAACACCCTCTAGAAAAAATCTAGAGGGTGTTCACTTTTTTTAATTCTCACTTATTTTCAAATCTTCAAGGAAAGCGGTCTGTATGTAATACAATCTGCCATCCTTTTCAGCTTTTGAAAGTTCATTGAGCTTTTCTTCAGCATTTTCCTTTTTGTAAAAAACGCTGTTTATCCAAACCGACTCGTCTTTATGTCCATAAGAGTACAGGACATACACTTCTGTTTTTTCGTCCATTTATTTTGCCTCCAAAATATAATTCTTTATTATAGAAGAAATTACAGAATTATTCCCTTCATACACTTTTTAAGTCCTATATTTAAAAGCATGATAAAGATAGCATGTATTGGAGCGCCAAGCACTGGTAAATCTACAACAGCCTCAGAGCTGAAAAAAATTGTAGAAAAAAGGAACGTTGTTGAGTATATATCTGCAGGTCAGTTTTTGAAATCTTGCGGGTATGGAATTAACGAGGATGGATCAAAGGCAACAGGAAAAGCCTGCGTTCTTTTCCATAAAATCTCAGTTGCAACAATGGATTTGATTGAATCAAAAAATATAATGGTTTTACCTAGAACTATTATTGACCCAATTGCGTATGATGATATTGAGGTTTCTGAAGAGGATGTAAAAGACTATTTTTCTCACGTTGATTTTGTTTTTTATTTTCCAATTGAAACAAAAATTGAAAAGCGTGAAATGAGAACGGATAATGAGGATTTTCGAAGTTCAATTGATGTAAAATTGAAGGATCTCGCTGCGAAGTATGGAATAAAATGGATTGAATTAAAAGGCAATCCTCACGAAAAAGCTGAAAAAATAAAGTCTTTGATTTCTGAACGGGAGTAAGTTTTTTTAAAGGGCATAAGGCAGGTTGGTTTTTGGCTAATCTGCTTTTGGGAGTTTGTATGGTAAATGTAGAATCTTTAATTCAGGAAATGATTGAAGATATAAAA
>Ga0247608_10005808_pt1 | contig 13237 bp, 32 predicted proteins | sample 176DNAGHGlowgp2_FD_193490 | JGI IMG/M metagenome (GOLD analysis project Ga0247608, IMG submission 193490) | Sheep rumen microbial communities from Palmerston North, Manawatu-Wanganui, New Zealand - 1766 DNA GHGlow gp2 | ecosystem: Host-associated > Mammals > Digestive system > Stomach > Rumen ...
ATGATATCTTTTATCATTTGCTTCATCAGATTTATCATTTATAAAATATCTTAAATGTTTTACTAAATCGGCAGCAACTTCATTTATTAAATAATTTTTAAGTGTTTTCATTTACTATAATACTTATATTTTATCCATTATCCAAATAGTTGGATTTTTAACTTCATCATCTTTTGAATCAACTTTCTCTTTCCAGAACTCATATTTCCAACTATACTTATCTTCAAGATATTTTAATACTTCATCAATATCACTTTTACAGTCTGGTTTAAATTCAAGATGCATTCTATGAAGGCCATATCCACTTGCTCTTGCTTCTTTATGTAATGTTACATCAGTAAATCCTTTATGCTTTAAAGATGTAAGAACATCTGCAAAACAACCATTGAATCTTTTTATATCACCAATTAATACATTAGCTATTGGTTTATTTCCTTCTAATATATATTCAGTTAAATTTTTCATATCTTAAAGTATATCTTTTGTATATATAAAAATAAAAAATGTGGATTTTCAAAATCCACATTAAATACTTTCTTCTGATTTTATAAGTATATCTTTTATTACTTTATATCCTTCTGGTCTTATATAAAAGTCCCAATCTCCATTCTGTTGACCTCCTCTAACCTTTACTCTGTAAAGTTTAAGTTCGCTATCCCAGTTATCAACAAACATTATGTCATCGGTATTAATTATAGCTTTACCGTAAGCATCTCCAGTTTTATTACTGTATTCTGTTATTTCAATAAACATATCTTATTCATTAAAAAAGGTTGAACGTACAAAATCATTAACATCAAGATAAGTAATCTTTGCATTCATTGCAGCTTTAAGATCTGTATCAGAAAAATTACCTTCATAACCTGAAGCATCACCAATCATAAGCATATCACTTCTATCATAATTGTTAAGAAGTTTGTATGTCTTAATGAAATAATTAATCATTCCAGGATTAGGCTTACGGAATGGATCATTCTTATCAGTAGAGTCACAATACATTGACTGAACTTCTTTAAGATTAGGATGCTTAATATAATTTCTTATGGCAGCTTCAACATAATCAAGCTTCTTAATAAAATCAGCTTCAGTTACGAAACGACCAATACCTCCCTGATTAGTTACAATAAAGAAATAATCAGGTTCAAGTTCTTTAATTTTTTTAAGAACATCAAGCTTAAGCTCCATATCCCAGATACCTTGTGGAAAAGTATTTCCACTTCTTGTTTTAATCAAGGTATCATCCAAATCAGCAAACAGAATTTTAAATTTCTTCATTTCTTATATATTATTTTTTGAATTATCAACAGCTAAATCTTTAATTTTGTTATAAGATTCTACATCAGTATATATTTCAATACCAGTGTCAAATTTTATAGCATATGTAATTGATTTTTCATCAACAACAATATGATCAGTATCTTTCCAAAGCCAAGCTGCAATAGAAGTACATTTTATCTGTTCAATATTAATTAGAACTTTACCTAAAATAATTCTCCTATAACTTGTTGATTCTTGTTTAGTTCCTTTTAATGATTCAGGACAATAATTATATCTACTTACTTCATTTATTTCAATAAGCTTACTCATAATCTTTCATTAAATCATTTGCTTGTGATTCTCTTTTAGTATTGTTATGTGTTCTATTATGTTTGCACCAAGAACATGAACCATGATTTCTACATGAACAATCAAAAGCTTTACTACCTCTGTAAGGCTTTCTTTTTGTTTTACCATGTTCTATTGCTTTTTCAAATCCCATATTAAGCAGCATTCATATATGCAGTTTCCCACTGATAAGGAGAAATATTTTCAAGGACTTCCTCCTTAAAAGCAAGAATACTCAGTTCATTTTCCTCAACATCAGAGTATTCAATATTACGATAAATATCGATGAATTCATACTTGATAACTTCCTCACCAGTCTTTTCATCAATATCGTGATACCAATTCTGAATCTCTACAACGGCATCCTCACAACCGTCAACCCTACCTGGCCACATACAAATGTCACCAATCTGAAATTTATTGGTAAGTTCATACTTTTTAAAATTGTTAGCCAGGTTGAAAAAAGATTTGAGTAAATTAATCATAACTGTTTGTTTTAAAATTTTCTAATTAAATATAGAAATCATTTTAAAAAATTCAACTTTTATATGTAATAGGTTCAAGAATACTTTTAGCGTATTTTAATGTAACATTAAACTTATTGACATTTTTAATAGGAAGTTCAAACATTGCTTTATTCATTAAATCTTCCATGATAACGCGGAGACCACGCGCACCAAGTTTACTTTCTATTGCTCTTTCAACAATATAATCATATACTTTATTATCAAAAGTTAATTCAATTCCATCAAGAAGAAGCAATTTCTTATATTGTTTTACTAAAGCATTCTTAGGATCTGTTAAAATCTTTCTTAATGCTTTTTTATCAAGTTCATCCATATATGTTACAACAGGAAGACGACCAATTAATTCAGGAATAAGTCCGAATGATTTCAAATCTTGTGGCGTAACATGTTTAAGTGGATTATCAGAAGTAAACTTATCTTTTTCATTATTATTTACATTAAATCCAATCTGATGAACATTATATCTTGCTTCAATCTTTTTATCAATTCCTTCAAATGCACCTCCACAAATAAATAAGATATTCTTTGTATTAATATAAATAAGAGGAGCTTCAGGATGTTTTCTACCACCCTTAGGAGGTACACCTACAACACTACCTTCAATAATCTTTAATAATGCTTGTTGAACACCTTCACCAGATACATCTCTTGTAATTGAAGGATTTGCACTTTTACGTCCTATCTTATCAATTTCATCAATAAAGATAATTCCTTGCTCAGCTTTTTCTAAATCATAATCAGCTGCCTGTAGTAAACTTGTTAAAATAGTTTCAACATCATCTCCCACATAACCTGCTTGAGTTAATGAAGTACTGTCAACAATAGTAAATGGAACATCAAGCATTTTCGCAATTGTTTTTGCAATTAAAGTTTTACCAGTTCCTGTATTACCAATCATTATACAATTTGATTTCTCAATTTCAACATCATCAACAATGTTCTGACTTGAAATTCTTTTATAATGATTATAAACAGCAACAGAAATTCTTTCCTTTGCAGCATCCTGTCCAATTACATATTGATCAAGGAATTCTTTAATTTCTGTAGGCTTGGGAATATCACCTATACTTTTTTGAAATACTTTTGCTTTATTCTGTTCAATATATGATTTACTAAGTTCAACACATTCAGGACAAATACATACTCCATTTCCATTTATAAGTAAAGATGTATTCTGTTCAGATTTTCCGCAAAAATTACAATATCTCATATTCAATTTAAGTTAATAATTCTATATAATATAGAAAAAATAAGTCGGATAATTTACTATCCGACTTCTAAGATTTAATAATCTTTAATCTCCCCAATAATTGCTTCCAGCATAAAACTTATTGATATCATCACTAAGTTTTTCTTCATTATCTTTAATTTCTTGTCGATATTCTTCTGGAAGATTCAATTCAATCCACGGTCTCCCATAATATCCAAGTCCATCGGCTTTTTCATCTATAATAAATTTCCATCCAGTAGCGGCATTAAAAAATTTTAAACGAAAATCATTCTCATGAAGTTCATCATAAATTCGTTCAATTATAGCTTTACTGTTTTTTCCTATAGATGTAGTATAATTTTTAGTGCCGAAGTTAACATCAAAATCGAAATAAGAAACATTCCAATATGCAGGATATTCTTTCCAAAATTCCTTATTTACTTCTGTTTCAATATAAGAAGATTTTCGTGATTCTCTTTTCCATTTTGCCTCAGCATATTTATAAGCAGCCCCACGTACTTTTAACATACGTTCATCACGGCTGGCTTCCCAGGCAGCATTTAAAATATCTTTATGATTTTCTACTGCTTTAAGAAAGTCTTCATATAATAAATTAACAAAGTCTTCTTTTGAAAGACTTTTTACATCTATGTCTCTTGATAATAAAACATTATACATTAATTTTCTTTAAATTTATTTTGTGCATCTTCTCTATTAATAATCGTCTTTTGCTGGATATTTAATATTTGCAGCAAGTTGAAGAAGCTCTATATCATCAGCTTCATTTAAATTAATATAATCAGCCCAACCCAAATGATCTCCATTAAAATAAATATCTGTAAGTGGAGATGGACCTGGATAGTCTACTAGTTCAAATGAAAAGACACCGTACTTGCTAGTTACGGTTCTTTTAAGTATGTCTTCCGTCATATTAAAAATTATATGTTATTTCAAAATTGTCATTGCTAATAGTTTTAACTTCATTAGCAATAATATCTTTAATAGTTTTATCGTTTATTTGTACTTCTTTTTTATACTTATTCTGTGGAAGATAATATCCATCATGAAAAACAGTAACAAGCAATTCGCAAATATTGTCTTTAGTACTTGCAATAATGCCGACAACATCGGTTTTAGAAATAGCGTTTGCAGTAAAGGTTTCCATTAGTCAAAGTAGTATAAAAGTTGTTTATTTTGAAAAACCATCGCATAAGCAGTCATAGATTCACCCATGAGCTTCTTCTGATGTTCAATGATTCTCTGTGCAGAATCTCTTGCGGCTTCAGGAGTAGAAAAATTATCACTTCCACAAACAAGAGTTAAACCATCAAAAATCTTAACAGAAATAGAATTAGTAGAAATGATGTTTGAATTTTTCTTCTTCATTGCTGTAATATTTTTACATTATTAATATAGAAAAAATTATCAACAATTCAATTTTTATTTTTAAAATATGGAACTAGTTAAAAAATATTCTATAAATATTCTTAGGAATAAATTACTTGGAAAGAAAGTTCATTTCACGAGTGATTGCCAATTATTTCCAAATTTTAATGTAACAGGTAAAGTAATTGAAATTAATTTATCTGGTAGTATTCCATTAATAAAAACAATTTTAAACTCTGGTAAAATAATGAATATTGATGGTGGAATGTCTAATCTTTCTTTTGAGCTTTTGTAACTTGTACTATTGGTTCCCAATATTCATATTCCCTACATCTATCATCTTTATTTGGCTCTTCAAGACGGATAGTAGCAATAACTTTTTTAAATAATACTATTACTATTTCTGGTCTATACTGATATTGATATAAACCAAATTTATATTTCCATCCAAGTGGTTCAGTATGAATAGCAAACCACTTATTTTTAAAATCTCTATAAGTAGCATGAATATCCATATAATATTCGCACCAATTATCATTTGGTCCGCAATCACCCCAATGCCATTTTAATTTAGGTTTTTCAAGATTAAGAGTTTTAGAAGCCTCTTTCCAATCTGTCCACAGTTTATGAAAACCTAAATCAATATATATCTTATGAGTATATAATCTATGTTCTTTAGAAAAATACCATTTTATTTTATTCCAATTCATATTAATCATTCTTAAATATATAAAACCACATAAATTCTTTTATATAGCCATTATTAAACCACCAACATTTGAAATGTTTGTACATTCCAATTTCATATTTACCGATATTAAAACTAAATAAGTAATCTCCCATATAAATAAAAAAATGTTTCTATATATGAAATATAGAAACATTCATTTATATTATTTATAAAATATTAACATCCACTAGATCTACTGCTTCTTCCGCAGCCATAATCAGAATAACTTGAAGAACTGCCACAACTACTGCTTCTTCTTCCGCAGCCATAATCAGAATAACTTGAAGATGAACTTGAATGAGAAGCTTTCTTTGGTTTTGATTTTTTAAGTGTATCTTGAACCTCTTTCCAAAGAGATGGATTCCTTTTAAGAATCTTCTGTAAATCATCAGGATCAAAATCACTAAGTTTTAAATCTTCATTTAGAGAATCTAATATGTTATTATTTATGTTCTGAGCAATTTCATCTCCAATGTTTTCTGTTAATCTGCTTAAAAGTGATTTCATATATTCAATGCATCTTATTTATATTTAATAATAAAAGTTAGCATCTACTATTATTATGTGTACTCCCACTTCCACACCCGCTATAATAATATGTCATAGTTTCCTTTTTAGGAGTATTATTAATTTTAAAATCAGACTTTATTTCATTAATAACTGATTGTAATTTAGCATCATTAACAGAATACTTTTTCATATACCATAATGAAAGCATTGTTGCTAATGTTTCATCTGTGTCTTTTAAATCTTCAAGAATTTCAACAAATGTAGGATTATAACATTTATTTAATTCTTCAATAAGTCTATTATTGTTCTTAAGTTTAGCAATAATTGTACCTATGTTTTTTGTTAATGCTGTTAATTCCATATTACTTTATGTTATATTTCTTTTCAAACAGTTCAACATTTTCTTTATGCTTAAGATAAAGTTTTTTCTTATAATCTTCACCTAAAGCAAAACAATATAATGGAATAGGAAACTTCTTATTCTTTATATCATCTTTATAATCATCAATAAAGTAATTTCCTTTTTCTCTTACGAATTTATCAGTATACATTTTTATCCATATTTGATGATCAACTGGTTTATACTCTCCAGTATAAGTGCATGTCCAATCATACAAATATGATTCTACTTCAGCAAGAAATTCTGCTAAATTGTTAATTGCTTCTTCTTCTGTTATCATTTATTTTCTTTTATTCTTTTTTATTATTCTATTTAAAATTTGTTTATCAATATGTTCTTTTAACTCATTAGTTAAATTTTGATAAACATCTCTTATCATACTTCTTTTAATTACTTTAACATTTTCCATAGATTTTTTATATCCGCTCGGATATAGTTGTATATATTTTTATAGAAATTATATCCGCTCGGATATAGTTTTTTAAATCCAATAAGGAGCTACTTCCCCATTTTCATGTACAACACAGAAGAAATATTTTTTAGCAAATATCCATCTTGTACACATCTTTATGAAATCCCAAATATTTGCTTCTTTAGAATTAGTTCTCATAAAGCAACTTCTCTTAATATAAAGATGCCCTTGAAAATGATAATCATGTAATTCAGGATCTTTCTTAAATAATTTATCAACATTTTTAAACTCAGTCTTGCAACCCCAAGCAAATGGTGAATTCATTTTAATTTCTAGAGTTTTAGGAATGTCTACATATAAATGGTCAGCATCAAATAATTCACATATCTTAATATTCTTAAATCCAAGCTTATTAAATAACATAATATTTCTTAGAATATCCCATCTGTATTCAAAATATGGTTTAATAATATTTATACTCCCAAGTACTTTATCTGTGCCGCAATGATCTAATATTTCTTTATAAAAATTATTTCTATCAAAATTAGATTTAGTTTCTCTAATACTATCAGCTACTGTTGTAACATAATGTTGTAATGATATTTGTATACTATCACATTTATCAAGTATATTAAAGAATCTTTCTTTTTCTTTATAACAAATATTAGGTACAGATGTAATTATTAAAATTTTTAAATTAGTATTTTCTTTAACATAGTTTACCAATTCTTCCAATTCATTCATAAATATGAATGGCTCTCCCCCAGATATTGTTACATTTTTTGCATATTCTTTATATCTATTAATAGAGTTTATGATAGCTTTGATATCTGGTTTCTTTGTATTTACACCTATGTTAAGTTTATCAATACAAAATGCACAATTATTTGGGCATGCTTTAGTAAAGTGAACCATTATTTCACTTGCTTCAGCAGGATGATCACATGTATTTACATTATATCTTATCTTCATATTATTGTCCGCAAGGTGCTGGTCCAATTATAATTGGAACTGGTTTATAATATCTATATGCTTTATTAAAATCAACCCATTCATTAGGATAATCTTCTAAGATTGCTCCATTATGACGTGGATCTTTAGTACGAATATCTTCTAAGAAAAGATATCGTTCTCTACTCATTTTAGGTTTCTTTGGTGGTCTTTCCATTACTTTAATAAATGAAAATCAACATATTGTCCAAAATACCATCTCAAGAACTTATATTCTTTATCTCCCCAATAAGCGCTTCCTTCTAATGAATTCATCCAAGTAAAAGCATTTGAAATTGTTTTAGTATCAAGACAACCATTTAATATTTCATCTGTTTTATCTTCAATTTCTTTCATTAATTCTTTATTAATGATAACCGTGTCATCCTCATCTCTATGAGATTCAATTATTTCATTTTTAATGTTAGTAATAAACGCATTTCTCCAAGGTTGTGATTTCAACCAATATTTAATTTCAACTGGTTCACGACCATGAGTCTTATAATAATTCATATTACCTACTTGTATAAAATAAACAGCAATAGGCAATAAAATAAAAAATATTAATAAAGATATTAAATAAACATTACTCATATTACTTACTCCATTTTATATATCCATAAATACAATTCATAATCCAAAATACATATTGCATTATCATAAACATATTTCCAACACTAATCCAAAGTATTAATGTAGTAACATCAACAATAAACCACATAATCCATTGTTCTCTATATCTTGTCATTAACAGAATTTGTGCAATAAATGCAGGAACTGTTGATATAGCATCAAGGAATGGTCTTGGATCATTAGTTCTTAAAAGTATGATATATAATAATATAGTACCTACAACGAATATTGTACAATATATTATATATCCTTGAATTGACAGTTTTCTTGATTCAACTGTATGATCTTCTTTATTATAATTCTTTAGCCAAATGAATAATGCTATAGTTGTCGTTATTACATAGAATATATTTTCAACAAATTCTCCCCATAGATGTTGTTGTAATATAATTATGATGTACGTGAACATCTGGATGTATGCAAAGAAATAGAACGATAGTTTCCTTTGACTGCATAATACAACATTAATAGCCCCACTTAGACCGCAGATAAATGACAGAATATCATCACCTGTAAACATGAAACATACTACTTGAATAAGAACTCCAAGTAGCATGAACATATAATCAAAATATTTAGTTTGTTTCATTATACAATTGTGTTAAGTATTCATCTTTAGGAAATAACTTGTACAAATTGTTTATCAATTCTTTATTAACTTTAAAAATAAAAGATACCGATTCTAATTTATGTACACAAACAAAATTGTCTTTTTCTTCTAAAATAATATAGATACATATTCCATTTTTTAACTTAATTAATACATCAGGTAAAAATGCTTTATATGAAACTATATTACATTCTTCACTTGAATAATTATCTTTATTAATTAACTCATTCATAATGTTATTTTCAATAACACTATCAATATTAGTTTTACAATCAATAAAATTAAATCCGTTTATATAATTATTATCATCTGAATCATCCCACGGGTCTAAAAGATATATTGATTCTATTTCTGATTTTGAAATAACATTTATCATATTATTCAGTATGCGTTCATCTGATAAACATGATAAAACTACAAAAAATGATAATACTATAAATATAATTCTCTTCATAATATTTATTTGATTTATTTATTTTCAACTATTTTATCAGGTTCCCAAATTAAATGACCGCATTCTGGACATTTTATATATCTTTTTGGAATATATTCTCCATCATCGTCCCAAATAGATTGTGAAGGATATTTCAAATCTCCTTCCTTTGAATTAGAGTTATATAAGAAAACACATTCACATTGCGAACATGTTATTTCTTTAATATATTTTCCGTGTTTCTTAACGATAATCATATTAATAACTAATTATTCTGTATTGTATTCCTTTCTTCTTACATAATTCTATTGTATGCGCAGTACCTTTTGATTTACCATTCCAAAAACAAATAGCACTCGTTGCATTATCAACCATTTCTTTATTTCTTATATATCCTGCACTTTTACCATACTTATCCCAGTCAGCAGGATAATATTCAATTTTAATATTGTTTTCTAATGCATATCTTTCGCCTAAAGTATCTGCACCTCTAGCTTTACCACAAAGAATAATTATATCACTTTTACGAAGAAATTGCATTAAATAATCACATCTTTCTTTAAGACGTTCATAATCATTAAAATCTCTTCCACCGCAAATTATTATTCTATCTTTCATACTTTAATCTTGAAAATGTTTTATTGTGCCTTCATACCAATCATCTGGGTCTTTATCAAAATGAACACCAATTGGCTTATCATCTTCTGGTTCATCTTCTAACAAATGAGAAAACCAATGTCCATCATCATACCCATTATCATCGCTATCACTAAAATGTTTCATAATTACTTATTATCTTCTTCAAGTTTCATAATTAATTCATCAAATTCATCAGTCATCTCTCCTACTTCAGGATATCTAAAATGATCTAACTTTTCTTTAATAATATTGATAACATAATTAATACCATCCTTTACACCATCAATATAAAGACCAGCATAATCTTCATAACTATCATAATGGTTCATTCTTAAATCAATAAGATTTTCAACTTTTTCTTTAGCTATTTCTTTTGGAGATTTCCAAGAACCATTTATTATTTTAAAATTTTCCATACCTATGTTTATTCATTAATTAAAGAGTTAATGTAATTCTTTACTTCATTGAAGTTTTCAAGGAAACTTCCGTTCAAATATGTCTTATTTACATCAGGATAAAAATCATTGACAAGTCTCTGAAGCTTAGCAAAATTCTTTTCCCTTTCAGACATAGATGCTTGTTTCATATATCTACATCCGTCATCTACAAAATTTTTAGAAGGAGGAAAGATAAAAATTCTATCCCATTTAATTGTATCTTTTAATCCCTTTGCAATATTATAAAGCATTTCATAATCTAAATTTGTTAAATTAATGTTTTCATCTTCCACATAAGCAAGAGCATACATTAATGTAACAGTGTTATCTGTATCAGAAATAAACACACCATTCTTTGATTTCTTTATATTCTCATAACAAGAATTCATTTGTCCATAAAGGAAAGCATTAAAATCATGATATGTTAACTGTACATCAGTAAGATTATTTTCAGCCATATAAGTACGTCCATATTCTTCAGAATAAGGAATATCAAAATACTTACTAATATCTTTAACAAGTGTTGACTTACCTTCACTTGCAGTGCCAATAATTAATATGTTTTTACAAAGATAAGGTTTAAAAGGTTCAGTAATCTTATTCCAATATTTAACTGGATTCTTTCTAATTTGTGTTCCAGAAACTGGATTTACTTTATTAATAAGAACTACCTTAGCAGACAATATATTATTTGCTTCAATGGAAGTCTTATAAAAAGGTTCAGCAACATACCAAGTAATAGGATTATCAGTTTCAACATTAATAACATTACTTGCTTTTGATACTCTTTTATTAGTAACAAAAACAAAATCTTTTTCAATTATCTCTTTTACTTTATTTTGCCAAACTTGCCAATTATACATTGACATAGATTCATCAATACCAAGTTCAGTATCATTAATCATTCTGACACGAATCTGTTCATCATCTTCAAAGAACTTGCATATTAACTTATATCTTTCTTTAAGACTAAGATTAATTTCCCATCCACGAGGTTCATTATCATAACCGCATACAATAACATAACAGATGTCATTTTCCTTCTTAGCTCTCATAATGACATCCATATGTCCTTGGTGAAGTGGACAATAACCACCGAAACAAATACCTATTTTATTATTCATACTTCAAATGTAGTCTTTTTAATACATTCTTCCATTTCTTCTCTAGTCCAAATCTTTGGAGGATCTATCTCATATATCTTAATTCCAATACAATCATATCCAGCAATCTTAAGGGTTTTTCTAAGAAAACGTTCAAGTTCTTCATTATTTTCAGAACTATCAACTATAAATTCAAAACCAAGAAACAGTGGACCGCCATATTTGATATCATCCCAATCATTTTGTTCACAATCGATAATAACCTTTTTCATAATGTATTATTCTTCAAAAATACTAATTCTAAATGAATCTATTTGCAATATACCAGAATCTATAAATACACAATTTGTATTAATTTCTAAATCATTACAAATATTTATTAATTCTTGTACACTAATACCATATTCTACTTTAATATCGATAGCCCAAAATTCTTTATCTTCAACTAATCGACTTTTTAATATAGTAACATTTTCAATATTATCAGTTAATACTTTTAATATTTGTTCTTCTGTTAATTTCATATTAAATAAATTTAATTCTTAATGAAACAATTTCTCCTTTACTATTCTTTCCAGCATAAAGATTATAACTACCATCACCAAATCCACTAAAACTAATAACACATTTATTATCAAGTGCTATAGCATCTCTTCTTTCTTGTCCAGAATATTCCCAGTGTCCTGCTCGTGGATTACTAATAGTTCCATCTTCATTAAAGGTCCAATCATCTACCCAATGAGGTTCAATAAATTCCTCGCCGTTAACATCAAAATTGTATCTTAAATCAAACTGTCTTTCATACCATTCATCACTTTCAGGATAATCACTTATATATTTGCCTTCCTCAATAATATGATACTTTTCAAAATATTCTTTATCAAAAATACCAGCAGCACCACTATCTACGCCAATATCAATACTTTTATCAAGAATCTTAGTAGGATAATTTTTAATATAGTTTTCATGTGCTATCCAAAGATCAGTCTCACGAATACCACCAAATCCACCAGGGCCAAAATCTTTCTTATATACAAACCCATAATATTTTCCTGGTTTAAGACCTTCAACAAAGGCTTGACACCATGTGCCAACTCTGTAGCATGGATCACTTACATAAACCTTATCACCTAATTCTATTGTACCTAATTCTTGTTTATATTTTTTACTCATATTAATTTTTATTCCATTGTAATTTATTTATTTCTTTTGCTATTTGTTCTGAAATAACTATATAATTTACTTTTGCCTTTCTTGTTACTTTACTTAATTCATTTGTTAAATGTGTCATTTTCTTTAATGTATCTGAAATAATCATTTCAGATTCAACGTCAGTAAATTCAGTATCTTTATTAAGATGTAGCATAATCAAAAGTTTAGAAGTATATGAGGGACATTCAACCCTCACATACTTAATTAAAAGTAGAACTTAAGGTCTGCGAAGAAATTAGTACCTGCTTCACGGAACCAAAGCAATCCAACTGCGCCTTCTGCTGCATTATAATAATTAATCTTATTGAACAAATTATTAACTCTAAGACCGAATTCTACATTCTTATATCTATAATTTCCGTACAAATTAAATGTAAGGTAATAAGGAATTTCATATTTA
>Ga0247608_10005809_pt1 | contig 13236 bp, 12 predicted proteins | sample 176DNAGHGlowgp2_FD_193490 | JGI IMG/M metagenome (GOLD analysis project Ga0247608, IMG submission 193490) | Sheep rumen microbial communities from Palmerston North, Manawatu-Wanganui, New Zealand - 1766 DNA GHGlow gp2 | ecosystem: Host-associated > Mammals > Digestive system > Stomach > Rumen ...
TGATTTCCTTAGAAATATTGAAACATTCGATACAGAGGAAGAAACATATGCGATGAAGTCTTACATTCTTATTGAGCAGGAAACCCATCATGATCAGAGACACCTGTATGAGATAATAAAGAATATTATTGCGTTGAAGTCAAAATAATGAAGAAAAAAGAATAATTAAATCCAGAACCCTGATTCTATTGACAAGAATCAGGGTTCTTTTATGCCGAAATTTGACAAAGCGAAATGGGTATGGAATTTGAATCTTGTAACACAATTGACGTAGTAATTTATAAAATATATACTATAGATATTATTATAAAGGAAACAGGTACTATAGACTGTATGATGATATGAAAAAAGCGTTAATTGTTTCTAGCACAGGTGGATTTTTGTCACAATTTCTAGAAAATGATGTGGATATATTACAGGAAAACGGATATGAAATACACTATGCGTCCGATTTTGATAATCCTGTTTACGAATTTAATCCTGAGGAATTACGAGATGCAGGGATAATAATGCATCAGATTATGTTGCATAAAAAACCATGGCATGTAATTAAGAATGCTAAAGGGCTTATACAATTATCGGAATTGATAAAAAGGGAAAATATAAGTCTTGTACATTGCCACAATCCCGTTGGAGGTATGCTAGGCAGGCTTGCCGGTTTTTTCTCGGGAAAAAGACCATATGTGATATATACTTCCCATGGATTTCACTTTTTCAAAGGGGCACCAATATCTTATTGGCTGATATTCTATCCGATAGAGCGCATCCTTGCATTGTTTACCGATATGATAATAACGATTAATAAGGAGGACTATAAGAGGGCATGTGGCTTTCGCCTTAGAAAGGGTGGGCACGTAGAACTTCTTCACGGAGTAGGGCTTGATACGGAAAGATTTCACCCAATGCCTGAACTAAGGGATGCAGTCAGAGAAGAATTGGTAATTCCTGAAAATGGTTTTCATATAGTGACCGCAGCTGAGCTAAATAACAATAAGAATCACAAGGTCGTGTTAGAGGCAATCAGATCATTGGATGATGCTGATGTTTACTACAGTATTTGCGGAAGGGGTGCTAAGGCTGAGGAGCTTAAAAAATTCATAGAAGAGAGTGGATTGAGTGACAATATAAAGCTTCTGGGATACAGAAATGATATGGAGAGAGTATTACAATCTGCGGATGCTTTTGCCTTTCCATCAAAACGTGAGGGATTTGGAATGGCCGCTGTAGAGGCACTTGGGTGTGCAGTTCCTGTGGTGGCTGCTGATAATCGCGGAACAAGAGAATACATGAAAAATGGTGAAAATGGGATTGTCTGTAACGCAAATGAGGTAGGTCAGTTTGAAGATGCCATCCAAACTTTGAAGAACAATCCGGATATACGTGCAGCTTATGGCAAAAAAGCACTTGAATTATCAGGAGTTTTTTCCAAGAAAACTGCCAAAGAAACAATGAGGGAAATATATAGCAAAATTAGAAGATAACCGCATTTGTTTCATATAAAATTATGAGTTTGGGGAGATAGTGTATGGAGACGGTTGAGATTTCCGTCATTATGGGGGTATTTAGTGGCAAGAATACAAATGAGCTTGACCGCGCAGTTAGCTCTATTTTAACGCAAACATTCAGGAATTTTGAGTTTATTATTTACGATGATGGATCTAATCCTAAAGCATCCGAGTTTATCAGAAACCTGAAGAATAGAGACAAAAGAATTATAGTAATTGGAAGCGAAGAGAATCATGGATTGGCATTTTCGTTGAACAAATGCCTGGAAAAAGCCAAAGGCAGATACATTGCGAGAATGGATGATGATGATATTTCTCTTCCAAAGAGGTTTGAAAAACAAAGAGCTTTTCTTGAGGAGCATCCGGAATATGACTGGTGCGGATGCAATGCAAAAATATTTGACGAACAGGGTGTATGGAGCGTGAGTACAAGACCGGAACACCCGACAGCGGAGGACTATTTAAAGTATTCTCCGTATATTCATCCTACAGTTATGTACAGAAGATCGGTTCTTATTGAGAATGGCGGGTATAGAGCGAGAAAAGAGACACTTCGCTGTGAAGACTATGAGATTTTTATGAGGCTTTATCAAGCTGGTTTCAAGGGATGTAACATGCAGGAAGTGCTGTTTAAATATCATGTGGATAGAGAAAGCTATCATAAGCGAGATTTTAAATTTCGTTTATACGAGATGAAAGTTCGTTATCAGAATTTCAAAAGAATGGGATTATTGTTTCCATTTGGTTGGCTATATTGCATGAGACCGATAGTAGGTACGTTTGTGCCGGTTAAACTGATCGAATTTTTTAAACACAAGAAAGCTAATGTATAGAATGGACAGGCTTGTATATTACAGAAAAGTATTAAAGAAAAATCCTGCTTATGATAAGGCTATCACAGAGTGTATAGACGAGTTGGAAAAGTCCTCTTATTTTAATAAGATGGACGAAACTGTGGATAAAGCTGGAAAGAAGCTAAAACTTCATCATTATCTTCTTTCATGGGCACCCGTGCTGACAGAATTTGCAGCATGGGTGCTTTATGATGCTAAAAAAAGGGGTATTAAGAAGCTTTACTTTCTATCAAGGGATGCATGGCCTATCTATCGTGCTGCGCTGGCAATAATTGAAGGTGCTTCCTGTACAGGCGATGTGAATAGCAGTAGCAGCTTAAAAAAAGATGACTTGGGTTTGCGGAAAACTGAAACTAAATATCCGGAGCTTCACTATCTTAGAGTATCGAGGTATGCCCTTAGAATTCCTGAAATGACAATAAATAAGGATCTTTTTATAGATATGATGTTCCTTAGTGGCATCGATGTGACTATGAGAAAAATCCTGCAAAGAGGAGCTCTTGATGAAAACGAGATTCAGGAATTTGCAGCTATTCTTGAATATAATGATTCGCTCGACAGGATTCTTACAAGGCCTGAGATATTGCACTGGAAGTCAAAGGCGGCATTGCATAAAGAAAAGTTGTGGCCGATTGTACGAAGACATTCTAGAGAGCGACTGCCTGCTACTATAGGATACCTCAGGCAGGAGGGTATGCTATCGGGTGATAGGATTGCTATCGTTGACAGCGGCTGGGTAGGTACAACGCAAAGAAGCCTTTTAAGGTTGCTTAACTATGAAAAGCCAGGGATAAGGCTTTTGGGATATTATTTTGGTTTATATGAGATTCCGAAGGATATGGATCCGGATACATATAAATATTTTTATTTTGGACCCAAAGGACAGATAAAGAGGAAGGTACACTTTAGTAATTGCCTCTTTGAAGCGGTAAGTAGCGAAGCATCAGGAATGACACTGAGTTATGGCAGAAATAGCAAAAAATCAGGCAATACAAATGGTAATTCATCTCAATTTCATGCGTATGAATGCGCAGATGACAGATTCTATCCTGAAGTGGCGGAGTATGGGAGCCTGAATTCAGAGTATCTTGAAATGGTGCAACCTTTCCTTGAAATGTTTGCAAGAGCTTATGTTAGAAACATGAAGTTGGATAATGGAGTAAGGATATCAGAAAGCATACTAACAAAATTAATGGCAAAGCCTGATACCAGGGAAGCTGGTATATATGGAAGCTTGAAATTCTGCGATGATGTTCTTGAAGGCAGTGCTCAGGATATTGCGGCAAGACTCTCATATAAGGATATACAGAATCTTAGATTATTGCGAAAAACACTGATTTGGTTGCTGAGTAAGTTTAATATCAGAACGGCAGATATTCATGAGAGCGGCTGGATATACGCAAGCATAGTCAGATGTGGCATACATGTCAGGTGGAGCCTTATGCAGGCGAGGATGTATAACTATTTGATGTATTTTAGAAAGTCTATATGATAAATGAAGCTTGCAGTGAGTAGTCATATTCAAATACAAATCACTCCATAAGATCTTCAGGTCTGCACATAAGTACCTTAGATAGAGCGATTACTTTCGAAGCGGCAGCTTTGTTAATATTTTTATCACGAACTTCATATTGCTGCAGCGTCCTGAGGTTTACATCAGCTGCCTTGGAAAGTTCCCGTTGAGACATGCCAAGGAGTTTCCTGTAAGCTTGGATTCTTGTGACTTGTGGTGGCTTATTAGAATGCATATTCTCAATAAGGAGTACCGCTTTATCTTCGGAAACAGTATGTCCTGTGGGATATATACTCATCAGATCATTGTAGGATATATCCTGGAAAATCTTTGAAAAAGACAGATTATTTTTCCATTGATAATATGCAAGAATATATCCACACCAATATGCATCTCCAGTGTCATATCGAATTAAAGGATCAGACCAGTCCTGCCTTACAATTCCGCACGCTTCTAAAACTCTATGGTGAAGCTCGGTACCTGACATACCGCTTACAACCATTGGATCACCCTTCTCAAAACGTTCAGCAAATCCGCTAATGACCATCATTTGGAAAAAGTCATCAGGTTTGACTTCTGGTGTCGCTTCAGCTAAATATTCTACGAGTTCTCCCATATTACACATGGCATCATGCAAATACATTTCAGAATATGCGCAGATCATAATCAGATACTCCTTCCTTCATAATATCGCTTAGATATAGTCCATCTATTTGATCATCTTCCAAAAGCTTTTGGTATGCTAGTCGTGCATCGTTATCACGCTTTATTCTTTTTGGTGCATATATATTGCCGGCTACAGGTATGGCTTCTATAAAAGATATGCTGTTAAAAGCCTTTTTGCTCATTAAAACAAATTGCTCTCCAAGGTTGCCATATCTCATGGCATGTGATAGTTGTTCCAACGTTATCGTATTACTAAGAAAGGCTCTTGAGAACGAGAAATACGAATCATCTGCACGATAGCCAATAAGAACATCGGCATCATCAATAATCGGCGCATAGTGTTGAATTATGTATTCAGCGCCTCTCTTTTCAACAGGACTGGAATATCTTACCTTCCTGTTTTGGAGCAGAATAGCTAGCCAGTTAAGGATGTGATATTCAGGATTCATAAGCCTGATAATGTTAAGTCCATCAGTTTTGATCTCATATGTATTAAGAAAACCACCTTTATCAGTTACCGCAGCCCACTCTCGTGCTAGCTCAGGATCTTCGGTGCAGTAGAATCCCTTGCCATAATCGTTGTCATTGCGGCCATAACCATAAAGCGGATTATCAACTATTACTGTTGATCCATGGTAAATTGTCATAATAATATTACTCCCATTACTCATATATACTTCTGTAGACGTATATAATAATTATACTTCTCTAGAAGTATATACGTCAATGGATCGATCAATATTGACACAATAGTATTCCAAATTCGAATTGACGATTCTATAGTATGGTTATATACTGAATAAGTACTTTAGTGCATATTTACGTAGTAAAAGTACAACAGAACGTTTTTGTGAGGAAGGTATGGGAGATATAAAGCAGTACTGGTTTGTAATCAGGGAGCTTACGGGGAGAGAAATCAAGAGAAAATATGCCAGATCTTATCTGGGAATTCTGTGGAGCGTTTTAAGTCCACTTCTATATATGCTTGTTATGACATTGGTATTCTCTACTATGTTCAAAAGAAGCATCCAAAATTTTCCACTTTATTATTTAACAGGATATTTGTTTTGGAGCCTGTATGGACAGATAAGCAACAGTGTTATGACAGTTCTTGTCGATAACAGAAACCTTCTGCTGAGAGTAAAAGTGCCCAAAAACGTATTCGTGTTATCAAGGTGTTATACAGCTCTGGTGAATTTTATATACAGTCTTGTTGCCTTTTTTCCATTACTGTTTTTGTCCGGAGTTAAGCCATCAGTAACAATGCTTCTGTTTCCAATTGACATCGTTTTATGTGTATTGTTTGGACTTGGAGTTGGATACATACTATCGATACTATATGTATTTTTTGCAGACATTAAGTACCTGTATTCGGTTTTCCTGACAATGCTCATGTATTTATCAGCGATTTTCTATCCGGTGGAGCAGGTGCCTGCGGCGATGCAGATGGTTATAAACAATAACCCAGTATACTGCTACATGCTTTTTGCGAGGGACACCATGGTATATGCGACATTTCCTCCAGCAGATTTATGGATAAAAATTGTATTCTGGGCAGTAGCAGCTTACCTCCTGGGATATCTGGTTTTCAAAAGACGAGAGAATGAGGTAATGCAGAATATCTGATGGTGAACAAAATGGAACAACAGCCAATAATACAGGTTAAAAACCTGACTATGAAATACAAAATCAGCACATCCAACGTCTCAGGACTAAAGGAATACCTGATAAAAACAATAAAAAAAGAAATAAGCTACCGTGAACTTCTTGCTCTAAATGACGTCTCGTTTGATATCTATAAAGGCGAAGTAGTGGGCATAATCGGAACCAATGGCTCAGGAAAATCGACACTTTTCAAACTTATTGCAGGCGCTATCAATCCTACTGAGGGAGAGATAATTGTTGATCGAAAAAAGTTGCAGATGCTAACGCTTGGAACCGGTTTTGATATGGAATTATCCGGTCGTGAAAATGTCTACCTGAATGGAGCAATCGTGGGTTACTCCAAAGAATTCATAGATGAACATTATGACGATATAGTGAAATTTGCTGAGCTTGAGGACTTCATGGAAGAAAAGGTGAAGAATTACTCTTCCGGTATGGTATCAAGACTTGGCTTTGCAATAGCAACTGCCGGTGACGCGGCAGACATATTACTACTCGATGAAGTCCTGTCGGTTGGAGATGAGTTCTTTAGGAAAAAGAGCCTGGCTAGGATAAAAGAGATGATTCATGGTGGTTCCACGGTTTTACTTGTCAGTCACAGCATGGGAACTATAGCAGATAACTGCGATAGAGTTATTTGGATTGAAAAAGGTAGAAAGCTGATGGATGGAAGTACTGAGGAAGTATGTGCTCGGTATAGTATGTCAGGACATTAGTATCATATATAGCTATATATGGTATATGCAGCAATGTCAAATAAAACTGAAAAGTAGATGATTAATTCTTCTAAATGTAAAGTGTGCAAGTGTATGTTAGGCAGTTTTTTTATAAAAATCTTTAAAATTCAATTATATAGGAGCTGAAATAATGCCAAAAGTATCTGTATTAATTCCATGTTACAACGTAGAAAAGTTCATAAAGCAATGCTTGGATAGTGTTTTGAATCAAACGTTAACTGATATAGAAATAATCTGCATTAATGATGGCTCTAAGGATTCTACACTTGAAATCTTGGAGGATTATGCAGCTAATGATGAGCGTATAGTAATCCTAAACAAAGAAAACAGCGGTTATGGCGATTCTATGAATAGAGCTATGGAATTATCTACAGGGGAATATATAGGCATTGTTGAAAGCGATGACTATATAAGGCGAGAGATGTTTGAACGCCTTTATACTACTGCGAGCAAGTATGATCTTGACATAGTTAAGGCCAACTTTTACCTCTGGTGGTCAGACACGGATAAGATTATTACTCATCAAGCGTGTCAGCCGGAAGAATGCAACTATATCTTTGAGCCTAAGAATTATAAAAACGGAACGATGTTTAGCAGAAAACCCTCTATATGGTCGGCAATATATAGAACGGATTTTCTGAGAAACAATAGTATTACATTTCTTGATACTCCAGGGGCTTCGTATCAGGATACTAGTTTCACCTTTAAAGTTCTTACTTGTGCAAAAAAAATGGCATGTATATCTGATGAATTGTATTTTTACCGTCAGGATAATGAAGAATCATCAGTAAACAATGCAGATAAAAAGTCGGATTTTGTACTTAGGGAGTATGAAGAAATAAAAAGATTCATAGATACCTTAGGCAACGAAGATGAAGATATAAGCGACGAAGCTAAAAATAATGAAAAATGTTCATTGTCGCTTATTTATGTTAGTGCCTTTTATGATGCGTGTATTTGGATGTATGAATTACTAAGCCCTAATAAAAGATTGGAATTTTTATATAAAATCTCCCCTATTTTTGAAGAAATGATATTTGAACATGGAGTAGATAAGATTCCATTTGGATTATGCTGGTGGAAAAAACGCGATATCGTAAGAATTGCAAGAGAACCTTTTGAATATCACATATGGAGAGATGATGAACGTATAGAAAATAATAAAGAAAAAGTGTTAAAGCAGATAGTACAGGCAGCATCAAATATTCCAGATGAAGACAAAATAGCTAAAAATATGAATCCATTTTTTTCAATTATTATTCCTGTATATAATGCCGAAAAGCACATTCAGGCCTGTCTGGATAGTTTGCGATATCAGACTTTTAGTAACTACGAGGTAATCTGTATAAATGATGGTTCCACAGATAAGAGTGAGGAGATAATAAAAAGTTTCCAAAAAACAGATAATAGAATAAGACTGATATGCACGGGAAATAAAGGGGTATCACATGCTAGAAACATTGGAATAAAGGAAGCTATAGGAAAATATATTTTGTTATTGGATGCTGATGATCATTTTGATAAAGACACATGTAAGATTGTTTGCGAATCACTAATAGCAAATAATGAACCGGATATGCTTGTGTTTGGTGGAAAACCATTTCTCCCAGATGGGCGTAGGCCTGATGAATGGTTTTATAAGGTGTTAACAACGCCGGATTTGTATTTTGAAAAAGTATCAACAGATGATATTTTTTCAAAAAAGTATTTAAGCGTCTTTTGCTGGAGGTGTGCATATAAAAAAGAATACGTTGTTAGTAAACAACTGTCGTTTATGGAAGGAAGAAAGTATGGTGAGGATGCTATTTTTATGATATCGGCTTTGCATAATGCTGATGGGGTGGTAGTAATATCTGACAAGCTCTATCATTACAGAACTGACAGTGAAGGCTCTGCTATGACTGAGATAAAAAAGAAACCAGAACGGTTTGCAAAGGAACAAATTGACATATTGGAGAATATATTGAGGTATGCTTCTCAGAACAATTTAAGTCATACGATGAAATTGCTACCATTCGCAATTGATTTTGTGTATGGAGCGATTATGTCATGCCCTATGCCAAATAGAAATAAGATTGCAAGCAGTTTTGTATCACTTATAGACTCTTATGATCTTAATAAATATGAGACTGATATTACAGATGATGAAAAAGACTTTATAAATAAGTGCAGGCAAGGTAGTTTTGAGACTGATTCATATACTTCAAAAGATTGGAAGAAATCTGGAATAGTAAAGAGAACATTATTAAAAATTCTTCCTCCATCAAGAGCTGCATTTTATGATTATATGTGTTTGGTATTACAAAAATTAGAATAGGAGTAAATTGTTACATATGCCTACATTTGATGTCTTGGGCTGCTGTGTGTCTAGGGATATATTTAACTATTTGGATCAGGAAGCGTATTTTCTGGACAAAAAGATTACTTTGTATACAAATGCGCATACCTGTGACAGGAGTTTAGGTTCACTGGAAGAATATCTTCCATTATTTGGAAAATCAGACTTTATGAGAAGAATGGCAAAGATACTTATCGCTGGTGATGTATTTGAAGTGCTAGGTAATAACGATGACGGCTCAAATAATACAACAAGCAATTGCACTGAGAGGTATCTAAGAAATCCGAGAAGTAAATGGCTTGTCATGGATTTGGCTAATGAGAGGTTTCCACTGCAACTATGGCAATATAAAGAACAGTTTGGAATGATGCCTGTGTGCTGGGATACATATAAGTGGGGAGAGGCTATAAAGAATAAGACAAAAGAATTAGCAATTACTGATTGGCATTTTGCAGATAGAAATGTCAGGCAGTATAGAGACAGTGTTGAACGATACGTCGACTCTCTTTTGGAAGTATATGACTCTGATCATATCATTTATGTTCAGACACGGTTATGTGATGATGTTCGTGATGATGCAGAGAACAGGATGTACTCGCTTACAAAAAACGCTGATAGATACAAAGGGATAGATGAACTGTGGAGAAGGAAGAAAGGTAATCAGCTTATAGAGGCTGCTGAAAAGATATTTCTTGAAAAAGCTAAAGATGCTTATATAATTCCTTTTCCTAAGGATGTTTTTATAAACAGCAATCACATATGGGGAACGCATCCGCTTCACTACGATGATTTGTATTACGAATATGCAGCTGCAGCAATAAAACTGATAGCAAAGGATAATGTTAAAAATACTGATGATAGGAAAAAGCTAATTGAAAGGGAGCTAATGTTCCTAAAAAAGCAATACGAAAATAAGTTTTCAAGGTTAAGGGGATTGGCAGTACGTAATGAATAAAACTATAAAAGATATACCTGAAGAAAGATGCACTGGTTGCGCAGCATGTTATAGCGGTTGCCCAGCTAATGCAATAAGTATGAAGTATAATTCGGAAGGATTCTTATTTCCATCTATAAATGATTCTATGTGCATTAATTGTGGTGCATGTATTAAATTATGCCCAGAAAGTGATGAAAATGAAATATTAGATTCTTTACAAGAACCGATTAATTGTAAAGCGGCAATGGCACTAGATGATGAGGTTAGACTTAAGAGTTCATCTGGGGGTATTTTTTCTGTTATATCGGAATGGATAATTAAGAAAGGAGGGTATGTTTGCGGAGCGGTTTATAGTGATGACTATCGTACAGTAAAGCATGTCTTGGCCAAAAACGAACATGAGTTAATAAAAATGCGCGGATCAAAATATGTACAAAGTTCAGTTGAAGATTGCTTTATTGAAATTAAGAAATTATTAAAAAATGGAAATATAGTTTTGTTTTCAGGGTGTCCGTGTCAAGTAAAAGGATTGAAATCCTTTTTACATTGTGAATATGAAAATCTTTATACGATAGATGTTGTTTGTCACGGGGCTAATTCAGTATTTGCATATCAAAGTTATATTGATGAGCTAGCTAAAGGAAGACAAATAGAAAGTGTAAATTTTAGAGATAAAAGTATTCATGGATGGTCAACATCAGTTACTATTAGATACTTAGATGGAACTATGGATGATTATCCATACCATTTATCTAAATGGAATGATGGATTTCTCAATGGGATAATAAATAGAAAGTGCTGCTCAACATGTCATTATGCACAAAAGAAAAGGATAGGTGATATTACTCTTGGAGATTTTTGGCAAGTTCAAAAATGGGATGAGTCTTGCAATGATGGAAGAGGAACTAGTCTTGTGCTGATTAATAGTTCTAAAGGACTAGCTTTGTATAAACAGATAGAATCATTGTTAAAGCTCAATAAAGAAGCTCCATTTGAAGTGGCAGCAGCATATAATGGACAATTAAATAAACCCTCTCAAATGGCACCAGGTAGAAAATATTTTTTCAAGCATTTAAAAACTAAGGGATATCACAGTTCACTGTGGTATGGACATGAGTGGCATTATGATTTTGGTCTTGTAGGATGGTGGTTTGCTTCAAATTATGGGAGCGTACTAACATATTTTGCTCTTGGAAAAATACTTTTAGATATGGATTGTTTGCCTATACTTATTAGAATACCCAAAAAAGACGGTACTCCATGGGAAAAGACAACTGAAAAAAACATAGAGTTTATGGCAAAGCATTTTTATATATCAAAAGAACGTACTTTTGACAAAATGGCAGAAACAAATGTATTTTGTGATGGCTTTTTATTGGGATCTGATCAACTGTGGGTTGATTGGTATAAGGATTTAGTAGGGCATATCTTTTATTTGGCCTTTGCTGATGAGAAGAAGAAAAAAATAGCTTATGCAACATCCTTAGGAAGGAATCACTTTGATGCTTCTGAGGAAGAAAAAATTACTATATCTATGCTACTCAGGCGATTTGAAGGAATTTCTGTAAGAGAATCATCAGGAGTGGAATTGTGTAAAAACGAATTTGGTATAGAAGCTGTACGTAAATTAGATCCCGTATTTATATGTGACAAAAAACACTATGATGAAATTGCTAAAAAATCAACGATTGATATTAAAGAAAGATATATTTTTTGCTATATTCTTGACCCCACAGACTCAAAGGTAGAGTTTATACACAGATTAGAACATCAGCTTGGAATGCCTTCATTAGTAGTGGCAGATATGCGATTAGAGGGACCGCCGCTAGATAAGCTATGTAAACAGCTAAATGTTATAAAAGAAGCATCTATAGAAGATTTTGTTGCGCTGATTAAGAAGTGCAATTTTATAATAACGGATTCTCATCATGGAGCATGTTTTGGACTTATATATGAAAAGCAGTTATTGGCTATTAATAATCGTAAGCGAGGGGCTACGAGATTTGAATCATTATTTGGTTTACTAAATATAGAGAGAGGACTTTTGTTCGAAGAAGAATTAATTGATTTTTGCTATGAAGATGATTACTTTGAAATTCCTTATTTAGAGGTTAACTCAATTCTTAAGGCTGAGAAAGAAAAGTCAATAGAGTGGTTAAAAAAAATGCTTTTTGGGAACCATGATGACGAATTAACAGAAAATGATGTATTCGCAAAATGTCTATGGAAAAGCGAATTATAGAATACATATATATAGATTTTGTGCATACGAATAGTTTTTTAGAGAAGAGGAGGATATGATAATGAATTCTGAAGTAGATAATAAGCATGATGAAAAGGCTAAAATAGATAATAAGCATGATGAAAAGGCTAAAATAGATAATAAGCATGATGAAAAGGCTAAAATAGAAATAAGTATACCTAATGTTTTATCATTGCTTGCATTCATTATGGCTTTTTATGCAATGATTTTAAGCAGAAATAATAGTATGGTAATTGACCAATTAACTAGATATGGTAGTGATGAAGTAAACACAGATGTATCTGTAAAAACAAACAATCTAATACCTTATCCATATTTTCAGACAACACAAACCGTTAACGGAGTTACCATAACTGATAATGGAAATAGAACTTTGAGTGTAAAAGGGAAATGTACCGAAGACTCAGTTGTTTTTCGAATTTGTTCAAATGATGATGTAGTTGAAATACCTTTAGAAAAAAAGAAGTATTTATTTTCGCCTAAAGTAGATGAGAAAATTATCACAAATGCATGTAAGCTAGACATTGGTATGATGAAAAATGATGGAAGTAAAGAAGTTCTTCATGCAAAACTTGATTCGAATAAAAAAATAATGAATGATGGAAACATTATTATAGATAATACTAGTGGTGTTTATAAAGGGGTTTACGCGATATCTATGTATGTGTTTAAAGATTTTATAGTTCCAGAAGACTATACATTTAATCCATCATTGTCAGAAATAGAATGAAAATAGTATTTGCTTTGAGATGAGGTTT
>Ga0247608_10005811_pt1 | contig 13230 bp, 10 predicted proteins | sample 176DNAGHGlowgp2_FD_193490 | JGI IMG/M metagenome (GOLD analysis project Ga0247608, IMG submission 193490) | Sheep rumen microbial communities from Palmerston North, Manawatu-Wanganui, New Zealand - 1766 DNA GHGlow gp2 | ecosystem: Host-associated > Mammals > Digestive system > Stomach > Rumen ...
GGTCTACCACTGCGGCCACGGCGAAGGCCAGCAGCGACGTGACCACAGCCTCGGCCACCAGCCGCAGGCGCAGGCTGGCGACACTCTCGCCCAGCACGTGGCGCGTGTTGACGCTCTTGATGCGCATGGGGCTCTCGCCGAGCATGAAGTTGAGGAAGTTGATGGCGGCCACCACCACCACCAGAAGGCAGGCCAGCTGGAGAATCCAGTCTACGGCGCGGTTGCCCTTGTCGTCATGGCCAACGCCTGAGAACCAGGTCTGCGACACGGGCACCAGCCTCAACTTCAGCGAGCTTTCGAAGTGGCCAGGGTTCCACTCGTCCTCGTGCCCGTATTCCACAAACAGGGAGTGGAGCTTCTTGAGCATGGCCTTGTTCATGGTCTCGTTGATGGCCTGCTCGTCGACCTGCTGGGGCAGCCTCACGTAGCAGTCGTAGTTCCAGTTGCCATAGATGCCCATTTGCTCCATGCTCTCATCGCCCAGGTTGGCAAAGACATAGTTGTCGCCAAAGCTGCTGTTCGTGGGGAAGTCCTCGTAGACACCGCGCACGCGCACGCTGTCCTCGCCGTCGAACATGCAGCGCCCGGAACACTCCACCGTGCCGAAGTACTTCTTGGCCACAGAGGCCGGGATGACGATTCCCTCCCTGTCGGTCTGGCTCCAGACGAGTGTGCCGTCGAGCAGTCGCGGTGCCAGGGTGGCCAGGGCGCGGTCGGAGGCCTTGGCGGTGGTCAGCTTCATTTCAGAGTCGCCCTTCATGAATTTCCATTTGCCGTCCACACGCGTCAGCGCCACGCCGTCTACCTGGGGCAGGCGCTCCAGCTCTCCGCCAATGAGGCGATTGACATTGGTCTGCCACTTGCCCTTGTCAAAGAGGCCGGGCGTCTCCACGCGGTAGAGCTGCTCTGATGCTGTCAGCCCTTTATTATAGGAATGGTTGTACACCACCTGGGTTAGGAACAGGTAGCAGGCGGCGAAGGCCACCACCAGGCCCAGGAAGTTGAGCGTCGTCGCCGTCTTGAAGCGGCGCGCCATGTAAAGCATGTTTCTAAATAGGTTCATATCTGTATTGTCGTTGTTGTTTCTTGATGCAAAATTACGCTTTAAATGCGAATCCGCCAAGGCTCAAGGCCCTGCTGGAAGCAGATTGTCTAAAAATTAGACAGTCTGGCGTATGATTTTTAGACACTCTTGGCAAGGCTGCCACGTAGGGCGGCGGAAGCTAAGCCCTCATGGCCTGAAGACCTCAGACAGTGCTCGCTGGCCTGGACAGCGAGGCCCTCAAGGCTTAAAACTCCAGCAGCTCCTTGTCCTTGTAAGCCTCGTAGCCGCTGGTGACTACGCGCTCGCCGGCCTCCAGCCCTTCGAGCACTTCGTAGTACTGAGGGTTCTGTCGTCCAATGCGTATTTGGCGACGGTAGGCTTTGCGGCCGCTCTTGTCTAAGACAAATATCCACTGGCCTCCTGTGGTCTGGAAAAAGGTGCCGCGAGGTATGATCGTGGCCTGCTCGGGCTGGCCCAGCTCGAGGTCGATGTAGTAGGTCTGGCCTGAGCGGATGTTTGCCGGACGCTCCCCCATGAACACGAAGTCGCAGCGGAACTTGCCCTCGCGCACCTCTGGATAGACCTTGCGCACCTGCAGCCGATACTGCTTGATGCCCGACGCCCCGTCGCCTGCCCGTCGGCTCTCGCCACGCTGGAAGGTGGCTGTCAGACCCTGCCGCACTCGGTCTATGTAGTGCTCGTCTATCTCGGCCTGCACCTTGTAGTCGCTCAAGTCGTTGATTTGGCCCACCATCTGACCGGCGGCAATGCTCTGGCCCAGTTCCACGTCGAGCAGTCCCAGCTCGCCGTCGATGGCAGAGCGCACCTCGAGCTTGTCCTTGCGCTGGCGAACGAGCATCACGTTGCGGCGCATGTTCTCAAGGTTGTCTTCCATCTGGTCCATCTGTACCGTGCGATAGAGCGAGTCTTGCCTGAGGCGCTTGCTTACCAGCGACTGCTTCCTGGCCGAGAGCTGATAGTCTTCCTGCGCCTGGATGAAATCCTCGCGGCTGATGAGCTTTTCGCCGTAGAGCCGCTTGTTCTGTTCGTAAGTGCGCTGCTTGCGGTGTGTGTCCATGTCCAGCTGGGCCTGCTCTGTCTGGTTGTTCAGACGGTCTTGCTCCATGGCCACCTGCGTATTGCGAAGCAGGTTCTGTTTCTCGGCCAGCTCTGCCTCGGCATTTAGTATCTCGAGGTCGAGGCTGCTGTTGCTCAGGCGGACGATGACGTCGCCCTTCTTTACGTGCGCCCCCTCCTCTACTACCTTCTCCATCACTATGCCGCCCTCCTCGGAAGAGAGCTGTACCACCTGGATGGGCAGCACCTGGCCGCTGGTGCGCACATAGTCCTTGAACTCTGCCCGCCGAACCTCGCTCACAGTGAGGTCGCTGATACTTACTTTCAGCGTGGCGGCGTGGTTGCCAAACGCCAGCCAGCTCACCAGCGCCACCACTAAGCAGGCGCCTGCGCCCAGCGGCCAGTATTTCCTAAGCCGCTGTGTCTTGGTCTTTTCGATTGCTCTGTCCATATTGCTTGTTGTTTTGTTGGCGTCTCTTTCACCTCAAAGGTGCAAAGTAGACTGTTCTGTCTGTTGTACTTAATAGTTGTGTGAGAATTAATAGAACAGCTTAGGTGCAAAGCCTGCTGCGTCCGGCTCTCTTGCCTCCGTTACTGCCTCAGAGGCTCCAGATGGTCTCTCCTCTGTAGTAGTTTACCAGTTGCTCCTTTACTATGGCCATCAGCTGGCACTGTAGCAGCAAGGCCTTCGAGTTGCGTAGCTCAGCCGAGGTGGTGTGCAGGTCGATGGCCGTTGCAAGTCCCTCCTCAAACTGGCGGCGAGTGAGTTCGTATGCCAGGCTGTCAGCCTCTACCTTGTGCGTTAGCTGCACTGCCTGCCTCAGGTAGCCCTGCCAGTCCTGCCAGGCTTCACGGCTGAGCTTCTCTATCTCCAGCTGCTTCTGCTCATAGCTCTCCACAGCCATGCGATAGTCGTTTCTTGCCTTGCGGATGGCGTTGACGGTTCGTAGGCGGTTGAACAGGGGTATCGTCAGCGTGGCGCCGACAAACTCGCCCAGGTTGTTGCTTAGCTGGCTGCTGAACGACTGCCCGCCTGACGAGTGCAGCGTGTGGTAATAGGAAGTGTTCAGGCCCGCACTCAAAGAGAGAGAGGGAAAGAGCGAAGCGCGGGCCTGATGCCACTTATGCCTTGATGCCAGCACTTGATAGTGCGACGCCTGTAGCTCTGCGTTAAGCCCGACAGGCAGGTAGTGGCTGCCGATGGTGTCGCCGACGCTGTGCCTGTCGGTTTTGCCGTCGCAGCAGCCAACGCTGGGCAGCACCAGCACCAGCGTGTCGTGCATGGGGAAGGACATGGCCTTCTTGAGCTCGAGCAAGGCCGAGGCGTGGAGACTCTGCTGGTGCAGGAGGTCGTAGTCGGCGCCAGCCTTCTGAGCCTCTACCTGTGCCACGTCGGCTGCGCTCTTGCGCCCCACCTCTTCCAATAGGCGGGCCTGCTTGAGCAGCAGCGTTGTCTCGGAAGACCTCTCCTTGGCCATCTCGACCAGGCGCTCATGGTAGACCACGTTGGTGAAGGCATTGAGCACGCTCAGCGCCGTCTCGTTCTGGGCTTGCCTCAAGGCGGAGTGCCCCATCAGCACGCCGGCCTTGGCCGCACGCAGGGCATGCACCCTGCCCAGCCCATCGAAGAGGGGCAGCGACGCCTGAAGGGAGTAGCCGTTGTTGAAGGTACTCACGTTGGTGTAGCCATTGGTCTGAGGGTCAATGGCGCGCCCGAAGTTGTACTGCACCCCTATGCCACCATCCACCGAGGGGAGGAAGCTGCCTACGGCTTCGGCCTTGGAGGCCTTGTGGCTGTCGAGTTCTATCGTTGCTCGCCTCACGTCGTGGTTGTGCTCCACGGCATACTGCATGCACTGCTGCATGGTCAGCGAAGTCTGGGCTACGCCGTTTAGGGCGGCCAGAGAGAGGAGTAACATTATTTTCTGCTTCATAGTCTCTTTTGTTTGTTCACCATGCAAAGTTACACACTTTTCCCCTCAACAGCCAAGGGAAAAGACACGTCGGAAGGTCGATTGTCTAAAAATTAGACACTTTTCTGTATGATTTTTAGACAGTCTTGGCTGTGGAGGGGTGGGGCGATAGAATCGCCGTGCAATAAACGAAGACAGCGAGGCTACCGTCTTGGCTGTGAAGGCACGGGGCGCTGCCCATTCTCATGGTGGGAATGGCTGTAGCGACGGTGGCAATGGCCGTACCCACCATGGGTATGGCACGAAGTGAGGCCATCGTGCTGCGCAAGTAACTGTGTATAAGTGGAGATGGTATAGCCAGGCTGAACTCGAAGAAGCGAGGAAGCGTAGACTATACGGATAGGGTTCAGTTGGCGAGGCTGATGGTTGTCGCCTTTACCGGCTGCTGTAGGAAGAGCTGGGCCGTTTCGTCAAATCGCGTTGGGCTTTCTGTGGTGAGATAGGTCACGGTTGCGCCTTGGGAGCATCTTCGCGCCATGTCCTTGTGCCGGTCTAAGTAGGACGCTAAGCTCCTCGCGACGTAGTCGCCCTGAGGTATGGCTTTGACACCCTCCGGCAGGTACTTCTCTATCTTCGGCATGAGCAGGGGATAGTGCGTGCATCCGAGTATGATGGCATCGATGAGCGGGTCTAACGCCATTAGCTGGTGTATGCGCTTGCTAACGAAATAGTCGGCGCCATCCGACGCGGCTTCTCCAGCCTCAACGATGGCAGCCCATAGCGGGCAGGCCACGCCGCTGACGCTGATGTCGGGGTGGAGCTTGGCGATCTCCATACGGTAGCTGTGGCTCCTGATGGTGCCCTCTGTGGCCAGCACGCCTACGTGCCGGCTTGTGGTGAGCGAGCCGATTACCTCTGCCGTGGGCCTTATCACGCCGAGCACACGCCGCGTAGGGTCAATGCGCGGCAGGTCGCGCTGCTGGATGGTGCGCAGTGCCTTGGCCGAGGCTGTGTTGCAGGCGAGGATGACGAGTGGGCACCCCATGCTGAAAAGGCGCTCGACGGCTTGGAGTGTGAAGGCATAGACCACCTCAAACGACCGCGGGCCGTAGGGCGCGCGCGCGTTGTCGCCTAAGTAGAGGTAGTCGTACTGGGGCAGATGGCGGCGGATGGAACTGAGAATGGTGAGTCCGCCGTAGCCGCTGTCGAAGATGCCGATGGGGTGCATGGGGCAATGGATGGGCGAAAGAATGGTGGATGGTGGGTCTTTGCTCCCGGCTGCAAAAGCGCCGGGCACACTTTCTGGGCTACTTTTTCCCTACCAGGGCCTCTATTTGCTGGCTGATGTCAGTTGAGAGGAGTGGGCTGAGGAAGCAAGTGGCGTTGGCGTCGGTGTTGACAATGATGGCGAAGCCCTGTTGCAGGCCGTAGTCTTCTAACACCTTGTCGAGTTGCTGGCGAAGGGGAGCCATGAGCGAGTCCTCAGCCTGCGACAGCTCTTGTCGCGCCTGCTGCCCAAACGCCTCTGCCTGGGCCATGAGCTGCTGTAGCTCGCTCTGGCGCTTGCGGAGTATGGTGGGCGGGAAGTCGCGGCGACCTTCAAGGAAAGCTTCGTACTTCTGGTTGAACTCCGCAGCTGCACGCTTCTGCTCGGCCTCATACTGCTCGCGCAGAAGCGTTAGCTGGCGCTGCACCAGGGCGTAGCGTGGCATGGCGGCCAAGGCGCGGCTGTAGCTCAGGTAGGCTACCATGGGCTGAGCGCCAGAGGCGGGGGCGGCGCTCCCGGCGGCAAAACCGCCGGGCACACTGGCTTCGCTGTCGGGCGCGTTGGACGGGGCGCTGGTCGCGCTGGCTTCGCCGTCGGGCACACTGCCTGGCTGGGCAAGGGCTGCAGGGGGGAAGGCGATGAGCGACAGGGCTGTGAGTACGACGGTGAGCAGATGCTTCATAGCTTTCTTTTGTCTAATTCAACTTTCGCAAGCTCCGCTTGCTTGTAGATAGGGGAGAAGGAAGAAGATAGAGAGCCGCTGAAAAGCGGCTGTCTACCTTTTCAACTTCTTATTGCTTCTTAACATGCGGGGCTTGTCTTGCCGGTTTTACTTCACACCGAGCTTCTGCTTCACCTGAGCGGTGACGTCGGTGGAGAGGGTGGTGCTGATGTAGGGTATGCCTGCTCCCATTTCCATGATGTAGACATAGCCGCCAGCCTGCCCTACAGCCTTGATGGCGTCGAGCACCTTGGTGGTGATGGCCTGCATCTTCTCCTGAGAGGCCTTGGCCAGGGCCTGCTGGTTGTCCTGGTAGCTCTGCTGAATCTTCTGATAGATTTCCTGAAGCTCTGTCTGGCGGCGCTGCTTCACGTTGTCGGGCAGGGTGGCCTGCTCCTTGTCGAAGGCCTCTCCTTTCTTCTGCAGCTCCTCGTTCATCGACTTGAGGTCGGCTTCGTACTGTGCCTGCAAGGCGTCGATCTCGCCCTTTGCCTTGGTGTATTCGGGCATGGCCTGTATAATTTCCTGGGTGTTGACATGGCCGAACTTGGCCTGTGCGTTGGCGGCGGTGAATCCGCAGATTGCGCAGATGGCGCAAAGAATGATCTTTTTCATTTTCTTGTTGTGATTATTGGTCTTGTTGATTATGTCTTAGTTGCTCGCTGTCCCGGCGGCAAAACCGCCGGGCACACTGTTTGGCAGAATCCTCTTTCCTTAGTTGCTATAGCCGAGCTTCTGTAGCACCTCGTTTGAGATGTCGATCTTTGGCGAGCCAAAGATGATGCCTGCGTCGCTGGCCCGGTCGAGCACGAGCTGGTAGCCCCTGAGGTCGGCTATGTCCTTCACGGCGTTGTACACCTCGTCTTGTATTGATGTCATCAGTGAGGTGCGCTTCTTGAAGAGTTCCCCGTCGGGTCCGAAGTACTTGCGCTTGAGTTCGGCAGACTCCTTCTCCTTCTGCATGATGGCATCCTGCCTGGCTTTCTTCTGCTCGGCCGAGAGGAACACCACCTCGTTCTGGTAGTTCTTGTACATGGTCTGTGCCTCGGTGGAAAGCGCGTCGACCTCGGCCTGCCATTTCCTTGACACTTGCGAGAGCTGCTCGTTGGCGCGCTCGTAGGCGGGTATGTTCTTCAGGATGTAATCCATGTCGACGAGTGCGAACTTCTGCGCCTTGACTGGGCTGGCAGCCAGGAGCATGAACAGGCATACCCATGCGTAGGGCTTGCCTGACAGGCGGGCAGCGATGTGCCTGACTATTGATTTCATACTGTTTGTTTTCATAATCTTGTTATTTTGTTTTGTTTTCTTGTTCTCTTTTTCCCGGCGGCAAAACCGCCAGGCACACGCTTTGGCTCTACATTCCCTCTCCCGGCGTGAAAACCGCCGGGCACGGACTGGTGGCTGGGCCTGCCATGCTTAGAATTCCTGTCCGAGCACGAAATGGAACTGCGAGCCTCCTCGGCTCCAGCCCGAAGAGTTGAGCACCTTGTCGAAGCCGTAGGCCCAGTCTATACCCATGAGTCCGACCATGGGCAGGAATATTCTCACGCCCGCTCCTGCCGAGCGCTTGAGGTTGAAGGGGTTGAACTTCTTCACCGACGGCCAGGCGTTACCGCCCTCGACAAATCCCAGTCCGTAGATGGTGGTGTTGCCCAGCATGAAGGGATAGCGTAGCTCAAGGGTGAAGCGGTCGTAGGCGTAGGCGTTGCCATAGCCGGTGTAGAGCGACAGCTCTCCGCCCGACTCGTAGGCCGCCGACTGCGACACGCTGCCGTTCTCGTAGCCCCTGAGTCCTATGGTCTCCTCGGAGTATCCGTAGCTGTATCCGCTCATGCCGTCGCCACCCACGTAGAAGGTCTCGAAGGGCGAGCGCTTGTTCTTGTTGTAGGCTCCGAGCAGTCCCATCTCTATGCGCGTCATGAGCACGAGACACTTCTGCCCGCTGGTGAGTGCGGTGAATGTGCGTGTCTTGAATTTCCACTTGTGGTATTCTATCCAGCGGTACTTGTCCTGCAGTTCGGTCTCGTAGGTGGCCGAGCGGTTGTTGGTGGCCAGGTTCTTGTAGTCCTTGTTGTCCCAGAGCGACCAGGGCGGGGTGGCCGTGACCGAGAACAGGAACTCCGAGCCTCGCCTTGGGAAGAGCTGGTTGTCGGTAGAGGTTCGCGTGAGTGACAGGCCGATGTTGATGTTGTTGCAGTTGCCGTTGCTGATGAGGAAGTAGTTCCAGTCGCGCATCATGTAGCGCGTGTAGCCGAGTGTGGCCGTGAGCTGGAAGTAGTCGTCGGGCCAGCGCAGACGCTTTCCCCATCCTATGCTTGCTCCGAACATGCGTATGGTCTTGTCGTCGTCGAGCATCGACTCGTAGTTGTAGGCGTAGTTGTTGTAGTATCCGTAGCCTCCGTAGTATCCGTACATGGAGTTGAGCCACGAGCTGTTGCGGTAGGTGCTTGAGATGTCTGACTGCTTGGAGTAGAACAGTCCCACGTTGAACGAGTTGGGTCGCTTGCCTCCGAACCAGTTGGTGGAGTAGCTCGTTGAGAGCGAGCTGTAGTAGGAGCCGTTGGTCTGGAAGTTGATGCCAAGCTGCTCGCCGTCGCCAATGGGCATGATGCCCCGGTGCATCTTGTTCTTGCCGAAGAGGTTGCGCATGGAGAAGTTGTTGAGCTTCAGGCCTATGCGGCCTATGAGGCCAGTCTGCCCCCATCCAAGCGAGAACTCTATCTGGTCGTTGGACTTCTGCTCGAGCATCCAGTTCACGTCTACCGTACCGTCTTCCGTGTTGGGCACCACCTTGGGCTCCACCTTCTCGGGGTCGAAGAATCCCATTGAGGCGATGTCGCGTGCCGAGCGCATGAGGGCGTCCTTGTTGAACAGGTCGCCGGGCTTGGTTCTTAGCTCTCGCCTCACCACCTCCTCGTACAGTCGGTCGTTGCCGTAGATGCGCACGTGGTTGAGGTGTGCCTGCGGGCCTTCCGTGACGCGCATCTCCAGGTCCACGGAGTCGCCCACGATGTTCACCTCCACGGGGTCAATGTTGGAGAACACGTAGCCGTTGTTGTAGTAGAAGTTGCCGGCGGCGTCCTCGTCTTCGCGCAGTCGCTTCTCTATGTGCCGCTGGTTGTACACGTCGCCCTTCTTCATGCCGAGCACCTGGTTCAGGGCGTCGGTGGTAATCACGGTGTTGCCCACCCAGGTGATGTTGCGCACGTGGTACTGCTGTCCCTCCTCGATGGAGAGCGCCACGTTGACGTGCTTGTCGTCGGCGTTCCACACCGAGTCCTCCAGTATGGCCATGTCGCGGTAGCCCAGCTCGTTGTATTTCTGTACGAGCTGCTGCTTGGCCTCCTTGAATCGCTCGTCGGTGAACTTCTTGGCCTTGAAGATGTTGGCCAGCTTGCCAGCCTCGTGTATCTTGCCGAAGGCACCCTTGGTGAAGAGCGTACCCTTGATTTTGCTGTCCTTGAGCTTCTCGTTGCCTAAGAGCATGATGCGCCTTACCTTCATCTTGGCTTTCTTGTCGATGTTCACGTCGAGTATCACCTGGTTCTTGCCCGTGACGTCGTCGCGCTGCAAGATGTTGATTTCGGCGTTCTTGTAGCCTTTGCTGTCGAAGTACTTCTTGGCCAGTATCTTGGCGCGGTCGATCATGTTGGGCGTTATCTGGCTGCCCTTCATAATGCCGAGCTTCGACTCCATGTCCTCTCGCTCCGACTTCTTCACGCCAGTGTAGATGATGTCGCTCACGCGTGGTGTGAGTGCCAGGTGTATGCAGAGGTAAACCTTTGAGTCGACGATGGAGTCGGCGCTGATGGCCACCTTCGAGAACAGTCCGTGCTTCCAGTAGCGCTTCACGGCCTCGGTAATCTCCTGTCCGGGCACTTCTATCTCCTGGCCCACGCTCAGTCCGCTCAGGCTGGTGAGCACATAGTCCTCGTAGCCTTCAACGCCCTTCACGGCCAGGCCGCCGATGGTGCAGGTGCGTGGCGTGCCGGCGTAGGATATGTCGGGGTTGACAATCTTCTCCTGGGCCATGAGCGTCAGGAGTGGGACATGAAGCATGAGGAGTGTTGCCAGCAACATCCTCCGCCTTGTTCCCAGGCTCGCTTTCACCTTATTATATATATGGTTGTTCATCTTCGTTTTGTTCACTTTTTCGGGTCTTCAGGTGTTTGGGCGGCTTTCCCCCTCTACCTGTGCCTCGGTCTTTCCGAATCGGCGCTGGCGCTGCTGGTAGCTGTCGATGGCCTTGTGCAGCTCCTGCTCGTCGAAGTCGGGCCAGTAGGTGTCGCAGAAGTATAGCTCTGTGTAGGCTATCTGCCAGAGCAGGTAGTTGGAAATGCGCAGCTCCCCTCCCGTGCGTATGAGCAGGTCGGGGTCGGGCATGAAGCTTGTTGCGAGATGCTTGCTGATGGTTTCCTCGGTTATGTCCTCGGCCCTCAGTCCGCCCGTGGCGAGCCTTCTGAGTGTGTTGTTGGGCATCTGCATGTCGTTGGCCTCGGTCACTATCTGTTTCACGGCCTGCGTGATCTCCCACCGGCTGGAATAGCTCAGTGCCACCACCATGGTCATGGCCGTGTTGTGGGCTGTGTTCTCCTCGGTCTGCCGCAGCTTCTGCTGCACCTCGTCGGGCAGTCGCCCGGTGTCGCCTATGACGCGGAAGCGCACGTTGTTCTTCTGGAATATCTCGTCCTCGAGCGAGGTGAGCACCAGCCCCATGAGAGCGGCTATCTCGCTGGATGGCCGGTTCCAGTTCTCGGTGGAGAAGGTGTAGAGCGTGAGGTACTTCACGCCCATCCTGACACATTCGGCGGTGATTCGCCTCACGGTGTCCACGCCAGCCTGGTGTCCGTAGCTGCGTTCTTTTCCTCGCTTGGTAGCCCATCGTCCATTGCCGTCCATGATGATGGCAATGTGCTGTGGTATTGGGTTAGTCTCTGTCATTGTTGCAGGTTTTGCATTTTGCCCAGATGTCGTAGGTGAGCGACAGTCTGAGTACGCTGTATCCGTCGGTGTTCTTAAACAGTCCGCTCCTCTTGATGCCGTAAGGGTCCACGCGCCCGTCGAGGTTGTCGTTGCCAGAGAAGTGCACGTTCCACTCGGCCGTGAGGTTCAGTCGGGTGGCCACCTTGTATTTCACTCCGGCGCCCAGCATGGCGTTGCCAGTGATGACCGTGCCGTGTGGGTTGGCATAGCTCACGCCCAGCCCCAAGGCCATGAAGGGTGTCAGCCTCTTAGCGCCGCGGTATTCGCGTCCGGTGCCGTAGGGCCAGAAGTTGTATTCGAAGCGCAGCCCTATGTCGGCCATCTGGTGGCTGAACGTGTAGGGTGGCTCGTCGGGCGTCTCTCGTGGGTACCAGGTGTCGGTATTGGCCTCGTCGCCCTTGAGCTTGCCTACGCTCATCATTGCTGCCCAGGCCATGCGCGGGTTGGGCCGGTACTTGGCCATTAGCGTCACCATGGGCTGCATGCTGCGGGCGGGGTTGCCGTTGTAGTCGCCCATGTAGGTCACCAGGCCCAGGCCGCCGCCCACCTCCATCTTGTACTCAGGGTCTTCCTGGGCGTAGGTGGCCGTTGCCGCCATCATGGCCAAGGCGAAGGCCATGAGCGTTCTGGTGTGGTTGGCTCCTTTGCTTGTTGGCTTCATGTGCGTTGTCTGCTGGGTGTCTGCCTAACGGGCTGCTTCTTGCTGCTACTTGAGCAGCGTGCCCTTCCACACGCGCTTCGTGGCCTTGTCCTGCAGCCAGAGTGCGCCGTCGCTGGTGGTCTTCACGCTCACGGGGCCGACGACGGCCGTGGGCATGGCGTAGGTGGTGTCGCGGTTCCAGCTGATGCCCTGGTCCAGGCTGCGGTAGATGCTTCCGTTGCTGCCGAAGGCCAGCACGCCGTTGGTGGCGTCGGTGTAGGCCAGGGCCACGCTGATGCCTGCTGGCAGGCAGAAGCGTGAGGCGATGGTGGCGGTGGTGAGGCATTTCCACTGTCCCTCCACCTCGTCGTCATCGTAGATGGTTATCTTGCGCCACACGCTGAGCCTGTCGTCCAGGGCTGTGGTGGCTCCCACGAGCAGTGTGTAGTCGGCGTCGCCCGCCGGGGCGTAGGCCCAGGTGGTGGTGCCTGTGGGCAGCTGGGGCAGCAGGGCGGCATCGCTGGCCAGTGTCTCGGTGCCCCAGTTGTAGCCTCCGTCGGTCGAGGCCATGAGCTGCTGGCCGTTGCCGGTCAGCGCGAAGAGTTCCTTGCGCGAGTTGCCCACGAGCGTCAGCCCCTGTGCCTGTGTGCGCTCGAGCAGGGCCTCGTCGGTGGCGAAGAGGTCGGCGTCGGCGGCTGTGCCCTCTGTCCAGGCTATTCCCCTGGCGTTGCTCTGCTTGGCCACGAGCGTCACGGTGTAGTCCCTGTAGTGCTGTCCGCTGCTGGCGAAGACCCTCAGCAGGCGTGGCACGGAGAAGTCTATGGAGTCGGTCGCGGTGACGTAGAACAGCGAGTCGCTCGTGGTCGACTTGATGAGCACCAGTCCGTTGTGGTAGGCGGTGAGCGTGCACACCACGTGCTTGAGGTCGGTGCCTATGGGCAGCGAGTCGGTGTTGAACACCTTGCCGTTGAGCTGGTCTATGTTCAGCGCGTAGCTCGTTCCGGAGAAGGTGGCCTTGTACACGGAGTCGGAGCCGTCCTTGGCCGTGGTGTGTAGGTATCGGTTGAGTGTGCCAAGCGTGAAGGTAGTCAGCGCCGTGTCTTCGTAGTAGGTAGCCTCGCTATCGTTCGATTTCAGGCAGCCCGACAGCATCGTTGCTGCCAGCGCGACCACGCAGAGCACATAGATTGTCCGTCTCATTGTATGCTTTGTCTCGTTTTTGGCCGCAAATTTACTCACAATTCCGCAAATAGCGGCCATTTTCGGCTTATAATTAAATAAAATATATGATAAAACGCTCGATTTTAAGTTTTATTATTTGTTGAAGAGATAGATGCGGCAGTCCTTGATGCTGCCCGGCGCGCCCTGCTCGGCGCGGGGCAGGTAGTCGAGGGCGGTGGCTGTCTGCTCGCTGCCCAGGTCTACTACCACGAGCTGTGTGCCAGTGGCCTTGCGTGCTGTCTGCCAGTAGGTTGACTCCTGCAGGTCGAAGAGCTTGTCGGCCGTGTGGTTGGCGTTGTCGTCCTCAGAGCTGGCGTAGCTGGCCGTCCAGCTCTCACGGCTCATCCGTTGCCCGTCGGG
>Ga0247608_10005812_pt1 | contig 13230 bp, 15 predicted proteins | sample 176DNAGHGlowgp2_FD_193490 | JGI IMG/M metagenome (GOLD analysis project Ga0247608, IMG submission 193490) | Sheep rumen microbial communities from Palmerston North, Manawatu-Wanganui, New Zealand - 1766 DNA GHGlow gp2 | ecosystem: Host-associated > Mammals > Digestive system > Stomach > Rumen ...
AAAGTAACACAGGGGAAAAGAAACTAAGTTACCATATAGTAACTTACTAGCCTAAATGTAACTAAGTAACCTATTATGACCTACATTCATAGTAACCTAATAACTATATTCTTAGTTTCCATTAACCTAACTTCCCCTTGCCTGCTCGATTGCAAATATTTTCATAAAATTTATTAAAATCTATTGACAAATAGTTAAAAGTGTGCTACAGTATAATTGAGGGATAGGTATGTCAACCTAATCTGTCCCTCTGCGTTCGCCAAACAATTTAGTTAACTAAACGAGAGGAGAGAATTATGGCACGATTTAACTCTGAAATGTATGAGAAACTTTATCCAAGACAGGAGACTGTAAAAACAGAACCGGTGGAAACAGCTGTAGAAACATTTACTCCAACAAAAGATATTGATACGGCAGTAGATGATTCTTCAAATACTACTGCTTCTGCTAATGAAGGGCAGGGTGATGTAAATGGAACAGATAGCAACGCTAATCCTGAATAATGGAGTTGCAGTCGCCATAATTGCATATTTCATATATAGAGATAACAAGTTTATGGAGACTTTACAAAACACTTTAACAACATTGGTTGATACAGTAGATGCTTTAAAAGATACTGTACATGATAAAATTTAGTTGACTAAACGTCAAGAAAGGTGGTATATTATGGCTATGATTAAACAGATTGCAAATATTGTAAATGATGCTGTGGCAGATGCTCTTGGTGAAAATGCTTCAGCAACTCAGCTTGATACAACTGATCTTGTATCATTGGGGAAAGCTATTGAAGATTATGATGCTTATGAAGAGTTTTTCAAATCTCTTGCAAATAGAATTGTTCGTACAGTTTATTTTGTAAGAAAGTATGAAGCTGATGACAGACATATTCTTCGTGATGAGCATGAATATGGTGCTTTTGTTCAGAAAGTATACTATGAGATGCCTGATGCTGTGGATAATCCGACTTATAATTATGATTCTCAGACAGGAAAGTTTTCTCAGGTTTCTCCTTATGACGTTGAAGGTACGGTAGGAGTTTCTGCTCTTGTATATGGAGGCCAGGGTACATGGACTATTGAGATTATTCGACCTGTAGAACAGATTAAAACAGCATTTCTTTCAGATGCAGCTATGCTTTCCTTTATTGATGCTATGTATGTATATGTAGATAATTCATTTACAAAGGAACTTGAAGTTACAGTTTCTATGGCTGCAAATACTGGTATTGCAAATGCTCATGCAAATGGGCTTTCAAGGAATCTTCTTGCAGAATATAAAACAGATCATCCGTCAGCTACTATAACTGCAGCTACAGCTCTTCAGGATCTTGATTTCCTTAAATTTGCAACTATGGAAATTATGCGTACTATTGATAATATGCACAAATTTTCTACTGTATTTAATGCAGAAGGGTATGAAACATTTACACCAACTGATAAAATGGTAGTAGAATTGCTTTCACATTTTGCACGTGCATGTGATATGTATCTTCAGGCTGATACTTTCCACAATGACCTTGTTGCACTTCCTAATTATGACAAGGTATCATTTTGGCAGACAAGCGGTGATAATTTTGATTTTGAGGATACTTCTTCAATCAATATTAAAAATACTGGTATTACAGGAACGGAACATGGTGTTACAGGCGGTGAAGTTGAAATGACAGGTGTTATTGCTTTCATCCATGATATTGAATATGTAGCTGCTTATTTTGGCGAGCGTCATGCGTGGGAGCTTTTCAACCCTCGCTCTGATGTCATTATTCATGGTGAGAAGGCTAGAAAAGGTTTTGCTGTGGATTCTCATGCAAATGGTGTAGTTTTCTATATTGCAGATTAGTTTAGTTAACTAAATGGAGTAGGGTGGAGAAATCCACCCTATTTTTGAAAGAGGTGTGATATGTTTTTAAATTTCTTAGACACTAAAGATGGTAGAAAGCTAACTAAATTAGCTAGAGAGTCTACTACTTATAATGCTTATTATGTTTATTGGAGAGACCAGTTATTTGAACGTATAATGCGATTATTTATCTGGGAAAATACTGGTGATGTAAAGCCTAAAGAAATTGAACAGAGATTAGTATTACAGGGTCATTGTGGTATTACTAAACTTAATAACGAATTAACTGCGTTTTATGGTACTTTCTGGGGTCCTACTAAATATCAAGATGAATGGACTAATTACACAGTCAGATGCCCTATATATTCAGGGCAGCGCACTATAGGAAAAGATATTGTTGTTATTGATAATAATAAACTTCGTAATCCTACTTATGAGTTAGTACATCATTATGCAACTCTTCTTGCTCATACAGAGGTTACATTAGCTAATATTCTTGTTAATGCTAGAGATGCTGGTGGAGTTCCTATAGCTTCAAATGAAAAACAGAAAGCTAGTATTAAACAGTATCAGGGTAAATTGTATAATGGTCAGTTTGATGCTGTTTCTGATATTGGTATGCTTGGAATAGAATATGCTGGCTCTGATAGACGTACAAGTCAGAATGTTATGGATGTATGTATTATTAGAGAAAGATTATTAAAATCGTTTTATTCTGATATTGGAGTGCGTTCTGCATTTGAAAAACGTTCAAATAGTGTTGAAGCTGAAGTAGAAGCTGATACTTCATTACTTTTACTTAATCTTTCAGATATGATTGATAGTAGAGAAAAAGGCTGTGATGAAGTTAATAAAATGTTTGGAACTAGCTGGTCTGTTAGAATTTCTGATGAGATTGATTATAATGTGGAAAATGAACGTATACAGTTTGATACGAATACTGAAATACATATGGCAGATAGTAAAGAGTTTAGTTAACTAAACGAGAGGTGATATTATGTTATGTTCAAGAAGATGTGTTAACCTATATCGAGTAAATGATGTGTATAAAGAGTCAAAAACTCAAAATACACCTCTACTCTCTAATTTTCCTGCTACTTTTTGGCAGAATTATATAGCTAATTATGCTAGATATGATAGAATTTTTAATAGATTATATCGTTCATTTAAGTTATTCGAGCAAGATCCTTTAAAAGAAGTTGATGAAGTATTAGATGAATTTACAGAAAATGTATACGACCATTTATTGATTCATCAAAAAAAGTATGAAGAATTATATAGAATTAATGTTGTTCCTGATGATTCATATTCTGTAATTGATAATTATGATATTACCGAAACTCTTGAAAGAACAACATTAGATGATGTTGAAAATAAAAGTGGTGCTAGAACAGATTCTACAACTAGAAATATAGGTCAAAAAACTGATTCTAGAACACATACTGAAGGTGCTAAAAATGATAGTAGATCAACAATTCATGGCGCCATTCAGAAAACAGGTAGTGAAACTTTAGGTGCTAGACAGGACTCATCTTCATATACACAAGGAGCACAAAATAATTCTAGCACTGATAAAGTTGCTCCATATGATTCTGAAAACTTTTATAACAATAGAAATGTTCAAGATTCTATTGGAAATCGTAATGATACTACATCAACTAATACAGGTTCACAAAGCAATTCAAGTTCTGAAAATATTGGATCTTATACAGATACAGAACAGATTTCACAAGGTGCTAGAACAATTACAGATTCTGTAACTGAAGGAGCTCATACTGATTCTGAAAATATTACAAAGGGAGCGCAGACTGATACAAAAACTGCAACAGGTACTGAAGAATATACATTACGTCGAAAAGGTAATATTGGTGTTATGACTTCTACTGATGTCATGAAGAAAGCCGCTGAATTTTGGACTGAATGGGATTTCTATTCTTACATTTTTGGTGAAATTGCAAAGGAATTGCTTATAGTTTAGTTAACTAAACGGAGAATTATTATGGCTAGAGTGAAGAAAAAATATTATGATATGTCTAATCTTTTAAAGACAAACGCACAGTATATGATGCTGTTAGGACAGCGTGCAAATGGCAAAAGTTATCAGGTTAAGTTGCATGTGTTAAAACGGGCTTATGAAGATGGTGTGAAATTTATATATCTTCGCAGACATGATAAAGATATTAAACAGCGTTTTGTTTCAGCGTATTTTGGAGATATGCCGATAGAAAAAATAACTAATGGTAATTACAACGGTGTTGAAGCATATCAAGGTTCTATTTATTTCACTTTTTATGATGAGAGTAAAAAGAAGAATGTAAGAGGTGAGGAAATAGGCAGATACTGTGCTTTAAATGTTTATGAAAGGTATAAATCACAAACATTTGTAGATTTTGATAGTATTATTTATGAAGAATTTATAACTGATTCTACATATTTATATGATGAGCCTAGATTACTTCAACAGTTTGTTTCTACTGTGGCAAGGCATTCTGAAATTAGAGTATTTCTTATTGGTAATACTCTTACTAGAGTATGCCCCTACTTCTCTGAATGGTGTCTTGATGGTGTATTAAATCAAAAAATAGGAACTATAGATGTATATCATTTTCACGTTGAAGATACTGTAATTGACATAGCTGTTGAATATTGTGCTAATGCTAAAGTAGAGAATAAAATGTTCTTTGGTCAAACAGCTAAACAGATTGTTCATGGGGAATGGGATACAAAAGATGTTGCTAAATTGCCTAAAAAACAAGATGTCTATGAAACAGTTTATGAGATTCTGTTAACATATCAGAAGTTCAGCTTTGTCATTCAGTTACTAGTAGATAATGAAGATGGTGGTAGATTGGTTTATGTATATCCTTATACAGGACATAGAAAAATCTATAGACAGTTAACTGATTCTTTCAGCGATAAACCTAATATTTCTGCTAGACTTGATACAAAACGTAGACCGGAAGCTATTATAGCTGAATGCTTTAGACAGAATAAAATATGTTACTCTGATAATATGACTGGTAGTGATTTTAAAAATGTGAATAACGTTTTTAGAATAGGGCAGTTATTTAGTTGACTAAACGGGGGTTATTATGAATGTATATTTATGTTCTATGAATAGTGAAAATAATGCTATAAATAAATCAATTACCACTATTAAACACGTTACTGCTGTTGCAAAAGGTGATTGTTCTATTTACAGACCAACGCTTATACTATCTCATGATTCTACAATGGAAAATATAAACTATTTATATATACCGGAATTTGAAAGATATTATTTTATTACAAATATTACTGGTATGACAGGTTCAAGGTATGAAGTTACTTGTAAATGTGATGTGCTTGAAAGTTTTAAAGAAGAAATTCTTGGATTGAGAGTTATACTTGATAGTACACAAAATACAGGAAAGAATAATTATTTGAATGGTGAAGCTTGGGTTCATAATGTAAAGGATATGACTTTTATAGAGCCATTTCCTAGAGGTTTACGAACTGAACCAGAGAACATTCTTATTACAGCCGGTGGACTTTATACATAGTTTAATTAACTAAACGGAAAGGAGTATATTATGGCAGTACCTAATATTGATTATGGACAAATGTTACAATATATTAGAGCAGCATATGAACAGGGATTAACTTCATGGGCACAAGTTGATGAAGCGTTAGCTGCTGACGCATCGTATAGTTTGTCTAATTATGCAGCATATTTTAAATCTAATCCAGCTGCTTTTAAAGTAATTGAAAATAGTAATGCAAGTTTACGTAGCGTATCAACTCAAATTTCTAGTGAAGTGTTAACTGAAAGTCCTGCTAGTGCTATAAATTCAAATTTAGGCAGTTCAGTAGTATCTGAAAGTGCTTATGTAGAAGTTCCTGCTAATATGACAGCAGAAGCTGGTGCTACTACAGGTAGGTTTTCAGCAGGTTTAAATCTTGGTAGTAAAGTTGCTACAGGCACTCGGTTTGTATTTGGAGAAGTTGCCCCTGCAGTTGGTGCAGCTATGACAGGATGTGCTTTAGGAAAAACTATTGATGGTGCTATTTATGATATTGGAGAAGCTCTTAACACTAATCCACCTTGGGCTTTAGATCCTAGTACATGGGGAAGCCTAACCAGTGATATTGATGAAAACGACCCTTTATATGTTCAGTGGGCAGGGAAAGCTTTAAACTTTTTACTTGGTATAAATCCAGATGATGGAACAACTACAGCATATATGGATGAAAATGCAGTTGCGGCATACGCTCAGTGGTTGTATCAGCAAGGAGTATTTGATAGTTCATTTTCGCCTGTCTCTATTGATGTAGGAAATTATCAAACTAGCTCTGTTCTATATGTTACAACTTTAGGAGATGTATTTTATAATAACTTATTACCTTCTGCTACATCTGATTATACAGATGATGTAAATTATAATAATTTTTTTGATGTGACTTCCTATACTGCTGATATGCCAGTGATTATTCGTAGAACATATTTGAGTAGTAGTAGTAACTATTTAGAAGCATATCCTATAAATTCTTTTTTAACTGATAATTTAATAGTTAATTCTATTAACGATAAAATTGCTAATGTCTCAGCTCGTATAGCTGTTTACGGTTTTCTTCGCATTTACACATCACAATATGTTACTGATGGTAAATCACGTTTATTTACTTATGATAGGAAACCAAAAATATCAGATTTGAGTCTATCTAAATTATATATGGCATCCAATATTTCTGAATTGTTAATTCCTAATTTACCGAGTGTACACAATATTTATTTTGCCGGAAAACAAGTTACTAAACCAGGAGTTGGTGATCAAACAGATGCGGTATTACCAGACACATCTACATGGTTAAATCCTGAAGCTATTGGTCAATATTTAGCGCAGTATTTTCCACAGATAGATCCTGATTGGGCTGATAAAAAAGTAACACAGACTGTTCCGCAACCAGATGGAAATCCCATAACTTATACCTATGTTCCTGTTCCTATGGTACAGTTTGATCCTACAACTCAAACAAACCCTTCAACTGGACCATTTAGTCAACTAAATCCTGTAGTACAACCTGACTTAGACCCTCAGTTGAACCCTATTGTAAATACTATACCACAACTTATTGCACAGCCTATACAACCTAACCCAGATATTCCTACAAATCCTTCTGATACTGGAAGTGGTGAAACACCACCTGTTTATGTACCTGTAATAAACCCTGAAATTTCTACTGGTATGTGGGCTGTATATAATCCTTCAGATGATGCTTTAGCGTCATTTGGTAGATGGTTATGGAGTAGTAATTTCGTAGATCAGATTAAAAAATTATTTAACAATCCGATGGATGCTATAATTGGTTTACATCAGGTATATGCCCCTGTTACTAAAGGTAGAAAGGAGAATATTAGATGCGGATATATTGATAGTAATGTGCTTAGTGATATTGTGGCTAGAAGATATTCTAAGTCAGATTGTGGCACTATATATTTGAAAGAATATTTTGGTAATGTTTTTGATTATGATCCTTATACTCAAGTATCTATATATTTACCGTTTATAGGAGTTGTACCTTTAAAAACGGCTGATGTTATGCGAGCTAGGCTTACTGTATTATATCATTTTGATGTTTTAACAGGTGCTTGTTTAGCTGAAATACAGGTTAAACGAGATGGTGCAGGCGGTGTTATTTATACGTTTACAGGTTCATGCGCAGTTTCATTACCATTTTCATCTGGCTCTTATATGAATGCTGTTGTTGATGCCGCTATGGTGGGTATAAATTCTATAGGTGCAATCGCATCAGGTTTTAGTGGTAATTTATTAGCTATGACCATGTTTGCTGGCGGTGCTATTGCTAATACTTTTAAAGAGCATACTTCAGTGCAGAAATCAGGATCTTTTTCTGGTAATGCAGGTGCTATGGGTGGTAAAACACCATACTTAATAATCACCAGACCGCAGACAGAACTTGCAGCTAATTATCAACACTTTGTAGGTATACCTTCAAATGAAAATGTTGTGCTTGGAAGTGTATCAGGATACGCTAAAGTTAAATCAGTTCATGTAGAAGCTGTTACTAATGCTAGTGAAGAAGAAAAACGTGAGATTGAAAGCTTATTGAAATCTGGTGTATTGATTCAATAGTTTAGTTAACTAAACAAAGAGGGTAGAAAATCTACCCTCTTTAATATTTAGAATGTACTTCTTAACTTATTGTAGAACGAATCTGAAAATTCCCCAGTATTTATTTTAGCGTGTTCTATTAGTTTTGAATATTCATCAGTTAATTTTATTTTATATCCGGTTCTTCTCATGTTTATACCATATCGGTATGTGCTAATATAACCATCAGGATATACTACTGTTGGCATATTTTCAAGATATTTTGAAAGATTTTTCTTTACAGGTCTACCTTCAATACCTTTATCATTTATAAATGTCATTGATTCACCTCTTATATTTATACTATCTTTATCAAAGTCAAATCCATCTTTAAAATTTTCAATATCATCCAGTAATAAATATACAGCGTCTTTATTTATACCGGATACAGTTAAATGTAGTTTCTTATCTTTCTTTCTTCTTTCAACATATCGTTTTGCACCTAATGATATAAATTCAATGCAATCATCTTCTTTATCAAATATACCTAAAGGCTTTTCTTTTCCGTCTGGTGCTTTAGGTCTAGTTCTTTTAAAATCAATATTATGATATTCACATGCTTTTCTTAATTTTTCGGTAATCTCTTCATTGTACCAACTAAAATCATGCTCACCTATTACAAATATAGAATCTGTATCTGCGTATAGCATTTCATCATCGCATCTATTTATACATTTCCAAAGATTTCTTCTTGCATATGCTGTTATATAAATTCCCCAACTATAATTTAAAAAGTATCGTTTCTCTCTAGGCGACCAATGCCGCCTTTTCTCTAATTGTTCTGCTACATAATCATAATCAAGTTTTTGTATTTTCCATTCATCATTTACCATTTCTACTTCTTTTTGAATTATTGCAGTGACGCACATTCCGAATAAAGAATTGATATATTGTTTTGATTGCATATATAATTCTTCCATATCTTTTACGCCTTTTAATGAAGTTTTGTTTTCGTATAATTCTAAGATATATTCAACAAGTTTCTTTGGTAAATAACGTTTATGGCTTCTCCATAGTTCTAATACCTCAGTAGAATCTTCATCCCATGTGTAATTATCTCTTATGATAAGGTAATCTTGTTCTGTCATAAACATTGTTACTTCATCGGCTGATATTATTCTACCATTATCAAACTTAATCTTTTTGCCTGCACATTTTGAAGCCTGCATATATGTGTTGTATGATATGGATTTTAGTTGACTAAACTTGATTTTTATCAAATATGCGTTATTCTCCATCTGCTTATCTGTTGGTATTTCTTTCAATCCAGTATAAACCCACGGCGACATTGGATACTTTTCAGCAATCATTACAGTTGGATATGATGAGGCGAAATCATAATGCTGTACTAAATCATATATTACCATTCCGGCAAATGCTCTATTTGCGTGTGTATATCCACCTGCAAATATATCCATCAACATTTTATATTCTTCTGGATTTTTAGGTACAAGTTTTTTGATAAATTTAAGGTACTTTAAATCAGATGTTAACCTTTCTTTCACTTCCCTTCTTACTGTTCCTGTTTGTGTTAAAGGAATGTTACGAATCGTACCATAACGTTTTAAGTATGTTTGAATACCTGCATATACAACTCGACAATCGTATTCACAATAATCCATTTCAGTATCTGTCAATGGTGTTAACGGTGTTCTCATTACTTCATAATCCAAATCACCTACCTTTTTATGCACTCCTAACTGATCACCCCATGTCTCAAGTGACAATCGAGTTAACATGTATGAACACCGAAACTCGATATTTGGAAACTCCTTTGCACTACATTTCATAGGTTTATGCGGTTGTCTGGCGAAGATTTTATCCCATGTAATGATATTCTTTAGAAACTGAAACTCATATGACAGGTTATGTACCCAAATTACAACTTCTATATTTTTTGGAATATCTGCTAATACCTGTACAAAGTCACGCAATTCTCTGCCATAGTATACTTTATCATTGATTGAAAATTGCCATATATAGCAGAGCGCCAATGCTTGTAAGTCTTTCCAATAATCGTTAGATTTTCCCGGAATGTATGAGATAACATTTCCTTTTTCGTCAATCCATGATGAAGAAACTTCAATATCGAATGTAAGAATATCATTACAATATTTATTATATCTTGTTTTATCACCCCTTTTCTTTGCTTTAGTAATTTTAATATCTAAATTAAAATCATAGTCTTTTAATTGACCTGCGTATCGCTCCATCATAGTTTAGTCACCTAAATTAGCATGTGTATTACTGCCTTTAATATTATCCATTATTTCTTACTCCTTTCAAGATTTGCAGCTTCCCTTATTGCTTGTACTAAATTGTCAACTCTTTGTTTTGCATCAATTCCTTTATGTGCTTTCAACTCATTATTAACAATTTTAACTAAATCAATTTCCAAACCTTCATCGACAGCCTCAGCATATTCTTCTACTAAGGCCATGTAATCAAATGTACCCAAGATTTCATCACCTAATGTTCCGAATGCATCAACCATAGATTCGTACGCTTCTAATGACATGTCATAACCATTATCTGTTGTAAAAGATTCATATGCCTGCCATATTTTATCTTTTTCTTCCTGAATCGCTTCCGGAGTAATCGTATCCATTCTTTTAAATTCCTCGAATCTTTTTGCTCTTGCTAAAAGCTGAGATTTCTTTTGTCCTCTGAATCCTATTTTAAGTTTATCGCCCTTTGTGGGGTTTATTCTTAATAACTTTTCAGTTACTCTATCGAAAACCGGATCATGCAAATTGAGTTTCTTATAAGAATCAATCCGCGCATTGGCTTCCTTTGTGCTTTTGCGGATGTAGTCTTTTAACTCTTCTACAGTCCATTTATTACTAGGAATATTATCGTTTTTCATGTTAAACTCCTTTCATAAAAATAGGGACGGATTTTCATCCGCCCCACGTTTAGTTGACTAAATCTGTTATCAGATGAAGTCGTCAAGTGAATCGTCCTCAAACGGATTTTCTTCCCATCTGTTCAACCATAATGTGTATCCAACAGCAGTATTACCGTCCTCGGTTTCGTATGTCCTTCTAGACAGATTCGCATCCTTTTTATCAAAGATGATCTTCGTTGGGAATACTAACGGCACTTCGCAATCATACGTATCTTTGAACTTTACACCCACAGACAATTCTGTTCCGTCTTTTCTGGCCAATCGACCGAAATATGTGTAAAATGATCTACCATCTTTTCCAGTTCTTTTCTTTGAGAATACGTTAATTTCAGACATGTTAAGTCTCCTTTCTAAAATAATGCTTTCTTTACTTTCATCTGAATCTTCCGGCATATATTACTTAAACATATGCCATCAGGAATTTCTTTATCGACATCTTCACAGATTCGCAATTCTCTCGACATAGCAGCGAGAAAAATTCGTTTTTCCGTATCACTAAAATCAAGATCTTCTAACTTAACTAAGTATTGTATATCGGCCAATTCCTTATTCAATATTTAACTCCTTTCTGTCGATTTCACCATAGACTTTTCAATAATATACATTCTACTACGATGATCGTTTGAATCTATATTAGAAGTCTCACAATTAAATAAAGTATCTAAACAATACTGCAAGTCACCTTTACAAATAATTCTACGTTCATTAGAATCTGAACGCTCAACCAATCTATATTTTGGAATCATGCGAACCTCATTTCTAAAAACTCATCAGCATGAATGTATAAAACATAATCGTCGATTGCCAACCTAACAATCCGACTGTTTATATTGTTCAAGCTGAATCTTGTTTTTGAATTAACAATTATGTGACAATCATAAAACAGAATGCCGTCCTCATCGTATTTCTGAATCAAAGTTACCGGAATCTCTGAATCGACTATTTTTTTGAATCCGGCATGACTAAGTCCTGTAATAACTATGTGCATTTTGTTCTCCCTTCGTTTAGTTAACTAAACGGGATTGGGGACTTTTCAGTCCCCGTTCCCTATTCAGTTATTTATCTGTTCTTCAGTTCTTCGGCAAGTTTGTTATTTTTTATACGGAACTGTTCGCACTTCTTGACAGCTTCAGCCATATTGGAAAGATATTCAACAAAATCTGTGGGTGTGAGTTCCTTTGTCTGTATTTCTTTAAAATCTTCCCCATTTTCAGACGTTCCGTAAATGGTTTCTGTAACCATGTAGACCGGATGACCGTCAACGATTTTTGTCTGTACGTTAAACATATTGTAATGTTCCGTTTCGGCTTCTTTGCTTTCCGTTTCCGGATTCTGAACTTCGTTTGTGATGTCAGTTTCTTTACCTTCAGTATCTATTGCGGTTAATTCATCTTTAAACCGCTTTATCCACTCTTTAACTCTTTTTGACGGTGTTCCGGCATTAATGGTATAGCCGTTTTCCTCAAGCCATTCGATGAAATCTTTAGTTGCGCTAACCTTTTTATCATTTTCATCTTTTACCGTGACGGTTTTTAACAAATAGGCGTTTGTCACAGTAATATTTTCCTCATTAAAGCGATCACGGTTACCGTCAATGAAATCGACAGCCCCAACTAACTGTGAAATCGCGCCGTTAGTTACACCCATAAATTGAGCGAAGTCCTTCTGACGTTCAAAATCATCTTTCCATAATTCACCTCTTATAATGTTACTGTAACTACGTGCATAGTTCCAACTACTTTTGTGCATTTTTGCCATCTCTGACAAGATACTTTTAAGATTTTTACCCAGTTCCTTGTTCCCTACCTGAAACGTTGTTCCATTCATCATAATTTCCATTTTCTCGTTTTTGTTCTTTGCCATTGTTTTTTCCTCTCTTTCCGTTTGCGTTTAGTTGACTAAACGGCTTGAATCAGGATTTTAATTGTAACAATTTTGTAACAATTTTGTAACAATTCTGTAACATTTGGGTTTTCCCTGATTCGGTTGTAATGTTCTGTGAGGATATATCTATCCTCAAGTATATTGTAGCAAATGATTACCTTTTAGTCAACATATTTATTGTTAAACTTTTATTACAACTAATGTAATAAATCTGTAATATTTATAAATGTAGGTACTTATAAAGGTAGTATCAACTACAATAATAGGTAATTATAATATTAGGATCAACTACAATAATAGGTGACAGGAGACTATAAAGGTAGTTGGAACTAAACTATACGTATAGTTGATTGTTAAGATCTGTTAACCAGTGTTAGGGGAGTCTTACTTGAGTTAATTAACCCAAATTTGAGTTAGTCATGACTAACAGTTCCCCTCTGTTACTTT
>Ga0247608_10005815_pt1 | contig 13227 bp, 7 predicted proteins | sample 176DNAGHGlowgp2_FD_193490 | JGI IMG/M metagenome (GOLD analysis project Ga0247608, IMG submission 193490) | Sheep rumen microbial communities from Palmerston North, Manawatu-Wanganui, New Zealand - 1766 DNA GHGlow gp2 | ecosystem: Host-associated > Mammals > Digestive system > Stomach > Rumen ...
TTGGTGACGGCTAATAACTCCCGCAGGTTCTGGATAGCAGGAGGTATTGAGGTGATGAAATGCTGTTTCCGCTCGAAATAGCCACGGAAACCGTATGCGCCTAACACTTGCAGGATGCGGAACAGGACGAAGAGTGACAACCGTGCCACGAAATGATGGGGTGTCGGTACTTCGGTAAACTGTTTCAGCGCATTATAGTATTCATACACCAGTTCACGACGTAACTTATAGGGATATTTCGCTGAAGCCTGCCAGAGGAAAGAGGCAAGGTCATAGTAATATGGTCCTTTACGTCCACCCTGGAAATCAATAAAGTAAGGAGACCCCTTCGGGTCGAGCATCACGTTACGAGCCTGGAAGTCACGATAGAGAAAGGCATCACACTTCTCTGCCGTCAAGTCTTTGGCGAGCAAACGGAAGTCTGCCTCCAGTTTCAACTCATGGAAGTCGAGTTCTGTCGCCTTCAAGAAGCAATACTTAAAGTAATTAAGGTCGAAGAGTACAGAGTTCACATCGAACTCCGCCTGAGGATAACAATTGGAGAAATCTAACTCACGGGCTCCACGCATCTGGATATTCGGTAACTCACGGATGGTACGCTTCAGCAGTTCCTGCTCTTTCAAGGTATAACGCCCACCAGCCTCACGTCCACCACGGATAGCGTCAAACAACGACACGGTACCAAGATCTGTTTGCAGATAACGCAACTCATCCTCGCTGACAGCCAACAGGTGTGGCACCGGTAACTGTCTCTTCGTAAAGTGACGGCACAGATAAATAAAGGCATGGTTCTCATCACGGCTGGTACCTATAACACCCACCACGGTAGAACCGTCTTGCGCTGTCATCCGGTAATACACACGGTTGCTTCCCGCAACGGGCAACTGCTCTGTCTGCACAGGCTCTGCCCCACTCCATTGCTTATATAGATTTAGTAACTGATGCATATATTGCTTGCAAAGTTACGAAAAGTCGAGAGCAAAACAAAAGAATTAATTCATTTTTTTGCCGAGACGGAGTAAGTTCGCCATCTTTGATGGCAAAGTTACGAAAAAACGAGAGAAATGCAAAAGAAAAGGTTGCTTTTCTTTTCATTTCAGAGTGACAAGTAAGTTCGGCGATGCCAAAGTTACGAATAAGAAAGCACAATACAAAATAATTTGTTTTAAAAGACATAAAAAACCGACTGTCTCACGACAATCGGTTTTGAAACAAACTACTTAAAAACTAATCTACTAAAACAAATCAAAAAAATATCTTTATTTCGCTAAATCTCAATATTATCTTGTCAAGGCTTTTAACCTTTCGACGATGCAAAGATAGTAAGTTTGCGCACACAAAACAAGCATTTCTTTGAAAAAGTTATACAGAAATTGATTTAAATCAATGCGAGGAGCCGAAATTTCTTCCAACTCCTCGCATTTTGATATGTCTGGTTTACAAAACGTTACATTACATCATGCCACCCATACCAGGATTTCCCATTGGCATAGCAGGCTCTTTCTCTGGTTTGTCAACAATCAGACATTCCGTTGTCAGGAACATACCAGCAATTGATGCAGCATTCTCCAGTGCGACACGTGCAACCTTTGCAGGATCAACGATACCAGCCTTACGCATGTCCTCATACTCATCAGTACGGGCATTGTAACCGAAGTCACCCTTACCCTCACGTACTTTCTGTACAACAACGGCACCCTCGCCACCGCCATTGACTGCAATCTGACGCAGAGGCTCCTCAATGGCACGGCAAATAATATTAATACCTGTCTGTTCATCAGCATTAGCACCCTTGACATTAACTAATGCCTCCTGGGCACGGATGTAGGTTGTACCACCACCAGCGACAACACCTTCCTCGATAGCGGCACGAGTAGCGCAGAGGGCATCATCCACACGGTCTTTCTTCTCCTTCATCTCCACCTCACTGTTGGCACCGACATAGAGAACAGCAACACCACCTGCCAATTTGGCAAGACGCTCCTGCAATTTCTCCTTGTCATAGGAAGAGGTTGTCAGTTCAATCTCCTTCTTGATCTGGGCGATACGATCCTGGATAGCCTGTTTTTCACCTGCTCCATTGACAATAGTCGTATTATCCTTAGAAACAGTTACCTTGTCACAAGTACCCAGCATCTCAAGTGTAGCCTGCTCTAACTTTAAGCCCTTCTCCTCGCTGATAACAACACCACCTGTCAGGATGGCGATATCCTCGAGCATAGCCTTACGACGATCGCCAAAGCCAGGAGCCTTGACAGCACAAATCTTCAAACCACCACGCAGACGGTTAACGACCAAAGTCGTCAGAGCCTCAGAGTCTACATCCTCAGCAATCACGAGCAATGGGCGACCACTCTCTGCGGCTGGCTGCAGAATAGGCAGGAAATCTTTGATGTTAGAGATCTTCTTGTCATAAATAAGGATGTATGGATTCTCCATCACACACTCCATTTTCTCGGAGTCTGTCATGAAGTAAGGTGACAGATAACCACGGTCGAACTGCATACCCTCAACGACACCGATATGGGTATCACGGCTCTTGCTCTCCTCGATAGTGATGACACCATCCTTAGAAACCTTACGCATAGCGTCGGCAAGCAGTTTACCAATCTCCTCGTCGTTATTAGCAGAAACAGTGGCAACCTGTTCAATCTTATCGTAGTTGTCGTCTACCTTCTCCGCATTGTCCTTGATGAAGTCAACAACAGCCTTCACAGCCTTGTCGATACCACGTTTCAAGTCCATGGGATTAGCACCGGCCGTCACATTCTTCAGACCTTCTGTCACGATAGCCTGTGTCAGGATGGTAGCAGTGGTCGTACCGTCACCGGCATCGTCACCCGTCTTTGAGGCAACACTCTTAACGAGTTGTGCACCTGTATTCTCAAACTTGTCCTCCAACTCGATTTCCTTAGCAACGGTCACACCGTCCTTGGTAATCTGTGGAGCACCGAACTTCTTCTCAATCACAACATTACGTCCCTTAGGACCTAAGGTTACCTTCACTGCATTGGCAAGTTGATCCACACCGTTCTTCAGCAGATCACGAGCCTCAATATTGAATTTAATATCTTTTGCCATAATACTTTACTTTTTCAATATACCGATATTACAAAATTATTTCTCAATCACTGCCAACACGTCACTCTGACGCATCATCAGGTATTTCTCACCCTCAAATTCCAACTCTGTACCAGAGTATTTGCCATACAGCACTTCGTCACCTGCTTTCAGGATCATCTCCTCATCCTTTGTTCCCTGACCAACAGCCTTAATGGTTCCATGCAGGGGTTTCTCCTTTGCCGTATCAGGAATGATGATACCGCCAATCTTCTCTTCTGCCGGTGCGGGCACTACCAGCACACGGTCTCCTAATGGTTTGATATTCATAATACTTAAATTTTAAAATGAAACTTCTGCCCGAAAAGAAGCGAAAAACGTGCCAATCTTTCCCAACTGACACTTTGGCAGAAAACCACTACACCTTATTGTATTTTATAAAAAAGACTATAAAAATTTTGTTTTCTTCTCACTTATTCGTACCTTTGCAAAATATAGTCAATTTTAAATAGGTTATGAAAGATTTTATCAAGTATGTATTTGCCACCGTTACTGGCATTATCGTGTTTTCCCTTATCATGGGAATTCTTTTCGTGATTTCCTTAGTAGGACTTGCCGCCTCATCGGCATCTTCTGTTCCTGTGGAAGACAACTCCGTATTCACCCTGATGCTTTCAGGTCAAGTGAACGAACGCGCTGAGGAAGACATCATGGCTCTCTTGAACGGACAAGTCACTGAGAACATTGGACTGGACGACATCATTACCTCCATCAAGAAAGCAAAGGACAACGAGGACATCAAGGGTATCTATCTGGAGTCTGGACTTTTCTCTATCGACACCCCTGCCTCTGCCCATGCCATCCGTGAGGCATTGCTCGACTTCAAGAAAAGCGGTAAATGGATTATTGCCTACGGTGATAGTTACACACAGACCACCTATTATATTTGCTCTGTGGCTGATAAGGTTTACCTGAACCCACAAGGAATGGTTGACTGGCATGGTCTTGCCTCCAACCCCATGTTCCTCAAAGACCTCCTCGCTAAGTTTGGGGTGAAATACCAACTCTGCAAGGTAGGTAAATACAAGAGTGCTCCAGAGATGATGACTGCCGACGGCATGAGCGAGCCTAACCGTGAGCAGGTGACTGCCTATATGACTGGTATCTGGAAAGTGATGCTGAAAGATGTGTCAGAAAGTCGTAAGATATCTGTTGACTCCCTGAACGCTTACGCAGACCGCTTTGTCGCCCTCGCCGACCAGCCTGACTTGGTGAAGATGAAGATGATCGACAAACTGATGTATACTGACGAAGTAAAGGGGGAGATAAAGAAACTCCTGAAGATAGATGCTGACGACCATATCAAGCAACTCTCTCTTTCGGACATGATCAACGTGAAAGGTAAGAAAGAGAAAGGTGAGGAGATCGCCGTCTACTACGCCTACGGTGACATCATTGACACAGAGACAGCCGATCTTGTTCAGCAGGAGCATAATATTGTTGCCACTACCGTTTGCAAAGACTTGGAGAAACTTGCCGAGGACGACGATGTGAAGGCTGTGGTATTACGTGTAAACTCTCCTGGCGGTTCCGCCTATGCCTCTGAGCAGATATGGCATGCCGTCACCAATCTGAAGGCAAAGAAGCCTGTTGTTGTATCTATGGGTGGCTATGCGGCATCTGGTGGCTACTACATCAGTTGCGCTGCCAACTATATCTATACCGAGCCTACCACCATCACCGGCTCTATCGGTATCTTCGGTATGTTCCCTGATATCAGTGGACTGCTGACCGACAAACTGGGTATTAAGTTTGACGAGGTGAAGACCAACAAGCACGCTGCTTTCGGTACCATCGCACGTCCTTTCAACGAAGAGGAGATGGCACTGCTTGACCAGTATATCGGTCGCGGCTATGAACTCTTCCGCAAGCGTGTCGCTGACGGTCGCAAACTGTCCGTAGATGCCGTAGAGGAGATTGCCCAGGGGCGTGTATGGTTAGGTAACGATGCACTCGGCATTAAACTTGTTGACGCTATCGGTTCTTTGGACGACGCCGTGAAGAAGGCAGCACAACTCGCAAAACTTAATGAATACAAGACGGCATCTTACCCTGCTCCTACTGACTGGATGGATCAGATCATGAGTGTCACCAACAAGGAAAGTTACCTTGACGAGCAGATGCGTGCCACCTTAGGAGAGTATTATGAGCCTTTCCATTACATCAAAGGCATCAACAAGCAGAGTGCCATTCAGGCTCGTCTGCCCTATTTCCTCCATATAAAATAAATAAGGTGTATGAGGGTTGAGGGTGATTTCATCGTCATCAACAAGTGGCTATTGCCTTTGAGTTGGCTCTACGGCTTAGGTGTCAAGTTGCGCAATATGGCGTTTGAACTGGGCATTCTGAAGAGCCGCTCATTCGACGTGCCCGTCATCTCGGTAGGAAATATCACCGTGGGCGGTACGGGCAAGACCCCTCATGTGGAGTATTTAGTGAAATGCCTCAAGGACCGTTTCCACGTCGCAGTGCTCAGTCGTGGTTATAAGCGCAAGAGCAAGGGGTTCATCATCGCCAAGGCACAGACGACGATGCCAGAGATTGGTGATGAGCCCTACCAGATGAAACAGAAATTCCCCGATGTGACTGTTGCCGTTGACAAGAGCCGCTGTCATGGCATCGACGAGTTGACGAGCAACGACCAGAGGTTGGATGTCATCCTGCTTGACGACGCTTTCCAGCACCGTTATGTGAAACCGGGGGTAAACATTCTGCTGGTCGACTATCACCGTCTGGTCATCTACGACACCTTACTCCCTGCCGGACGACTCAGGGAACCGTTATCCGGAAAGGACCGTGCTGACATCGTCATTGTCACCAAATGTCCGAAGGATCTGAAACCGATGGAGTATCGCGTCATCACCAAGGCGATGAATCTCTATGCCTATCAGAGTCTGTTCTTCACGACTTTGGAATATGACGACCTCCAGCCTCTCTTCGGAGGAGAACCTCGTCCGCTGAGTAGTCTGCAACTCAATGAGCAGATCCTTCTGCTTACAGGTATTGCCTCACCAGAGCAGATTATCCATGACCTGACACCCTACACCAAGAACCTCACTCCCCTCACCTTCGCCGACCACCATCAGTTCAAGAAGAGGGACATCCAACTGATCAACGAGACTTTCGCGCAACTCCCCGAGCCTCGTTGTATCATCACCACAGAGAAGGATGCTACCCGACTCCATGATGCGGAAGGTTTGAGCGAGGAGGTGCGCAAGAACATCTATACGCTTCCTGTTAGTATCCATTTCATGCTGGAGCAGGGAGACACGTTTAACCAATATATCATAGGCTATGTACGAAAGAATTCAAGAAACAGCATCCTGGTTAAGGCAAAGGATGACCACAAGCCCAAAGACAGCAATCATTCTGGGAACGGGACTCGGACAATTAGTTTCCGAAATAACTGACAAGCAGGAGATACCCTATAGTGAAATCCCCAACTTCCCCGTATCTACGGTAGAGGGACATAGCGGAAAACTCATCTTCGGCAAGTTAGGTGGTGTCGACATCCTTGCCATGCAGGGACGTTTCCACTTCTATGAGGGCTATTCCATGAAAGAGGTGACCTTCCCTATCCGTGTCATGTATGAGTTGGGCATCAAGACGCTCTTCGTATCGAATGCCGCTGGTGGTATGAATCCTAAGTTCAAGATTGGCGACCTCATGATTATCACCGACCATATCAATTTCTTCCCGGAGCATCCTTTGCGTGGCAAAAACTTCCCTACCGGTCCACGATTCCCTGATATGCATGAGACTTACGACAAGAAACTCATCCAATTAGCCGCCGATATCGCCTATGAGAAGAAGATCCGTGTCACATACGGTGTGTATATCGGTGTACAAGGTCCTACCTTCGAGACACCTGCCGAATATAAGATGTACCACCTCTTTGGTGCTGATGCCGTGGGTATGTCAACGGTTCCAGAAGTGATTGTTGCCCACCATTGTGGCATCCGTACTTTCGGTATCTCTGTTATTACCGACCTCGGAGGTTTCGACGAGCCTGTGGAGGTCAGCCACGAGGAGGTTCAAGAGGCTGCAAATACCGCCCAGCCTTTCATGACTGAGATTATGCGAGAGATGATTATCCGCTCAGAAAAGGTTGAATCACAAAAGACCGAAATGTTCAATACAGATCACCCCATAGAAAAATGGAAATAGCCAAATTAGGAGAGTTCGGCTTAATCGACCGACTCACAAAAGATATCAAACCGCAGAACGACTCAACGAAATATGGCGTAGGCGACGACTGTGCCGTACTCCACTACCCTGACAGCGAGGTGCTTGTCACTACCGACATGCTCATGGAGGGTGTCCACTTCGACCTCACCTATATCGACTTGGAGCATTTAGGCTATAAGTCGGCGATGGTGAACATCAGCGACATCTTCGCCATGAACGGTACACCACGCCAACTGACCGTCAGTATTGCCCTTAGCAAACGTTTCTCCGTGGAGGACATGGAACAGTTCTATAACGGTTTACGTCTTGCCTGTGACAAGTGGAACGTCGATATCGTAGGAGGGGACACCACATCTTCATTTACTGGTCTTGCCATCAGCATCACCTGCATCGGCGAGGCTCGCAAGGAGGATATCGTCTATCGTAACGGTGCCAAAGAGACAGACCTTATCTGTGTCAGCGGTGACCTCGGTGCCGCTTATATGGGACTGCAACTCTTAGAGCGTGAGAAAGCCGTCTATTATGCCCAAGTGGATGAGGCGAAGAAGAAAGGTGATAAGAAAGCATTAGAGGAACTCGCCCACTTCCAACCCGACTTCGCCGGCAAGGAATACCTGCTGCAACGCCAGTTGAAGACGGAGGCTCGCGGGGATATCATCCAACGGTTACGTGAGGCGAATATCCGTCCCACGGCAATGATGGATATCAGTGACGGACTGAGCAGCGAGTTGATGCATATCTGCAAACAGAGTCACGTGGGATGCCGCATCTTCGAGAAGCAAATACCTATTGACTACCAGACGGCAGTGATGGCTGAGGAACTGAACATGAACGTGACAACCTGCGCCCTGAATGGTGGTGAGGACTACGAGTTATTGTTCACCGTTCCCATCGGTGACCATGAGAAGATAGAGGCGATGGAGGATGTGAAACTCATCGGACATATCACCAAGGAGAGTTTAGGACATATCCTCGTCACCCGTGACGACCAGGAGTTTGAACTCAAGGCTCAGGGGTGGCAGCCGCTATAAACTGGCGGGGTGTCTTCCCTGTCAGTTTGAGGAAGGCACGACGGAACGTGGAGATGGAGGCGAAGCCGCTCTCATTCGCCACATAATCCAAAGTATACTCTGGGTGTTCCCGTAATAAGGGAACACTCTTTTTCTCTATACGTATCTGGTTGATATAGTCATAGAACGTCTGTCCACGCACCTGGCTCAGGTAATTGCTGACATAGGTCCGGTTCGTTCCCATCGCAGCGGCAAGATCCGTTAACGTAAGATTCTTTACCAGATAGAGTTGCTGCTCCTCCACTAACCGTTCTAACACACCCTCCACGATGGCAGATGACGGATTTCTATGTAAAACCTGAGGACGCTCTATCTCTTTCTCAACGACAATGGGACGGAAGTTCCAACTGTAATGAAGCACCATCAACCATAACAGGATGGCGGATACATAATATATGATATCCGTCGTCACGGTGGCAAAGAGAGACGTAAACAACCAGGCAAGTTGACTGATGATGGCGAATAGGAAGACAGGTCTCAGCCACGACACATCAATATCGTCAATGTTAGAGTAATTCTTACGGACATAACTCAGATAACGCTTCATCTTCACATAGCCGATAACAACTATCGTCCAAGCATAAAACCAGAGAAATACCGAATACGCATAGATTACCCATCGTTGTGGCTGTATAATATATAATAAGGTGAAAGCGGCAAAAGGCAATGACAGATAACCGAGTTTTCTCCATGTCACCCACCCGGGCATCACCGCCTCAAACACAAACACGGTATAGGTCAGAGCCGACCATCCGTCGATGATCATAATCCAGTCTAACACATCCTTGCGGTACATGCCAGGAAACGTAAAGATCAAGTCTTTCAGGTTCCACACCGCCCAGACAGCCATGATACAACCTAACACCGTCTGAAATCTCGTCCGCTCTTTTCGCCAAAACAAAATATGGATGGCGAAGATGGCGAAAAAAGCCGTAGAGGCTCCTATCAGGAAAGCCGATATATTCATGTTCTCTTCCATGCTGCAAAGATACTATTATTTCGCCAAATAAAGCATTCGCCAAAAAATCAATGCGTCAAAATTTACGCTTTGACGCATGATTTTGTTCGAGTGAACGAAAGATAAGCCCCCAAAAGGGTCGACTTCAAAGGGATTTCCCTATCTTTGCCAACAATATTCATACAATGTAAACATCTATATTATGAAGAAAACTATGATACACAAGTTACAGAACTTACGAAAGAGTATCATGATGATGATGCTCATGTTACCATTGGCTGCTGGGGCGCAGGACGCCTGCTATCTGCTGGGTACTGACGGCACTATGGAGGCAAACCATGCCTCGGCGACGCTCACCAAGGTCAGTGATGGTGTTTTCGAGGGCGAAGTGACGTTCGCCGACACTGACGAAACCTTAAGATTTTATGTTGCCACGAAACTGGCAGGCAGTGCTGATGACTGGGAAAGCATCGACAACAACGTGTGGGCTGCAGATCGCTCTAATCGCAATATCAAATTTGACACTGCTGTTCCTTTGAGCCAAGGTTACTCCACCAGGAATAATTACCCTTTCAGGTTCGGTGAGAGGGAAAGAGGAACCTATCAGGTGACCGTTGACTTTAACAACGGAACTATCCTCGTTAAGAATCCTAATCCAGAGAACACCGACCCAGAGGTTGACCCCAATGATCCGGAAAATCAGAATCGTATGCCCGAAAACTGTTACCTGATAGGTACTGACGGCATCATGGAGGCTAATCATGCTTCGGCAACCTTAGAGAAAACGGGGGACGGAATCTTCTCCGGGATGGTGACATTCACTAACCGGGAGTTTACTATGACGACTCTGTTGGCTTCAACTGCTGACGGGTGGGATGAAATCGCAAATAAGCGGTATGCGCCTATAGACATGGAATTGCCATTAGGTGAAGAAAAATGGTTTTATGAATTTGAGAGGTCTTTTGCTAATTTTAATCTATCCTGCGATGACAAATACCTGGGGAAGCCTCTTCTCGTCACGTTTAAGTTTAATTCTTCCATGAAAGGGGGAGATATCTTAATATCAGTGCCAGAAGAAACTGAAGAGATATTGGATAAAGAGAGTGACGGCACGACTCCTGCTGAAGATATCGACCTCACGAAAGGTGCCCACTTCACCATCAACCTCGCAGAGCCTAACACGCTGAAGCAGCGACTGGAGAACGCGGTGTTCCAGACAGACTACGATCTGGTGGACTATCTTACCGTCAAGGGTAAGTTTGGTGGTAAGGATCTGGTTTACCTGAAAGAGCAGCAAGGACTCGTTTCGCAGTTACAATATCTGGATCTCTCCAACATCGAGATGGTGTACGACGATGAGCCGTACCATACCATTGCCACCCATGACGGTGGAGACCTTCCTATCGGTATCGTCAACTATTACTACTCTGTTTATACCTTCTCGGCAGAGAACAAGGAAGAGGCAGGAACGGGAGGTGGCTTTACAGGCACCTCGACTTCCACAGTGACCTACCTGCGACGAAATGATTTCGCTTATGCGTTCAATGAGATGAAATACCTCAAGCAAATCAAACTTCCCAAATCCCTGAAGGGCTTAGGCAGTTCTATATTAAGAGACTGTGAGGTATTAGAGAAAGTGACCTTCCCCGATGCCGCTACATATATTGCTGACAATGCATTCGTCAATAAGACGGGAGGCTATTTCTCTGAGTTGCGAAGAACACTGCAGGGTGTTGACTTGCCAGAGACCATAGATAGTCTGGGTGTTGACGCTATGCGTGGAGTAGGTTTCCGCACAATTGATGTCAGCCGTATCTCAAGGATGGGAGATGGCTGTCTGGCAGAGACCAACGTCTTAGAAGTGAACTTCCATCCCAACTTGAAGACCATTGCCGCCAATGCTTTCAACGGTTGCTATAGATTGAAGTCTGTTTCAATACCATCAACAGTGCAGAACATTGGCGAAGGGGCATTTGGCGGTTGTCCTAAACTGGCTGAGGTAACGTTTGCCGGTAAACTGGAGAGCATTGGCGATGGTGCTTTCAGTGGCTGCAAGAAGTTGACGACAGTAGATATCAACGCAAAGACCATCGGGAAAAACGCGTTTTTGGGCTGTGACCTGACATCCGTCGTCCTGCAAGACGGTACCAAGGCAATTGGCGCGTTTGCATTCTCTTCCAACCCCAAACTTGCCAGCGTGACCGCACCTAACACCTTAGAGGAAGTGGGATCACATGCCTTCCAAGGCTCTGGAGAATATGGTGTGGGCGTTTATGACACACCCTTCATGAATAATCTACCTGCGGAGGATGGCGTGAAATATATTGGAAGTGTCGCCTATATCTTTACTGGTGGCAGCAACCTGAAGATAAAGGAAGGTACACTGGGCGTGGCGGACGCTTTCCTCAATAATCACAATTATCTGTATGATGAACAAAACTCCTGGGGCTCCTCATCTAACTATAATGGATGGACAGCACCTACTACCGTCACCCTACCCTCCACACTGCGTATTTTAGGCAAGGAATGTTTGAAGAATGCCGCTATCACCACTGTCGAACTGCCCGAGTCGTTGGAGAAGATTGGTGAAAGAGCCTTTGCTGCCGTTGATGGCGGCTCCAGTAACCTGAAGCGCGTCAACATCCCGAAGAATGTGAAGTATATTGGCTATGATGCTTTCAAAGGCACGCCACTGGTACGTGTCTATTATAATGCAGAGAACGCATCGTTATATGACGAGTACGGTAAAAATTATAACGAGTACGGTGAAAATTACTTCGTACACATTTTCCCCGAAAGTGTGACCCGCGTTATCATTGGTGAAGGTGTGAAAAGTATTCCTGCCAACTTGTTCGATGGCTGCAAGAACCTGGCTCGCTTAGAGATGCCCAGCACCGTAGAGAGCATCGGTGACTATGCTTTTCAAGGCTGCTCTTCGTTGAGCCATATCGACCTTCCGTCGTCGCTGAGGGAGATTGGGAAAAAAGCCTTCGTAGGTTGTGCTTTCCAGTCGGTGACATCGTATATGAAAGAGCCCTTTGCCTTAGGCAAGGCATCCGTGCAGGAAGGTGAGGAAGAAAAGTTGGGATGGAAAGATGAAAACGGCAACATTACCTGGTATGAGAGCACAGGCAGCACCACCGTCTGGGACCCGAACGCTGGCTATGAGTGGCTGCCATACTCTTACGTGGAAGTATCAAGCGAAACCCCGTTTGGAGAAGAATATTATTCTTATGAGCGCGGCAACGCCGAGGAAGAGGCTGCAAACAAGAAAGCCGTCGTGCCCCTGCTGAAGGTTCCCAACGGCACACTGGACGCTTATCTGGCTGACCCGTCGTGGGCAGTTACGTTCTACACCATTGAGCAGTTCGACGGTGCATCCAGTGCTGATGTCGTTAAGGAGACGACCACCATCAGCGTGAGTGAGAAGGTAACCGATGATACCGACCTGACAAGTACCATGCTTGGCAACATCTTCGTGACCCTCGACACGGAGGACAGCGGTGATGGCTACAATGCCTCAGAAGGTTGTCTGGTCATCAACTCCACCGTTTCCGAGGAGGCTCTTGCCACCGCTACAGCCGATGATGCCGACGACCTGACGGTGAAGAACCAGTTTAACGGTCTGATCTTCGAGGTACCAGCAGGCAAGGGTAAGATAGACATCGACTGCCAGACCTTAGGACAGAATGTGATCTTCGTGAAGATTGGCGACGCTACCCCACAACAGGTAAACACCAACAGTCGTAAGACGATGACTGTCCCATACGAGGTCAGCATGGCTTCACGCATCTATGTCTATGCCGACAAAGCCACCTCTAATACAGAAGCCAGAGACAACCGTGCCGCCTATGCTAACGATGATGCCGTGAAGATTTACGGTCTGACCGT
>Ga0247608_10005816_pt1 | contig 13223 bp, 11 predicted proteins | sample 176DNAGHGlowgp2_FD_193490 | JGI IMG/M metagenome (GOLD analysis project Ga0247608, IMG submission 193490) | Sheep rumen microbial communities from Palmerston North, Manawatu-Wanganui, New Zealand - 1766 DNA GHGlow gp2 | ecosystem: Host-associated > Mammals > Digestive system > Stomach > Rumen ...
ACTCCATCCCGGCACGCAGGAGACGTGGACCTTCAAGGTCTCCGGCCCCGCCGAGGTGCTGGCCTTCCTCTACGACCGCTCGCTCGACGCCTACCGGTGGCACGACGTCTCGCTCGGCTTCTCGAACCATTTCACGCCCTGGACGCCGCGCCGCGCCTACGCGTCTCTGCAGAACGGGATGACCGGCCTCGTCCGCCTCGACGGTTTCTTCCCCAGCATGCGCGAGGGGCTCGACCTCCGGTGGCCCTCGTGGCAGGATCTGCCTTCGCGGTTCGGGCGGCGGCTCTACAAGAACCAATCGAGAGGATTCGCCGTGATGCGGCGTGCGGCCGCCGACGTCGAAGACGAGGACGTATGCTACGAAATGGCGGCGGAAGAGGTCGGCGACCCCTTTTCCGTGACAGCGGGTGCGGTGGCGGCGGCCCCGGCGGCGGTAGCCTACGACGGCAAAATGGCGAGGCGCGAGAACAAGGCGTCAACGGTGGATCCACCCGCCGAGGTCGCCCCGCGCAAGAACCTGCAGGAGACGGCGTTCTTCCTCCCCGATCTCGAGACGGACGCGGAAGGTCGCGTGTCGTTCACGTTCACCGTGCCCGATGCGCTCACGGGCTGGAAGCTGCTGATGGTCGCTCACGACAACGGGCTGCGCGGCGGCGTCTACCGCAACGACGAGATCGTGACGACGAAGCCGCTGATGTGCGAGCCGAACGCCCCGCGCTTCGCCCGCGAGGGCGACGACTTCCTCTTCGCCGTCAAGGTGACGAATACGGAATCCACCCCGCAAAGCGGGATGGTTGAGTTGAAGGTTGAAGAGTTGAAAGTTGAAAAGTTGAAAGATGCCGCGCCTGCCGGCGCGGAAACCTCTTCAACCCCTTCAACCTCTTCAACCTCTTCAACCTCTTCAACCCCTTCAACCTCTTCAACCCTTCAACCCTTCAACCTTTCAACCTCCCAGTCCTTCGAGCTCGCTCCCCACGAGTCGAAGACCTTCGAGTTCCGCGTCGCGATCCCCGACGGCTGCGACTTCCTGAAATACGTCGCCAAGGCGAAGGGGGCGAAGTTCGCCGACGGCGAGGAGGGCGTGCTGCCCGTCCTCGCGCGGCGCATCCTCGTGCGCGAGGCGGTGCAGCTCCACGCGCGCGGCGCGGAGACCCGGACCTTCGCGCTCACGAACCTCCTCGCGAGCGCGGGCTCGGACACGATCCGCCACGCGGGGCTCGAGGTGCGCGCCGTGTCGCGTCCGGCGTGGTACGCGGTGCTCTCGCTCCCGTATCTGATGGAGTTCCCGCACGAGTGCTGCGAGCAGACCTTCTCGCGCTACTACGCGAACGCGCTCGGCGCGTTCATCGCGAACGCCGACCCGCGCATCCGCGCGACGTTCGACGCCTGGAGGGAGGCCGGCGCGGAGGCGCTCAAGAGCCCGCTCGAGACCAACCCGCAGCTCAAGGCCGTCGCGCTCGAGGCGACGCCGTGGGTGCGCGAGGCGGAGCACGAGACCGCCGCCCGCGCGCGGCTGGGCGAGCTCTTCGGAAGCGAGCGCCTCGCCGCCGAGCAGGAGCGCTGCCTCGGGAAGCTGCGCGAGACGCGCAACCGCGACGGCCTCTGGCCGTGGTTCCCGGGCGGGCCGTCGTCCGATTCCATCACGCTCTACATCCTCACCGGGTTCGCGCGCCTCAACCGCCTCGCGGCGATGGACTACCCGGACTTCTTCGCGGACGCGACGAAGGCGCTCGACCGCGAGGTCGCGGAGGACGTGAAGCGGCGCCTGCGCCTTGCGAAGGAGCAGAAGATCCCCTTCCGCGTGAACGGCTTCGACGTGCGCTGGCTCTACCTGCACTCGTTCGCGGGCGTGCCGGCGCCGAAAAACGGGAAGGACGCGGAGCTCTTCGTCGAGCACCTCCGCACGGAGTGGCCGGACCTCGGGCTCGAGACGCAGGCCGTCGCCGCGACCGCGCTGAAGCGCCGCGGCGAGGAGGCGCTGGCGCGCGAGATCCTCGCCTCCGTCAAGGAGCGCGGCGTCCTCTCCGACGAGCTCGGGATGTACTGGAAGCGCCCGTACTTCTTCTCGTGCAGCCTCTTCGCGGCGCCCGTCTCGACGCAGGCGCTCGTCGTCGAGGCGTTCCGCGAGGTGACGGGCGACGAGGCGAGCGCCGACGCCTGCAACGTGTGGCTGCTCAAGCAGAAGCAGACGCAGGACTGGACGACGACCGCCGCGACGGCGGACGCGATCTACGCGCTCGTCCTCGGCGGCGGGGCCGACCTGCTCGCGGGCGACGCGCTCGCGGAGGTGACGCTCGGCGGCGAGAAGGTCCCGGCGGAGAACGCCGAGGCCGGCACGGGGATGTGGTCGCACCGCTACGCGGCGGAGGAGATCGAGCCCGAGATGGGCGAGATCGCGTTCACGGGCGCGGGCGAGAAGGGCGTCGCGTGGGGCGGCGTGCACTGGAGCTACTTCGAGGACGTCCTCAAGGTCCGCGCGCACGAGCCGAAGGAGCTGCGCGTCGAGAAGAAATACTACAAAAAGACGAAGGGCGCGGAAGGCACGCGCCTCGCGGCGCTCGGGGAGGCGCTCGAGCCGGGCGACGAGATCGTGGCGCGGCTGGAGATCACGAGCGACCGAACCTACGAATTCGTGCATCTCTCCGACGAGCGCCCCGCGTGCGCGGAGCCGGTGGACGTGCTCTCGTCCTACCGGTGGCGGGACGGCGTGGGCTACTACCAGTCCACCAAGGACACGGCGACGCACTACTACATCGACCGCCTGAACAAGGGCGTCTTCGTCCTGGAGACCTCCTACCGCGTGCAGCAGCGCGGCGTCTTCTCCGGCGGTCTGGCGACCATCCAGTGCATGTACGCCCCGGAGTTCACGGCGCACTCCGCCGCCGAGACCGTCCGCGTGAAGTAGCGCCGCGCGGGCGGTTGCATCGCGGTTTGCGGTTGGAAGAGGCGCGCCGGTTGTGGTAGACTCGGCGGCGTCCTTCCGACCGCGCGGCCCGAACGATCGACCGTGCGACCGTCTAACCGTGTGACCGTGTGACCGATCGACCATGCTCTACCATCTCCAGTTCCTCGCGAAGGCGTGGGGGCCGCTGCGCCTCTTCTCCTCGCACACGTTCCTCGCCAGCTTCGGCGCCGCGCTCGCGGCGCTGCTCGTGGGGCTCCTGCTGCCCCGCCTCTGGAACCTCCTGCCGCGCGACCGCGGCAAGGCGCTCGTGAAGGAGGGCGCCGCGTCCGCCGGCAAGCCGACCGGCGCGGGGCTGATCCTGCTGCTGCTCGTGCTGCCCGTCCTCGCCCTCGTGCTGCCGCTCGGCGACCGGTGGGGCGACCCGGACCTCAGGCAGTGGGGCGTCGTCGCGTGCCTCTTCGCCGCGATGGCGACGGGCTATTTCGACGACCGCGCCGAGCGCCCGTGGGGGCGCACGAAGAAGGGACTGCTGGACCTGGCGGTCTCCATCGCCGCCGCGCTGTGCCTCTCGGGCTTCTCCGACGTGCAGGTGTGGCTCCCGCTCGACACCGTGCTGCGCGCCGCGCCGCCGGACCCCGCCGCCGGCTACCAGCCGCTGCTCGTGCCGTGGTGGGGGCACCTGCTCTACGCCGTGCCGATCCTCTGGATCACGATGAACGCGACGAACTGCACCGACGGCGTCGACGGCCTCGCGGGCTCGCTCTCGCTCGTGGCGCTCTTCAGCCTCGCGGCGTTCCTCTACGGCGTGATCGGCCACGAGGAGGCCGCGCGCTACCTCCTCGTCCCGCACGACCCGGCCGGCGCCCGCTGGGCGATCCTGTGCTGCGTCGTGGGCGGCGGCGTGGCGGGGTACCTCTGGCACAACGCCGCGCCGAGCCGCGTGCTGATGGGCGACGCCGGCTCGCGCGCGCTGGGCCTGCTCATCGGCGTCGCGGTCCTCGCGACCGGCAACCCGTTCGTCGGCCTCGCGATCGCGCCCGTCATCCTCGCCAACGGCGCGACGGGCCTCCTGAAGATCCTGCTTCTCAAGGGGCTCGCGCGCCTCGGCGTGGACACCGGCTCGCCGGACGACGCCACGCGCGGCCACTGGCTCGCGCGCAAGCTGCGCAGCGTGCGCTTCCCGCTGCACGACCACTGCCGCGCGAAGCTCGGCTGGTCGGGCGAGCAGGTGCTCGTGCGCTTCGTCCTCGTCCAGGCGGCGCTGATGCCCGCCCTGTTCCTCCTCCTCGTCAAGATCCGGTAGAGGACGCGGCGAGGTCGCGGGCGAAGGAGAGCTGCGCCTCCGAGACGTCGATCGCCTCGCAGCGCACGCCCTTCTTCGCGAGGAAGACGCTGTTCTGCCCCTCGCCGCAGCCGAGCTCGAGCGCGGAGGAGCCGGGCCCGAGCGGCGGCAGGAGGCGCAGCTCCCGTTCGCCGGGGATCTGCGGCCCCCAGTGGAAGTCGTCCGTGCGGATGCGCGTGATGCGCGCGTATTCGGGCGCGAGGGCGTCCCAGTAGGCGCGCTGGGATTCGGTGCCCATCCTAGCCGCCGCCTTCGCCGCCGCCGGCCGATTCGTCGCCCCAGTCCACGCTGCTCCACGCCACGCGCTCCCACGTGGCCTCGCGGACGGCGAAGAAGCCGGGCAGTCCGGGCGGCATCATCTTCGTGTAGGCCCAGGAGCGCTGGGGCGCGATGTAGACCTTGTCGTTGGCCCCCGGCTTTCTCCATTTGTCATCGTCCCGTGTGTTCCAGAGACAGATGATCGAACCGTTGAAGTAGGAGACTTGGCCAGTCCAGTTCTCCACGAATCGGATGATGTTCTCCAGACCGCCGGAATAACCGGTGTCGGGGGTGTCGTCCGTCGCCGGAACGGAGGGGTAGATGCCCATCATCAGGACGGAATTGATGGTGGTCGTGACCGCCTTCCTTTCCGCCTTGCCCAATGGATACGTCCATGAGTCGGGGCGGATGGTTCCCTGGCCGCCGGATGTGGACCAATAGGCGTTCTGGAGCGTCGAGTTCCCGGGGCAGGGTATCATCCAGGCGTCCTGCCAGCTCTTCGACATCTGCGTGATGCGGTCTCCGGCGATAAGCGTGTTGCGGTAGAGCTCCGTTCCATCGGAGTCGTATCCGACGACCTTCGTGTTGAAGTCGCCTTCCACGTAGACGGCCCGGTCCGTGACGATGCTCAGGTCCATCCCCGGGTCGCAGCCGTTCCGGATGCGAACGCAGGGAACGGGATGGAAGGTGCCGCCCTTCGTGTAGTCATTGCCTCCGCTGGGATACCGCTCCTGCTGCCAGACGCCGTTCTCGTCCTGAGTGACCTTGAATCTTTCCCCGATCAGCATATCCGGTTCGTCCATCTCGATGTAGAGGATCTTGTCGATTCCGGCTTCGCCTCCCGGCGCGTCGTTCAGGGCGCTCTTGACGGCGGGAACGCTGAGGAACTGGTCCAGGTAGATGTCCGCCGGCGCCATCATGAAGTGCTGGCGCTGGTCGAGGAACATGTTCCCTTTCTTCCGGATGCCGGCGTCGTCCGTGGGATCCGCTCGCACGGTCTGGATGCCGGTTCCCTTCTTTTTCAGAATGTAGGAACTCGTCTTCGGATTCTTGGCGTAGATCTTGTGGCGGGCGTAGCCGGGATTGAAGCTCCCCTTGCTACCGCCAGGCGTTCCTGCGCGGTTGAGGCCCGTGTCCCACTCGTTCTTCTGGGAATCGGCCCAGGAGTAGGAGGAGAGCGCCAGCGCGGTAAAGAGATTGTCCGAGCCCCATCCGTTGCCGGGGACGGAGATTCCGGGATGGTTGTTCATCCACCACGTGTCGTCCTCGTTCTTGGGGGGCGTATACTGGGGCACCCACTCCCAGTTTTCGCCCCAGCTCGGCTTCTCGTTGAACGTGCCGTACCAGTATCCGGGGATGTAGCGGGTCTTCTCCCCGTCCCATCCCTTCCAGTAGCCGGGCTGGTAGGGCTCGGCCTGGTTCGCGTCGATCGCCTCGGCGGTGGTGGCGCGCTCGACGATGTAGTTCCCGTGGACATTGTCCTTGAGCGTGTAGGAGCCGTCGGAGAAGACGTGGAGCGTGAGCGCGGCCCGGTTGGCGAATTTCTGCGTCTCGGTCGCCGCGTGGTAGCCCGGATCGGACGGATCCTTCGGCGGCTCGATGAGCGTGTGCTCGTCGTCCTCGACGCTGATCGGGGGCGCCAGCTTCGGGACGCCGTTCTGGCCCGACTGGATGGAGTTTCCGTAGTAGAGGGAGCTCTGCGAGATCCAGTCGTTTCCGATCTCCTCGTCGATGAAGCGCTCTCCGTCCCACGTGTTCACGAGGTTCTGGGAATCCTTCGAGGAGGGGGAGAGAACGTTGTCGTCGCCGAAGCGGAAGAAGACCATGTTGCCGCTGGCCGTGTCGCGCCAGTTCTTGCGGCCCCTCTGGGTCTTGCGGCCGTGGTAGAAGACGCCGTTGCAGGTGACGTTTCGGTCGAACGTCACCCACTTCGAGACGTAGAGATCGCTGTTGGTATGGATCTTGCCGCGGAACGTGAGGTCCGAGCCTTTGCTTCCGACGTTCGCCTCGAGGTCTCCGTCGAAGAACACGGCGTAGTCGGACATTTTCTCGCCGATGGCGCTGATGGTGACGCGCAGGGCGCAGGAGACGCCGGACTCGAGGTTGCGCGCGCCGGAGATCACCTCGATGCTCCCCTCCTCGGCGACCGTGGTGCCGCTGGAGCTGGAGTGGGAGACGGGCCGGACGACGAGCCGCAGCTCGTATTCCGAATCCGGGGAGGGCGGTGTCCCGATCTCCCCGTAGTTCGCGTAGAAGCCGGAGACGCCGCCGTCCAGCAGCAGCTGGCGCGTCCGCATCACGCCGAAGCCGAGCCCCGCCTCGGCGACGACGAACGCGCGGCGAACGTCGAGCGTGCGGCGCGCGAGGCGCATCGAGCGAACGGAGAACGCCGAGACGAGCCCGACGACGAGGCAGATCGTGAGCATCGTCACGAGAACCGTCATCAGGACGACGCCCGACCGGCGGCGGGTCGCCGCGGAACGGGAATTGCCGGTCTCCGGACGCAAGATGAAAGCATTCATGTCAGTCCAGCTTTCTCTTGAGGTTGCGGCAGGAGCCGATGACGACGACGTTCATCCCCTGGCGACCGGGGCCGGTCACGTCCCGTTCGCCCGACGCGACGGGAGGGTCGCCGATATGGGCGCAGAGCGCGACGGACGATCCCGTGACGATGTGGAAGACGGGTTCGCCGGAATCCGCCGGGGAGACCCAGTCGCAGAGGACGCGGACCGGATTGTTCCCCTTTCCGTTGGGTCGGTGGACGATCCTTGACGCGGCGACGGTCGATCCCTCCTCGTAGCCGATCCATTCGGCGAAGCTGTCGGCCTCGGACCGGCCGACCATCGCGGCCTCGTTCGGGTAGACAGAGACGCCGCGATTGTCCGCGTCGACGAGCAGGCAGTAGTTGCCCTCGACGAGGTCCTCGAACGCGGTCTGGAGGACGCGCGCCTTGTTGTTGAACTCGACCTGATACCGCAGTGCGCGGCCCTCGCCCGAAAGGAAGAGATAGAGCGAAAGGGTGGCGGCGACGATGGTCATCCCCGTCGCCGAGGCGATGAGCACCTCGGCGAGGGTGAATCCGGATCTTGCTTTTTCCTTCATCGCGGCGCCTCCGTCATTTATAGGACATGGATGCCTGCCCGCAGGAGAGCGAAAGGGTGTAGCGGGTCATGTCCTGAGACTCCCCCTCGTCCGTCGCGACGGATTCCGTCGCCGTCGAGACCGAAACGACGAGCGGATCGGAGAGGGCGTGGGCGGTGAAGGCGATGGTCTTCCCGTTGGCGACGGATCGGCTCGCTCCGCCGAGCGTCACCGACTGGCGGCCGCCGCCCCCCGGCATCACGACGACGGTCGTGGCGCGCAGCGTGGAGGGCATCTCGGAAAGGTTGAGCTGCGTGTAGGTCGCTCCGTCCACGGTCCGGATGTAGAACATCTGCGGAATCGCGTAATTCGGATTGAGGTCGAGCGTCGCGCTCAGCGGACCCGACACGGCGTAGGTCGAATAGCCGTCGACGATGACGCCGTGGAGGGTCTCCGAGCGAAGCCGCCCGCGGAACGTCCAGCGGCACGTGATCGCGACGTTCTTCACCTTCACGCCGCCCTCCAGGATGTCCGGAACGATCGAGTTGGTGATTTCGGCCATCAGGCGGCCCTTCGTCGGATCCTTCGAAAGGGATGACAGCAGGACGTTCGTCGTCGGAAAGCCCGTATCGTCGACATTCTCCCACGCGACGGCCTTCATCGACTCGTAGCGTTCCATGCAGAGTCCCTGCGCGGCGATGCGGTCCGCCGTGGCGCGGGCGTGGTCCTTCACCGTGAGGATGCCGCGGAAGACGCAGGCGGACAGGATCGCCACGAGGGCGCCGGCGACGGCGACCTCCATGAGCGTGAAGCCGGATCTGAAATGTCGGGAACCCATCGGAAGCTGAGGAGGAACGTTGAAAGGGTTGAAGGGGTTGAAGAAGTTGAAGAGGGTGAAGGGGGGGGCGAGGGGGCGGTCCTGCCGCGTTAGAGCGTGTGGCCCTTGGACGCGGCATTGGGGCAGGTGACGGTCCAGGTGTCGGAGTCCTCGTCGTAGGAGATCGAGTAGGCGGCGCCGCCGGAAGGGCAGCCGAACGCCTCGGGAAGATACCTGTTCTTGTTGTTTGCGCTTTCGGTTCCGGAGACGAGCACGTCGATCGTCCCGGCCGTCCGAAGGGTGTTCAGCACGTCGTAGTCGCGCTCGAGCCGGGCCTCCTCGATGGCGGAGAGGATGGTGCGCATCTGGTCCTGGCATCCCTCCCGCTCGGCTCCCTTGCGATAGCCGGTCATGCTGGGAACGGCGATGGCGAGAAGAATGCCGATGATGGCGACCGTGATCACCACCTCGATGAGCGTGAAACCGTTGCGGAACGTTCGAACCATGTCTGCGCCCTCCGGGGGCCGTGGCGGGGTCGGTTCCCCCGCACGTCACGGAGTATAGCGCACCCGCGCCCTCGCGCGCAAGGAAAAAACGCGCGCGGGGGCGTCAGCCGCCGTCGTCGCGGGGACCGGGGCGCGGGGCGCGCCGGAGGAAGCCGGGCCATCGGTCCGGGACGGGGTCGTAGCCGTGCGGTCCGAAGGGGCGGCAGCGCAGGAGGCGGCGGGCGGTCAGCCACGAGCCGCGGACGAGGCCGAAGCGCTCGAGGGCGCCGATCGCGTAGTTCGAGCAGCTCGGCTCGAATCGGCACGCCCCGGAGAAGAGCGGTCCGATCGTCACCTGGTAGGCGCGGACGAGGAGGATGCCGAGTCTCTTCATCGCGGATGTCCCGGTCGCGAGACCGTCAGTCCGTCCGATCGTCGGACCGCCCGGCCGGTTCGGCGGGGAGAAGCCCCGCCGCGCGGCAGACCTTCTCCAGGTCCGCGCGGACCTCGGGCTCCCGCGCCTCGAGGATGCGGCGCTTGGCGACGAGGACGAGGTCCCAGGGGCCCCCCGCGAACGACGGGCGCAGGCGCCGGAACGACTCGCGCAGGAGGCGCTTGGCGCGGTTGCGCTGCCAGGCGTCGTGGAACGTGCGCTTGGCGGCCGTGACGCCGAGCCGGTGCGAGGCGGTCTCGGACGGCGCATGCCACGCGACGAGGTAGCGGCCGACGCGCTTCGTGTCCGACGCGTAGAGCTCCTCGAAGCGGCGGCGCGAGGCGATGCGGGCGGAGCGGGGGAATAGAAAGGCGCGCCGCCGGGGCGTCTCCGCCCCGACGGCCGATGCGCTGGCGGTTCCGGCCGGTTTCTCGGCCATCGCCGGGCGCCTTCCCTAGACCTGGGTGAGGCGCACGCGGCCCTTCTGGCGGCGGCGCTTGAGGACCTTGCGGCCGTCGGCGGTGGCCATGCGGGCGCGGACGCCGACCTTGCGGGCGCGCTTGATCTTGGAGGGCTGGTAGACCTGCTTCATGGTAAGACTCCTGTCGGGTTGCGTGAAACGCGGGCGGAGGATAGCGGAAACAAAACCGGAAGTCAACGGCAAAATCGCCATCCGGAAAACGTTTGACACGCTCCCCGGTTTTTGCTAACCTCCCGCGCCGTTCCACCGATTTCGAAAGAAGAAAGGTCCCACCCCATGAGCCAGCACTCCAGCCTCAAAGGTTCCAGCCAGATCGCGGTCCGCCGCAACGTCCTCAAGCGCCACGAGCGCGTCGACCTCCTCATGAAGCGCGGCCAGTGGAAGAAGGGCGACCGCGGGTTCGGGCTCCCCAAGACCAAGCCCGAGGAGTAGTCCCCTCCCCCTCCCTTCCGGCCCGTCCGGAACGAACGCGCGCCGCGCCCCTCCCGGGACGCGGCGCTCCGTTTTCCGCGGGAGGGCCCTTTAGCGGTTTCACAAAATGCGCGGCCGCCGGGACGGCGGCCGCGGAAAGCTGGAACCGCCCTAGAACCGGCGGGTCGCCGAGAACGCGACGCAGTGGCCGTCGGCGTTCTGGTACCTGCCGTCGTAGACGCCGTTCCTCACGCGCGCGTGGACGCGGTAGTCCTCGACGTATTCGTAGAAGTAGGAGCACTCGAACGCCCAGTCCTCGCCGTTCCAGCCGAGGCCGAGCGCGAAGATGCTGCGGTTGTCGCCCGGGACGAGGTAGTCGGCGTGGACGCCGTTGATCGGGGACTGGTCCCAGGTGTAGCCCGCGCGGGCGGTCCAGTGCTCGTCGAGCGCGTAGTCGCCGCCGAGCGAGACGCGCCACGCGTCGTGCCACTCCTTCACGCTCGCCAGCTCGCTCCGGCCCGGGAGCATCTCGTCCTCGAGCTTGATCAGCAGGTCGTCGTAGAGGTGCCACGTCGTGAACGTGAGGCCGCCCGAGAGCGCGAGGCGCTCGGTCGCCTGCCACGTGAGGCCGGCCATGAACTTGTCGGGGTTCCAGTTGCGGGCGGTGAACGGCGTGTCGTTGAACGCGCCGGGCGCCATCGCGGCGACGGCCGGCGGCTTCCTCCAGGTCGCGTCGCCGCGGACCTTGAACTGGATGCGGCTGTGGTAGGCGGCGCCGAACGTGAGGTCGTCGGTGATCTTCCACTGCAGGCCGAGGTCGAGCGCGGGGTGGACGTCGTCGCCGTGCAGGTCCTGGTCGACGTCGAACGGCGAAGGCGACGGATCGTTGTAGCTGCGGAGGCCGGACATCCCGGCGGCGTCGAGCCGCTGCGCCAGCTCGATGTCGAAGTAGCGGATCGAGAGGCCCGCGGCGAGCGAGAGGCGGTCGTTCACCTTCCACGCGAGCTGCGGGGCGAAGTCCATCGAGAGGATCTCGGCCTTGTAGTTGCCGTAGCGGCCCGCCCAGGTGCGCGGGAAGTTGGCGCCGAGGCCGTAGCGCGTGAAGGCGCCGAAGCCGAACCAGAGCGAGTCGTTCAGCTGGTGCGTCACGTAGGCGCTCGGAAGCGTCCAGACCTTGCGGTGGGCCTTGCCGACCAGTCGCTCGCCCGTGTAGGGGTTCACGGCGAGCACCTCGGCCTCGGGCCGGATGCACGACACGCCGAACTCGACCTGCGTGCCGGGCAGCGCCGTGATCGCGGCGGGGTTGAAGTAGAGCGCGCCGGGCTCGGTCGCGCCCGCGCCGGACATGAGCGAGGCGGGGTTCACGTTGCCGCGGGCGGAGCCCTCCTCGAGGGCGAAGCCGGCGGCCTGCGCGGCGGAGGGCAGGAGAGCCGCGAGGGCGACGGCGGCCAGGGAGGAGAGAAGCGCGCTCGCGCGCGGGGATGGATCGTGTTCCATGTTTTCCGTGTTGGGTTGGGAGGTTGGCAAATGAGAAAACGACGGGCGTGGATTCTAGCACCCTACGCTTCGCGAGTCCAGACCTGCATCTCGGCGGGGCCGCGGTTCTGCCAGAGCGCGTAGGGGATCGCGACGAAGCGGCGGCGGCGAGTGCGCGTCGCGGCGGCCGAGTAGAGCGCGTCGCCGGGGCGCGTCGTCTCGAACGCCGTGCCCGCGATGGCGACCGTCCCGCGCGGAAGCCCCTTCGCGGCGACGAGCCGGAAGTCCTGCTTCGCGGGGATCGAGAGGCGGTGCAGGGCGGGGCCGTTGTCGACGCTCTCGAGCGCGTAGACGAGCGGGCCGCGCTGCAGCGCGATCCGGCCGGCGTCGGCCTCGACGTTGTCGTTCGCGCGCAGGACGCGCACCGGCATCGCGAGGTCGAGCGCGACCTCGTCGCCCGGCTTCCACGCGCGTTCGACCGAGACGAAGCCGTCCTTCGGTTTCGCGGCGAGGCGCTTGCCGTTGACCGCGAGCGTGAAGGAGGAACACCAGTCGGGAATGCGGAGGGACAGCGCGAAGGCGCCCGATTTTCTAGGGCCGCTAGCGGCGCTAGAAACGCTAGGACCGACGAAGCGGATGTCGATCCTTCCGTCGTAGGGATACCCGCCCTCGACGACGATCCGCAGGCCGCTCTCGAGCTTCAGCTCCGACGCGGCGGGGATGCAGAGGCGGACCTCGCCGGGGCGCACCGCCCAGCACAGCTGCGCGGCCTGCGGCCAGAAGCGGGCGAAGTTGGTGGGGCAGCAGGAGCAGTAGAACCACGCCTGGCGCTCGCGGGCGTAGGGCGAGTCGGGGCCGGAGGCGAGCGGGTTCTGGTAGAAGAAGCGGTCCCCGGAGAGCGAGACGCCGGAGGGGATGCCGTTGTAGAGCGCGCGCTCGAGGACGTCGAGGTAGCGCGCCGCGCCGGTGCAATCGTGCAGGCGGCGCGAAAGGAGCGCGAGCCCGATCGCCGCGCAGCTCTCGGCGTAGGCGGTGAGGTTGTCGAGCTTGAAGTCGCGCTCGAACGCCTCGTTTCCGCGGTCGGTGCCGATGCCGCCCGTGACGAGCATCCGGCGCTCCGTGGCGTTCTCCCACATCGCGACGGCGGCCTCGAGCAGGCCCGCGTCGGACCGGGCGTCCCCGGCGTCGACCATGCCGCAGCAGAGGTAGGCCCAGCGCACGGCGTGGCCGACGGCCTCGCGCTGCTCGCGCGGCGGCCTGTGCGCCTGGAGATACGGGAGGCGCCATTCCTGCCAGCCCTCCTTCTTCACGTAGTAGTTCGGCTTGCGGCCGCGCTCGTCGACGAAGTAGTGCGCGAGGTCGAGCCACTTCTTCTCGCCCGTCGCCCGGGCGAGGCGGCAGAGCGCCAGCTCGATCTCCTCGTGGCCGGGGTAGCCGCGCATCTGGCCGCGCTTGCGGCCGAACGTCTTCGCGATCAGGTCCGCGTAGCGGCGCATCGCGTCGAGGAAGAAGCGCTCGCCCGTCGCCTCGAAGT
>Ga0247608_10005818_pt1 | contig 13218 bp, 9 predicted proteins | sample 176DNAGHGlowgp2_FD_193490 | JGI IMG/M metagenome (GOLD analysis project Ga0247608, IMG submission 193490) | Sheep rumen microbial communities from Palmerston North, Manawatu-Wanganui, New Zealand - 1766 DNA GHGlow gp2 | ecosystem: Host-associated > Mammals > Digestive system > Stomach > Rumen ...
GGAGTGGTGATGGCTGGCACGTCGGGGTTGAGCATGACGCTGCTCATAATGCGCTCGGCTTGCTCTTTGCTGGCCAGGCCGTAGAGTATGGCAAACATGTTGGGGAACTTCGTCACCTGCCTATCAATCATTCCATCGGCCAGGCCATGGAAATAGGCACCGGCCTCCTGGCTCCAGAAGGTGCCGTTGATGCGCTTTGCCAGCCTACCGGCCAGGTCGGAATAAGTATCCAGCAGCTCCCGGCTATCCCTGGCCTTTCCATAGCCCACAGGCATGTCGATAAGGGCGGTACACTGTGCCATCGTCTGCAGACTCTTGTACAGCAGTATCTGCTCAAAGCAGAGGGCACCTCGCTTGTGCATGGGGAAGTCGGTCCAGTCGACGAAGATCCAGTCGTCGGGCTGAGCACTGGCCATGCCACTGGCATCGGTTCGACTGAGCACGTAGTCCATCAGGGTAACCATCTTAGCATAGATCTCGCGCAGGAAATGTTTGTCGCCAGTATACAGATAATAGTCCATCACCGACTGTACCCAATAGAAGCTATAGTCCATGATGGTGTTGACGTGGGAAGTGACCGGGTCCTTCCCCCGCAGCTGGCGTATGGTGCGCTTGACACACTCGTTGTCGAAGCGCAGGTAGTAGTTCATCAGGTACGACTGTATGGCATCGCCGCTCCAGGTCCACCGGTCGCGCTTGATGCCATCGACGAAGAACTCGCGCGTGGTGAGGTCGAGGGTGTAGGCAGCCACCTGCCAGATGTGGTTCAGCTCTTCGTCGCTACAGCCGAACGAGCCACTGCGAGCCGGGTCGAAGGGCGAATACTCATAGTCCATCCACACATCGTCGACGTCCACGCCTCCCTCCATCTCTATGCTGACATAGCGGAAGGCCTTGCTGTCGAGCCTCACCACGGGGCTGGCAAGGAGCTGGTCGGCGACTACGCGGTCGAGCGTCTCACAATGGGCTGCGTCGAGGGCTTCCTCGCGGCTCTCGCCATAGTAGATGGCGAGGGCACACTGAGTGCCAGCCGAACAGTTGACCTTGAGGCACAGGTAGCCAAAGGTCTCGCGACCGAAGTCGACGAGCAGGCCGCCATTCAATAGCCGCTCCACCTGCGCCGGTCGCTCTTCACGGCACGCCAGTCTGTAGTGGGAGGGCGGGGTGTCGGCACTGTCGAACGTCCACGAACCTGCAGGCACGTAGGTGCCCGCGCCATGGGCCACGCCACACTCGTCAATCCACACCTTGTCCTCAAAGGTAACCTGCCAACTGGCATCGGTGACGATGGTGGCACCGCTGACAAAGAGCGCCGGCGGGGCTGACTGATTCCACACCTTGAAGCTCAGCTCATGGCGACCCTTGGGCACGACCAAGGCGGACTGCAGCCTCCCGTCGACGGAGAAGTTGAAACGGCCCTCGGCCTCGACCGTCAGCGTCTCGTCGCTATCAATGTCGACGGTCTTCGCAAACGTGACCATGGGCCAGTGGGAGTCATGCTTCCAGAATGGCGGAAACATGGCGCCGCGCTCGGTTCGACGGCTGTTGAAGCGGTTGCCCAACCACACCTCGAAGTCGCCGGGATACCATATCCAGGTGGGCTTAGCTTTCGGTTCCATAGCGTTCACGGGTTATTTCGTCGAGTGACTTGCCACGGGTGTCGGGGGCACCCACAGTGCCGATGACCAGCGACACAATGAGCAACAGGAGCATGACCACGGCGGCGGCGGTAAACCCCTCGCCCTGCTCGCCATAGATGTAGACAAAGCCCAGCCCCCAGGCCGCCGACAGCCCGCGCACGGCAAAGAACATCACGCCCTGGGCGGCGGCACGATAGCGGGCAGGGAACAGCTCGGAGGCCCACAGGGCGTAGAACGACTGCACGGAGATGCCGCCCTGAAGCCCCCATAGCAGGGTGAACACCAGCAGGCCACCGAGGCTGGTAATGCCTACGGTGAGCACGAGCACCCAGGCCAGCACGGCAAACATGACGCCGGTGAAGAAGAGCCATCGCTGGTTGACACGGTCGACAACCATGGAGAAGACAAAGGTGGTGGCTATGATGATGAGCCACTGGCCCACCGAGAGCAAGTTGGCATACTCATTGGACAGGCCACCAGCCGTCTCGTAGATATGCTGCTGGAAGAATCCCATGACGCTCGACACCAGGTTCCACGTGAGATACATGCCAGCCAGGAAGAGCATGGCGCGGATGGTGACCCCATTGGTGAACAGCGAGCCGAACGAGGAGAAGGCCCCCTCAGGGCTGGCTCCCTGCTCCTTGGCGGTCTGCCACTGGCGCGACTCGTCGAGGCGGCGCTGCAACAGCCAGGCCACAAACGCCACGACAAACAGCGAGACGAACACCAAGCGCGAACTGAACACATGGAGCGCCGGGCCGGCAGTGACTCCAAACAGGGCTGCCACGCCCTCGACCAGTGGGAACAGGCTGCCCTCGGAGCCTATGCCCTGGGTGGGCGGGGCGAGCAGCGTGCCGAGGATGAGGATGATGGTGGGGCCTATGCCCCAGGCCATCTGAGAGATGCCTATGTTGCGCCCGCGGTGGGCCGTCTCACTGCTCTCGGAGATATAGGTCCACGAGGCTGGCACGCCCACGCCCACAGAGATGCCCGTCACAAGGAAGCCTGCCAGCAGGGCAGGGAAGCTGGTGGCGGTCAGGATGAGCAGCACGCCAACCATGTAGACCAGCATGTTGTAGGTATAGATGGCTTTGCGCCCATACTTGTCGGCCAGGAAGCCACCCGCCATAGCGCCGATGGCGGCACCTAAGCAGTTGGCACTGATGGCGTTGAGCCAGCCTAAGTGGCTCTCCGACAGCTGCAGGTAGTCTTTCCACAAGGTGAGGCCCGACGCTCCAGCCACGATGGCTCCGGCGTCGAGATAATTGGTGAGCGATACGGCAAGGGTGCTTTTCAGGCTGCTTTTCTGCTTCATGGTTTCTATATTGGTATTTAGTATATAATAAAATAGGTACGACTGCCTGTCTAACTATTCTTGGGTGATGCCGGCACGGACACGTATGCTGTCGGCCACCTGCGGCCCGTTGTTGAGCCAAAGGTTGGCTGGGCCGTTGGCATTTTGCAGATATTTCTCAGTGGGTGTCCAGTTGTCGCGCAGGGTGATGTTGCTGCTGCCCTCGTCGGTGTATAGGTAGAACCAGTGGTCGGGGTCGTGGACGTATGACGGGTGGGCAATGTCGCGCACCACGTTCTCGGCTATCACCGTGCCGGGCTGGTTGCCCAGGGTGTAGATGCCGGCACAGTCGTAGGCATGGCGCGCGTAGTCGTAGATGAGGTTGGCGCGCACCTGATTGTTGCGCATGGCGGACAGGTCGCGGTTCCAGCCCCAGCCCAGGGAGATGGCCGTATAGGACACGCCATGGATGGCGTTGTGGGCAATGGTGATGCCAGCCACGTAGCCGGCGGCGATGGCCACGCAGCCCCAGTCCTCGTTGGTCACGTCGGTGAACTCCGACTGCTCCACCACCTGGCTGGTGCACACCTGGCGGAAGTCGGACGGCAGGAAGGGCAAATGGGTCTCCAAGCCTTCGGGCGAGAACGAGCCGCAGACGTAGCCGTTCATGGCTATGTCGGCGAAGGTGCAGCGCGAGGTGATGCCGCCACGGCACCCCTCGACATAGTCGAGGCCCGAGCCGCCAAGGTGCTCGAAGCGGCAGTGGGAGAAGTCCACGCCAACGGCATGGCGCAGCGTCACGGCGGCACTGGCACGCCCCAGCCAGCCCTGGTTGTCGAGCTTGTGGTTGTTGGGGCGGTCAATGGGCGGCCGCAGCTTATAGGCCTCGACGAGCGGCATACCGGCCTGCAGGGGCACATGGCCCTGCTGGGAGGGGCGCATCCAGGTGGCGTGGCTGAAGGTGAGGCCGCTGAAGCTGACATTGCTCACCGGTCGGTCGGGCGTGCCCACCACCTCGACCAGCGTCTCGAGCACGGGCACAACAGCCTCGGCAACCCGCTCGCCGGGCAGGGGCATGTAGTAGAGCCGATGGGCGCGCAGGTCGTGGTACCACTCGCCGGGCGTGTCGAGCAGCTGGCGGGCGTTGGTGAGATAGAAGGGCGAGGGATGGCCCGTGGAGGGAGTCATGGGCGATGGCCACGGATGGTCAAACTGTAGGCGGGCCTCGGGGTCGTGGAAGGTGACGGCGGCGGAGTCGCCTGCCAGGGCGATGGCCTTGATGCGCAGGGTGGCCACGGCCCACATCTGGTGGAGCACCAGCTCGGCGTAAGGCTCGCCGACAACCTTGGCCACGGCCTGGCGCGGCACCCACAGCACGCGGCGCTGGCGGTCGTAGCCACGTATGCGCTGCATCTGCTCAAAGTCGGCAACGTCGCGCGCACGAACGGCCTTGCGACCATTGACCCACAGCTGGCGGAAGTCGACCGGGCGACCGTTGAAGTCGGGCACACTGGCCACGAGGAGCCGACCCTGGCGCTGCCAGCCGCCAATGGTCATGCCACCACTCAACACGGCACCATGCCCCTCAATGCGCAGGCCGCTGTCCTCAGGGCGCAGGCGCAACGGCTCGTAGAGGCGATAGGTGCCGGGAGCGAGGCGAAGCGTCAACTGCGAGGCCTGGCCTGTGCGGCGCAGCTCGCGCGCACGCCGCAGGCCGTCGGCCAGCGACGAGTCGGGCGTGAGCATCAGCGTCACAACGTGCCCGGCGGTATCTCCGCCGGGAGAGCTGCCCCACGCCGTCGACACATCCTCCACGAAGAGCATGGACAGCAGAAGCAAAGGGACTAATAGTATTCGTTTCATAGTAGTGTGCCGAGATGGGCGAGCCAGCGGAATTGTCATTGGTAAACTCGTTGCAAAATTAATGATATTTTCCGGGAAAACAAACAAAAAGGCGACAAATGTTTTGTGGGTGACGATTTTTATAGCTACCTTTGCCCAGACTTTCCTACCTTCGCCCCATGCAGAGGCCACAAGCCTACCAGACAGGCCACTGCTGCACAGCGACCAGACGCTAAGCAACAGAAGCCAAAAACCAGAAACGATGAACAGAGACACCACTATCAACAACCTACTCTGCCGACTGTCGGCGCTGCTGGCCCTTGGCCTCGTGACGGCCATCGCCACATGGGGCAGCAGCGCAATGGCGCAGCAGCCACTGGCCATGCCGCCCTTTCTCAGCATGGGCGACACCATAGCCGTGGTGTCGCCGTCGAGCACGCCCGACACGGCTACCGTGGAGAAGGGGTGCCAGACGCTGCGACTGTGGGGCTACCACACTGTGGTGGGGAGCCACGCGCTGAGCCAGTGCCACGGATTTGCCGGCACGGTAGACGAGCGCGCCGCCGACCTGATGTGGGCACTCAGCGACCCTACGGTGAAGGCCATAGTCTGTACCCGTGGGGGCGACGGGGCCATACAGCTGCTGCAGAGGCTGCCGACAGGCCTGCTGAGAAGCCACCCCAAGTGGCTCGTGGGCTTCAGCGATGTCACTACCCTGCACAGTGCCATGGTGCAGGCCGGGGTGATGAGCATACACGGCAGCATGTGCCACGCCATAGGGCGACACCTGGGACAGGACACGGTAAGCGTGAGCCTAAGACGGCTGCTCAGCGGACAGCTGCCACACTACACCGTAGACCACCACCAGCTCGACCAGCCGGGACAGGCCACGGGAACGCTCGTGGGCGGCAACCTGTCGGTCATAAGCTCGCTGGCGGGCAGCGACTACGACTTCCTCAATCGTGCCGACGAAGGACTCATACTCTTCATAGAGGACAAGGGCGAGAGCATGACCAAGGTGGACCGCATGGTACACCAGATGGAGCTGCGCGGAGTGCTCGGCAAGCTCAAGGGAATCATAGTGGGCCGGTTCTCGGACTACAAGCATCCGGAAAACGGCTTCGACGACATGTACCACATGCTCAGCTTCTACCTAAGCCGATACGACATACCGGTGTGCTACAACTTCCCAGTAGGGCACGCTGCCCTGAACAACTTTCCACTCATCGAGGGCTGCCGAGTGAGCCTCACCGTTGGCAACGATGGCACTGAGCTGGAATTCCTAAGATAGAGGGTTCTGCGAGATGTTTTGTGGGTAAGACTCGGCGGCTTTCCCGCACTTACAGCGCAGGTCGCAGCTTTCCCCGCCCTTCAGAGAGTGATTATTATTTGTTTACGTTCAGTTTGAGCAAGTCGAAGTACATCAGGCGGGTGTTCAGCGGAAGCCGGCCAATGCCGATGCCCATGTACTTAGCTTCCAGTCGTTCATCAGCAATCAGGTAGCGGAAGCCATTCTTTTCGTAGTAGTGAAGCGTCTCGGGGCGGTTCAGGGCATCGACTATGAGGAACCTGCAACCCGTTCGGTTGTTGGTGCGGAAAAGCACCTTGATGAAGTCCATGATGGCGGTGCCAAAGCCCTGACCGGCAAAATCGCTGCTGGTGCCGAGACGACCGATGAGGACAGCGGGGAAGCGCTTCAGTGTCTTGTCGCGCAGGTCGGTGTCGTCAAGAAACTGCTCCTTGTACTCGTCGGTGATGCGGTTCGTCAAGCGGATGCTGTCGTTGGAGAGCGAGAAGGCCGTGACGATAGTGTCGGGCTGGTCTTTAAGGCAGAAGAGATAAGTCTTGCCGAGCAGACGGTGCTGGTTGACGAGGCAATCCTTGGCGAAGAACTCGTCAAGGTCTGCTTCGCCACAACTGAAGGGCTTGCACTCAGACAGTTTCTTCTCCGAGGCTCGAACGAGGTCGCATCGGGTCAACAGTTCGTCAACGGTCATAGTGCGTCACAGGTTTTCAGAAAATTAGAAACCACCTGTGCCTCGTGGCGGTAGTCCTCAGTGCCGGGGTTCTGCTCGGTGAGGTTCGCCTCGCTCTCAAAATGCTGTGCCGTCTCGCCGTAGAGCGTCGGGATGGCTCTGATTGCTGTTGCCATAGATCTTAATACGTATTAAATGTGAAATTTCGGCTTCTATATAACTAACGGTTATTTAACTGTTTTGCCTGGGAACGCGGGCGTCCTCGCCCGCATCTGTGGCGGGCGAGGACGCCCGCGTTCCCAGAGTCGGCTGCAAAGGTACAAAAAATAATTCAAAAAAAACGCATTTGGGGAAATTAACACGTTTAGGACACAAATACCGTTCAATTTGTCAAGAGAGGCGTTATATTGGGGATGGGAATAGTCCCGGAAAACAATTTAATTCTATTAAAATGATGAACGCACTTTCTAATTGCTTTCATTTTCTTGTCACTTTTGATGGTTCAACGTACATTTTCTCTTTCCCTACCGTTGGGTCAACCATGTTACACATTTGTCATCCTATGTCAACTCCGTCCGCATCGTGACTCTCATCGAATCCGTCCGCTCTGTTTTGTCACCCTTTGCACCCCGTCGTAACCCTTTGTCAACTAAGTCCGCAGAATGACGATTTTCAGGCCCCGTAAATTCCTCGCGGTAGAAATACGTTGCAAAAATATACTGAAATTCGGTTACTACCAAATTCCAGCCATCAAGTGTTAAAAATTAAAAGTGATTAAAAATGAGCGTTTTACAAATAGTTAGTATTAGATATTCCTGGTTGTTTATACCCGTTTAGATACAGTATTGGATTGCGTCTTAATGGAGCAATCTTCGGTTAGGGGTGGGGGCTGTATCTTAGCCAAACGAAATTTTGTAGAGCCAAATAGTGCAACGCACAACGCCGAAAAGCAAGCGCAGAAAGGGCAGGAAAAACCACAGGAACTGACTCTTTTCTGAAAAGCACTGACTTTCGCGCGAAAAGCACTGACTATTTTTCGAAAAGCACTGACTATTTTCCAAAAGTCAGTGCTTATTTTTGAAAAGTCTCAACCTACTAATTGTCAGGCGGTTAGAAAACCGAGCAAAACACGGTTTTACACTGCTTGAAAATTCCATCCCGCCGCAGGTCTCCGCCGCTCGGTTGGAGCGGAAAAGTCCGTAGAGTCCGTAGAGTCCGTTGCAAAAAACACTCCGCCTGTGCGGGTGAGAGCAGAAGAGAGCGGCAAACCGCAGGTTGGAAATTGCAAGCGGCCCTGGCTTTTCAGGAAAGCCAGGGCCGCATGTCGATGGTTGTCGGCCAAGGCGGCAGGGTAAAAAGCCGCACACCTCGGGAAAGGCTGTCGAATCACTTGTAGCAGTAGCCACCGTTGACCTCTATCTGGCTACCGTTGACAAAGGGGTTGTCGATGCAGAAACGGTAGGCATCGACCACCTCGTCGACGGTGGCAAAGCGGTGGATGGCCGTCTTCTGGCAGATGCTCTGGCGTATGGCCTCGGGCTTGTCCTTCTGCCAGGGCGTTTCCACAAAGCCGGGAATGATGGCATTGACAGTGGTGCCGGTGCCCTCGAACTCCTTGACCAGGTTGCGGGCCATGGCACAGACGGCAGCCTTGGCCACACCATAGGCCAGCACCGTGGCGTGGGGCTGGACGACGGTCTGCGAGCCAGTGAAGAGTATGCGGGAGCCTGGCGGGATAAGCGGGAATAGCTCGCGCACGAGGATGAAGTGGGAGTTGACAGCCACTTCCATCTGGCGGTCCCAGTCATGGTCGGTGGTGGCGGTGAAGGCCCTGCGAATGCTCATGCCGGCGTTGCACACGATGCAGTCGACATGGGTGGTCTGGCTGCGCACGTAGTCCACGAAGCGATAGACCTCGGTGCGCAAGCCCTGGTCGGTGGCGATGGCCTCGAAGTGGTCGAGCCGCTCGGTGGGTGCCGGGCCTACATGGGTGGCGAAGACATGATAGCCCTTGGACAGTAGCATCTTAGCCACGCCAAGGCCTATGCCCGACGTGCCGCCGGTAACGATGGCATACTTCATCCTCATCACCTACTTGCCTAAGCCTTGGGCAATGAGATACTCGCCTATCTGGACGGCATTGAGCGCCGCACCCTTGCGAATCTGGTCGCCGGAGAGCCAGAAGGTGAGGCCATTGTCGTCGGACAGGTCCTTGCGCACGCGACCTACGAACACGTCGTCCTTGCCAGCCGTGTCGAGCGGCATGGGATAGGTGAGCGTGGTGGGGTCGTCGACGAGCGTGCAGCCCGGGGCATGGGCTATGGCCTGCTGGGCCTCGGCAACGCTGATGGGGCGCTCGGTCTCTATCCACACGCTCTCGGAGTGGCTGCGCAGCGAGCTAACACGCACGCACATGGCCGAGCAGCGGGCGTCGGTGTGCATGATTTTGCGCGTCTCGTTGTACATCTTCATTTCCTCCTTAGTATAGCCGTTGGGCTGGAACACGTCAATCTGGGGAATGACATTGTAGGCCAGCTGGTGGGGGAACTTCTTGATGGTCTGCACACGCCCGGTCTCGACCATCTCCTTGTACTGCTGCTGAAGCTCCTGCATGGCGGCGGCACCAGCACCGGAGGCGCTCTGGTAGGACGACACGCGGATGCGCTTGATGTGGCTGAGCTGCTCTAAGGGCTGGAGCACGACCACCATCATGATGGTGGTGCAGTTGGGATTGGCAATGATGCCGCGCGGGCGCACCAAGGCATCGGCGGCGTTGCACTCGGGAACGACGAGGGGCACGTCGTCGTCCATGCGGAAGGCCGACGAGTTGTCGATCATCACGGCACCATACTTGGTGATGGTCTCGGCATACTCCTTAGAAGTGCCAGCACCGGCCGACGTGAAGGCAATGTCGATGTCGCGGAAGTCATCGTTGTGCTGGAGAAGCTTCACCGTGAGCTCCTGGCCACGAAAAGTGTAGTGGCGGCCGGCGGAGCGCTCAGAGCCAAACAGCACAAGCTCGTCCATGGGGAAATTTCTCTCATCGAGCAGGCGAAGAAACTCCTGCCCTACGGCGCCGCTGGCGCCTACAATAGCTACTTTCATGAGTCTGTTTCAATTTGTGGGTTCAATTTTGGCTGCAAAGGTACTAATTTTTTGGGAGTTAAAGCCCAATAGTGCAAAAAAAATAGTAACTTTGCAACCGAATTATGGAACTGCTGAGAACATATTTCCCCATCACCGACCCCACGCTCATCTTTTTCGTGGTGTTGCTCATCATACTGTTTGCGCCCATCATCATGGGCAAGCTGAGAATACCCCACATCATTGGCATGGTGCTCGCAGGCGTGGTGATAGGCCACTACGGGCTTGACATACTGGAACGCGACAACTCGTTTGAACTCTTCGGGCGAGTGGGGCTATACTACATCATGTTCCTGGCCGGACTGGAAATGGACATGGAAGGCGTGAAGCGCAACACCAGGTGGTTTCTCGTCTTCGGACTGCTCACATGCCTCGTGCCATTGGGGCTGACCTACGCCATGGCCATCACCATGCTACACTACTCGCCAGCGGCGGCCTTCCTGCTGGGATGCATCATGGCATCGAACACGCTCATCGCATACCCCATCATTGGCCGATACGGCCTGCAGCACCATCCATCGGTGGCGCTGTCGGTGGGGTCGAGCATGCTCTCGCTGCTCATGGCTCTGGTGATGCTCGCTGCCTTCTCGGCTACCATGGAGGCGGGAAGCAACGGGAGCAGCACCACCGAGCAGATACTGTTCTACCCACTATTCCTGCTCAAGCTGCTGGCCTTCATTGGCGGTGCCATGTTCGTCATACCCAGGCTGGCGCGCTACTTCCTCAGACGATACAGCGACGCAGTGATGCAGTACATATTCGTACTGGCCGTAGTGTTTCTGTCGGCATCGTGTACAGAGCTTATTGGACTCGAAGGCATATTCGGAGCATTCCTCTCCGGACTGGTGCTCAACAGGTACATACCCCACGTGTCGCCACTGATGAACCGCATTGAGTTCATTGGCAACGCACTCTTCATACCCTACTTCCTCATCGGAGTGGGAATGTTGATCAACGTAAGGACGCTCGCACAGGGGCCACACATGCTATGGGCCGTGGCACTCATCGCCTTCGTAGGCACCTTCGGAAAGGCTGTGGCGGCCTACGCTTCAAGCCTGATGTTCAGGCTGACCAAGGCCGACGGAAACATGATGTTCGGACTTACCTCGGCCCACGCGGCCGGAGCAATAGCCATGGTGATGGTGGGCATGAGGATAGAGGTGGCACCGGGAGTGTACCTCGTCAGCGACGACATGCTCAACGGCGTAGTGATGATGATACTCGTCACGTGTGTCATATCCACACTCATGACCGAGCACGCGGCCAAGCAAATCATAGTGCAGCAGAGAAGCCACCTCAACAGCAAAAACACTGCCAAGGCCGACGACGACGAGAAAATACTGCTCTGCGTGAAGTATCCAGACATAGCACCGCAACTGCTCTCGCTGGCGCTGCTGGTGAGAAGCGAGAAGCTCAACCGTGAGCTGGTGGCACTCAACGTGGTGTACGACGACCACCAGAGCAGCGACAACAGGGAAAAGGGAATAAGGCTGCTCGAACAGCTGCAAAGGCAGGCCAGCGCAGCAGAGGTGGAGCTACAGACGCAGGTGAGGCTGTCGACCAACATAGCCAACGGCATCAAGCACGCATTCAAGGAAAAGGCTTGCTCGGAAATCATTATGGGCATGCACGTACACACGGAGGTGACGCAGAAGTTCTGGGGAGAATTCATACAGAGCCTATACAACGGACTCAACAGGCAAATACTGCTCATCAGGCTCGTACAGCCACTGAGCACACTGAGAAGAATACAGGTGGCAGTGCCAAGCAGGGCTGAGTTTGAGCCGGGATTCTACAGATGGCTCGAACGCATAAGCAGAATGGCCGAGAACCTGGACTGCAGAATACAGTTTCACGGGAGGAAGGAGACGCTGACGCCCATCGCTGAATTCATAGAGGCACACCACGCAAGCGTGAGGGCGACATACACCACAATGGAACACTGGAACGAGCTGCCACAGCTCGCAGCCAACATCAAGGAGGACCACCTCTTCGCTGTGGTGACGGCAAGAAAGGGAACCATATCATATAAGAACGCCCTCGAAAGGCTGCCAGACGAGCTACAGGAGCACTTCTCGGGAAAGAACATGCTCATCATATTCCCCGACCAATACGGCAACCAGAAGGAAGACAGCATGAGCTTCACCGAGGCACAGCACCACGAGGAAAGTTCGGTGTACGACACCATACTCAAGTGGATGCACAGAAAGAAAAGGCAATAAAACGATAACAACAGCAAACATGATAACGACAGAAAACATAACCAAGAGCTTTGGCTCGCTGAAAGTGCTCAAGGGAATAGACCTGCACATAGACAAAGGCGAGGTGGTAAGCATAGTAGGACCCAGCGGAGCTGGAAAGACAACGCTGCTGCAAATCATCGGAACACTCGACAAGCCAGACTCCGGCACAGTGAAGGTGGACGGAATAGACACCACAACACTCTCGAGAAAAGAGCTGGCCGACTTCAGAAACAGGCACCTGGGATTTGTGTTCCAGTTCCACCAGCTGCTGCCAGAGTTCACCGCCATAGAAAACATCTTGATTCCGGCTTACATAGCCAAGACCTCGCAAAAAGAGGCAAGGCAGAGGGCCACGGAGCTACTCAAGTTTATGGGACTCGCCGACAGGGCTACCCACAAGCCCGCCGAACTCTCGGGAGGAGAGAAACAGCGAGTGGCAGTGGCCAGGGCACTAATGAACAACCCGGCAGTGATACTGGCCGACGAGCCATCGGGGTCGCTCGACACGAAAAACAAAACTGAGCTGCACCAACTGTTCTTCGACCTAAGAGACCAGTTTGGGCAGACCTTCGTCATCGTTACACACGACGAGCACCTCGCAACCATCACCGACCGCACCATACACATACACGACGGTATGCTCGCCGACAGTGCCGACACGCCCGCACCCGCGCCCGCCAACCCCGCGAACACTGTGCCCGGCGGTTTTGCCGCCGGGGAGCCGGCCCCCACCCCCGCGTCCCCCCAGTCCGCGAACACCGTGCCCGGCGGTTTTGCCGCCGGGGAGCTGACCCCCACCCCCACGTCCCCCCAGTCCGCGAACACTGTGCCCGGCGGTTTTGCCGCCGGGGAAGCCGTCAGCACCGCATCACCCTCAACCCCCGCTGAACCATGATCGCCCTCGGAAAATACAACACCCTCAAAATAGTCAAGCGCGTAGACTTCGGCCTCTACCTATCGGAGCCAGCAGAAGGCACCGCAAAAGCTGATGACCCGGAAAGCGAGATACTACTGCCTCTGCGCTACGTCACGCCCGACATGCACATTGGCGACAAGGTCAGCGTATTCATCCACTTAGA
>Ga0247608_10005820_pt1 | contig 13216 bp, 10 predicted proteins | sample 176DNAGHGlowgp2_FD_193490 | JGI IMG/M metagenome (GOLD analysis project Ga0247608, IMG submission 193490) | Sheep rumen microbial communities from Palmerston North, Manawatu-Wanganui, New Zealand - 1766 DNA GHGlow gp2 | ecosystem: Host-associated > Mammals > Digestive system > Stomach > Rumen ...
CCCTCCTCTATTATGTATCTGAAATCCTCCCAGATTTTGGCATTCCGGTATTTAGACTTGGCTCCTTTTGGTACCTGAACAACTACTTGGTTGTAGGCACTTTGCATAAATACCTCCTTATTCTTAACATCAGGCGGGGTGCTTGCAAGCAACGTTAGTTTTTTTAATGATGTGCATCCGTCAAAAGCAGATATTGATATGAAATTTACACTTGAAGGGACAACAACTTCCGTTAGATTCGCGCACTGATAAAATGCGCCGATACTGATTTCTTTGACAATCAACCCATCTAAATCCATATACCGTTGTCCCAAAGAGCTCAATACGCTACAACCCTTTGTGTTGGGCACGACTTCTGGTATTGTTACCTTACCCGATGTGGATTTACTGATAGCAGCCTTACCGCTATAGGGGTCATCAGACATGACACTACAGGGCCATTTCTTATTTTCACTCTGTAAAACATCATCAATATAGAATGTCATAGTGACACCCTCTTCAGTCGTCGATGTAACATAATCACCATATTTGTAGTCTTTTTGATTAGGGTCAGGATTAGGGTCAGGATTAGGGTAGGGATCTTTATAGCACTCAATAGTCCAATAGCCAGAGCGTCTTCTTGATTCCCAGTCACCGCGTTTTTTCCTATAATACGCGTTACATGAAACACTGCCTGACCCTTCTTTATCAGCTCTTACTATTACATAATCAGCGCAACTAGTCACAATACTTACTGGAGGCATACTAGTCCAATCGGTATAATCTAAATATGTATAGTCGGAGCCATAGAGTGGCCCTGGCACGTTAATTCTTAGAGTTTCACCCACTTTAAGTCGGTAATCATACGCCATTAAATTTGAAGGCAACAATGTAATCAGCGCAAATAATAATAGTAATCTTGTTTTCATATCATTCTTGTTTTTGCAAAAGGGGACGAAAAAGGGCGTCAACCATCCGATGCTTATTCTCAGCTTCTTGGTTACCGGCAAGTGACCATACAATGCAAACAAGTAAGAACAGCTCACGCCCTAATAGACGTGAACCTTCTGGACTGCTTGCTCTCGCATTGAATATTTTGCCGGTATTCGAAGCAGAGAGAGACAAGAGCAGAAAGCTCAAGTATCAAAAAAGACTGTCGAAGGGGATCAGACGGCCATTTCTTTTACGCTTCCCATTTGCGGATTAGTAATAATTGTTGTGTAAATGTCTCTTCCCTTGGGAGCGCGGCCCGTTTTATGGTGCCGCCTTTCGCTGCCTTGGCTCAGATTTCTCCCCGCGCCGTCAGGCTCTCCCCATTCATTCGTCGTTATGTCATATTGCTAATTGATTATGAGTGGTTAATATTGCTGTTATTTCTTATCTTCCGAACAATTCTTGGTGTGTGCCAAGTCGAACTATTTCTATGACATTCCCATCTGTCCAAATCAAGAGGAAATCGTCTTCGATATGGCATTCTATACAGTCTTTATATTACCCATGTAGTTTATGTGGAAACAAGCTTTTTGGTAGTTTCTGCTCGTTTTCGAGCATACAAAAGACATCATTCAGCTTTGACAGTTTCACAGGATTATTACGATACCGTTTGAAGTCTCTTTTGAACTGTGTGCTGAAATGCAGTGTTTTCATCCTTATATAGACTTTACCATAGCATCAACACTACTGGTGTCTACAGTCCCTGCATAAATGCCACGACGGCTTTCTTCAATAGCCTGTATGGTTTCTTCATTGGGTTCGTCGAACACAGCGTCAGTTAGGACCATTTCCACGTAGCTGTTAAGACTTCTATTACTAAGAGATGCCCGTTCCTTCAGCATATCTATCAGCTCAGGACGGAAACGGAAAGAAGTCTGTCTTTTTTTTACTGTAGTATCCATAGCTCTAATTTATACCATAATTCTATGTCATAATCATGTCATACGACTTTTCAACCGCAAAGATAACTAAAAAAGCAGAAAGGACAAAACTTTTCGGCTAATAATTATCAATGTTGCTGTCTGCAAAGCTCGGAGACGGCCACCCTTGCCATTCCTGACATTTCTTTAGGTCAACGACAAGTCATCTTGCGGCCGAAGATGATATACATAAAAAGACAGAAAAAAACATAGCCGTCTATGCCGTTTTTACCGTATCACACTGAAAATAAACGCATTAATGACGGCTATGTCTGACAGAAACCATGCCGTTAAGGTGCCGTCAAGATGCCGTCATTTTGACGGTTTGCGCAGACAGAGGTAGTAGCCACGGTCGTTCTTGTGCTTGAGGCGTTTCCAGCGGAGTTTCCTGATGGCCTTGCCGAGGTTGGTGAGGTTGGGAATGTCTCCAGCCTTGACACCGTGCTTGCTGAGTTCTTGCTGTATGGCGGCGGTGGTCCAGAAGTTATCGCGCACATGCTGCGACGTGGGTTCGAAGATCTGTGCGAGCACCATCTCTATGGGCGACTCCTGCTGGTACATGCTATTGTGCGCCTGTATCTCGCGCTCATCTTCGCTGGTAAACCAGTAGATGCGGATCGTAGCTCATGCGGCAACCATCTGTGAGCCTGGCTTCGCCAACCAGCAAATTGCACTTGGCCAACGACGTATAGAGGCGACCCGCACTCTCGTGGGCATCCCTCAGAAACGCCGTATAGTCATCAGCGTCAAGCGTCTCCTGTTGGTACTCGCAGCGCACGACAACCTTCAGCGTCACCCCGCTCACTCCGGCGAAGGCAAGTAGCGTGTAAGGTATCTGACTCACCCTGCGCCGCAGCTCCGTCACCTGACGGATGCCCTCCGGGCAGGGGATGGTGAGAAGCACGAGCCCTGTGAAGGCAATGGGTTTTGAAAGGCTGCGTCCGAAGGTGGCTGAGAACAACAGGTATGGCAGGCGGTCGCTGTCCTCTATGAAGTATCGCGGCATGCCATGCTGCATCATCAGGCGCGACTGCAGGGCAATGGCGGCAATGCGGTCGGCCGCCTCCTTGGTCTTCGGTGAACGCATACGCTCCACTACAACACTAAGTTCGGTGGAGACTGGGGCGCGGAACTGCCCCGCTTTGGTTTGTATCTTCGTTATTTTCATAGGTGATAGGTTTTACGTGATGGATGCTGGATGATGGGTGATGGGTGTTAGGCGATGAGCAAGTGGCAATCGCTATGAGAGAGCTAATAGAGGTTCTTCGCAAAGAAGGGAAAGACGAGAGAAAATGGCGTCCTTTTTGTCGCACCAGAGGCATAGCGGTGTACAGCATGGGGTATGAAGGGGATTAACCCCCCGCCTTTTTGTCGTTCGCCTATATTCAAACAGTAGAACGCCTATACCCAAACGGCCGAACGCCTGTACCCGATAATTAAACGCCAATACTCAAACGTCAGCACTATTTTTTCAAAGAGCACCTTAAACGGCACCTTGGCTACATCTTTTCAGCAGCACTGACGGCACCTTAACGGCATCTTGACGGCACTGTTTCCAGCCAACATAGCCGTCGTTAACCGACTCACATACATAGCATTACGCAGAAAACGGCACAGACGGCACAGTTCCGTCTGTTTATATTTCTGTATAGATGTCAGTCTTGCCAAGTTGAGACTTCATCAGCTTTGGATGCTCGCCCTTTGTCCACGCCTCCAACTGCTTGCGGGCAGAGTACTTCGTCAGATTAGCGAGGACGGCAAAGTCCTTAACGGTCACATAGCCCTGCTTCAGGCACTTTTGCAGCGCCTCTTCCATCTTTTCCTTGTCGTTCAGCAGCGCCTGCGTGTTGGGGTTATCCACCCGCATGAATCCGTGGTAGAGCCATTTCTTGATGGCCTTGTTCCAGAGCTTTCCGGGATTGTAGTCCACTCCCTCGAGCACCACGTCGCTATCCTTCACCTCGTCGGCATCGGTAATCACACGTGTCAGCCCCAGCTTCGGGACGAACGAGCCAATGGGCGTGTCTATCCTGTAGCCCATGGCCATCAGTTCGGATGCGCCCTTGATGAACTGCTTGAAGGCAAACTCTATCTCGCCGTTCCTCGTGGCATAGTGCTTGGCGCAGAACTCGTCAACGCCTTCTATACTTATCTTGTACCCCTTGGCCGGACGCGCATAGACTATATTCCTTCCGTCCTTTCCCTTGACGGGTGTCGGATGCACCTCATACGGGAATCCGTTCTTCTTTCTTGGCATATATCTTATCTGATATCTTAATTAGCTTGCAACATTTAAGACACACCGAATAACTGCTAATGCTGTTATTGTTTTACCCTCAAAAAACATACTGCCACCCTGCGCTCAGGGACTTCTGTGCCTCGCGAGCGAGGCGTGCTCCGTCTACGGTGCTTTCGGCAATATTCGCTGCAAAATTACACATTTTTGTTGACTTTGGCGCAAGATAGAGGAAAAATATGTTTAAAGATGGTGGAAATTGTCATTTTCCTGCTGTTCATGTAGGGTTGTTTCATTTTGCCATTGATGGTTGTCAGTATGGCAGAGCACCATTAGCGGACCTTAGGTACTTGTAGGAGGAAGCGCGCAGCAGAAGAGTATGGTCCCCCAGCGGCAAAAGGGCTGGGCACAGTGGTTTTCTGGCAGACTGAGTTTGCAAAACAATGGTGTGGAGCGGCTCAGAGGGGAGAAAAAGAATAGAAAATAGGTGAAAGCGAGTTTTTTTTATGGACGAAAAGTTGGGCGTATGGTAAATTATGATTAATTTTGCAGCCGTCTTACGCGAATTCAGTAATACAAACACCTTATAATACATGGCAAATGTAATTAAGTTACACAAAGGCCTCAACATAAACCTTCAAGGCAAGGCAGAAGAGAAGCTCATAGGCTTAGCGCCGAGCGGCAAATTCGCCTTGGTTCCCGACGACTTCGAGGGTGTCACCCCGAAAGTTGTGGTCAAGGAGGGCGACATGGTCAAGGCCGGCGATGCGCTGTTTGTCAACAAGCAGCATCCGGAAGTGAAGTTTGCCTCGCCTGTTAGCGGCACCGTCCGCCAGGTGACAAGAGGCGACCGCAGGAAAGTGCTCTGCGTGATGGTGGAAGCGACCAAGGAGCAGAGCTATGTAGACTTCGGGAAGCGTGACGTGAAGAAGATGACTGGCGAGGAAGTGGTGCAAGCGCTGCTTGAGGCAGGCATCTTCGGGTATATCAACCAGCTGCCCTACGCCGTCGCTGCCACTCCGGCAGCCAGGCCGCGGGCAATTTTCGTCTCTGCGCTCAGGGACAAGCCCTTGGCCGGCAGCTTCGACTTCGAGGTGAAGGGCCAGGAAGAAGACTTCGTTACTGGCCTGGAGGCGCTGTCGAAGGTGGCCAAGACCTACTTAGGCATTGGCATCCAGCCCGACTTCCAGGCAATGTTGCAGGAGCGCGGCGTTGAGCGCTTCGTCACTGTGAACATCTTCGACGGCAAGTGCCCTGCTGGCAACGTGGGTGTACAGGTGAACAACGTAGCCCCTGTGAACAAGGGCGAGGTGGTGTGGACCATCGGCGACCCCACGGTGGTGCTCTTCATCGGCCGCCTGCTGAATAGTGGCAAGGTGGACCTGAGGCGCCGGGTGGCCCTGTGCGGGAGCGAGGTGAAAAGCCCCGCCTACGCCGACATGCTGGTAGGCCAGGAGCTGGCCACGCTGGTGAGCAACAGCTACGACGCGAGCCACAGCGTGCGCATCATCAACGGCAACGTGCTCACGGGCAAGCCAACCACGAAGGAGGGCTTCCTGGGGGCGCACAGCTCGGAGATAACCATCATTCCCGAAGGCGACCAGGCCGACGAGATGCTCGGCTGGATTATGCCAAGGCTCAAGCAGTTCTCGGTGAGCCGCAGCTACTTCTCATGGCTCTGCGGCAAGAAGGCATACGCGCTGGATGCCCGCATCAAGGGCGGCGAGCGCCACATCATTATGAGCGGCGAGTACGACAGTGTGCTGCCCATGGACATCTATGGTGAGTATCTGATTAAGGCCATCATCAGTGGCGACATAGACCGCCAGGAGCAGCTTGGCATTTACGAGGTGAGTCCTGAGGACTTTGCGCTGTGCGAATTTGTGGACTCGTCGAAGCTTGAGCTTCAGCGCATCGTGCGAGAGGGCTTGGACATACTGCGCAGGGAGAATGGATAGGGCTACAGGGGAGCGCGGAAATACCGCGCTGTACAGAGCTCTTTAATGTTGAACGCAAAATGCTGCATAGAAAATGAAAGCACTAAGAAATTACCTGAACAAGATAAAGCCGGACTTTGAGCCCGAGGGCAAGCTGCATGCGCTGCGCTCGCTGTTCGACGGCTTTGAGACGTTCCTCTACGTTCCAAACGACACGTCGAAGACTGGTGTGAACATACACGACGCCATCGACTCGAAGCGCATTATGAGCATGGTGGTCATCGCCCTTATGCCTGCCATGCTGTTTGGCATGTACAACATCGGGTATCAGAACTACCTGGCCGCTGGTACGCTGGATGGTGCCTCGTTTTGGGAAGTGTTCTGCTACGGCTTCCTGGCCGTGCTTCCCAAGATTCTGGTGAGCTACATCGTGGGCTTAGGCATCGAGTTTGCGTGGGCACAGTGGAAAGGCGAGGAGATACAGGAGGGCTACCTGGTGAGCGGCATCCTCATCCCCCTCATCGTGCCCATCGGCTGCCCGCTGTGGATGCTGGCCCTTGCCTGCGCCTTCAGCGTGATCTTCTGCAAGGAGATATTCGGCGGCACTGGCATGAACATCTTCAACCCGGCCATAGCTGCTCGCATGTTCCTCTTCTTCGCTTATCCGTCGAAGATGACTGGCGACCAGGTGTGGGTGGCCCAAGACACCATCTTCGGCCTGGGCAACACACTGCCCGACGGCTTCACGGCAGCCACCCCGCTGGGGCAGGTGAGCCAAGGCATGATGCCTGAGGCGAGCGTGTGCGACATGGTGTGTGGCTTCATCCCCGGCTCCATCGGCGAGACCTCGCTGGTGGCCATTGCCATCGGTGCCTGCCTGCTGCTGTGCACTGGCATCGCCTCGTGGCGCACAATGCTCTACGTGCTGCTTGGCGGAGCCGTCACGTCGTTCATCTTCCACAAGACAGGCATGTCGCCACTGACTACTGCACAGCACTTCATGCTGGGCGGCTTCGCCTTCGGTGCCGTGTTCATGGCCACCGACCCCGTCACCTCGTGCCGCACGCACACGGGGCAGTACATCTACGGATTCCTCGTGGGTGCCATGGCCATCATCATCCGCGTGATGAACGCGGGCTATCCAGAAGGCATGATGCTTGCCATATTCTTTGGCAACATGATAGCTCCGACCATCGACCACTTCGTAGTGGAGCACAACATCTCGAAACGTTTAAAGAGAGGAGGTAGAAAATGAGTAAGTTAAATACTAATAGTAACGCGTACATTATTATATATAGCGCGGTACTCGTAGTCATCGTGGCCTTCCTGCTGGCTTTTGTCTACCAGGCACTGAAGCCCATGCAGGACGCAAATGTTGAACTCGACACGCAGAAGCAAATACTCTACTCGCTTAACATCCGCAATCTTGACGGCCAGGAGGCCCAAGCCAAGTACCTCGAGGTGGTGAAGGAGATTTTCCCCTACGATGGTCGCAACTATTATAAGTGCGAAGTGGATGGTAAGGACATCGTAGTGGTGACGCTCAAAGGCATGGGCCTTTGGGGCGGCATAGGCGGCTATATTGCCATCGAGCGCCCTGCCAACACTGTGTATGGTGCCTATTTCAACCATGAGAGCGAGACAGCCGGCCTTGGAGCCGAGATTAAGGACTCTCAAGCCTGGCAGGAGAAGTTCATTGGCAAGAAGTTGTACAAAGAGGGCAGCGATGGCATTGCCCTGTCTGTAGTGAAGAAGGTTGAAGACCCTCAGACCCAGGTAGACTGTGTGACTGGTGCCACCCTTACCTCGAATGGCGTTGACGACATGCTGAAGGCTTGTCTGGAACATTTCCCTGAAGAACTTAAAGCAAAGCAGTAGAACTATGGCATTACTAAGCAAACAAAATAAGGAGGTTTTTACCAACCCGCTAAACGTTGACCATCCTATCCTGGGCCAGGTACTGGGCATCTGCTCGGCATTGGCCGTGACGGCTCAGCTGAAGCCCGCCATCGTGATGGGCTTGGCCGTGACTGTGATTACGGCTTTCTCCAACGTTATCATTTCCATCATCCGCAACACCATCCCCAACCGCATCCGCATCGTGGTACAGCTTGTGGTGGTGGCGGCTCTGGTGACCATTGTGTCGCAGATACTGAAGGCCTTCGCCTATGACGTGAGCGTACAGCTGTCGGTATATGTGGGCCTGATTATCACCAACTGCATCCTCATGGGGCGCCTCGAGGCGTTCGCCATGATGAACAAGCCCTGGCCCTCGTTCCTCGACGGCGTGGGCAACGGCCTTGGCTACGCCATGATCCTGGTCATCGTCGGAGCCGTGCGCGAGTTGCTCGGCCGTGGGTCGCTGCTGGGCTTCCAGCTCATCCCCGACGCTTGCTACGACCTGGGCTACGTGAACAACGGCATGATGACCATGCCTGCTATGGCTCTCATCCTCGTGGGTTGTGTGATTTGGGTACATCGTGCATTTTTTTATAAGGAGAAGTAATATATGGAACACGCTATAAGCTTATTGTTTAGGTCGATATTTGTCGACAACATGATTTTTGCCTTCTTCCTCGGCATGTGCTCCTACTTGGCCGTGTCGAAGACGGTGAAGACGTCGCTGGGCCTTGGCCTGGCCGTGACCTTCGTGCTCACAGTCACCGTGCCAGTGAACTACCTGCTTCAGACCAAGGTGCTCGGCCCGGGCTGCCTCGTCGAGGGCGTAGACCTGAGCTACCTGTCGTTCATCCTCTTCATCGCCGTCATTGCTGGCATGGTGCAGCTGGTAGAGATGACTGTGGAGCGCTACTCTCCATCACTCTATGCGGCACTGGGCATCTTCCTGCCGCTCATCGCCGTGAACTGCGCCATCATGGGTGCCTCACTCTTCATGCAGCAGCGCATACTCATGGATCCGTCCAACTCGCAGGCCATCACGAGCGTCTGGGATGCCATTGTCTACGGCTTTGGCTCAGGCATAGGCTGGACGATGGCCATCGTTGCCCTGGGGGCCATCCGCGAGAAGATGCAGTACAGCGACGTTCCCCGCCCCCTGCAAGGCTTAGGCATCGTGTTCATCACCGTGGGCCTCATGGCCATGGCCATGATGTGTTTCTCTGGACTAAATATATAAATAGGTTATGGCACAATTCATCTTATATAGCATAGGAGTGTTCCTCCTTGTCATCATCCTCGTGGTGATAGTCCTGTTAGTGGCCAAGAAGTATCTCTCGCCATCAGGCAATGTAAACATAGAAATCAATGGCGACCGTACCATCAGCGTCGCCCAGGGCAACTCGCTCATGTCGACGCTCAACGAGAACGGCATCTTCCTTCCCTCGGCCTGCGGAGGCAAGGCCTCGTGCGGGCAGTGCAAGGTGCAGGTGCTTGAGGGCGGCGGCGAGATACTGGACTCTGAGAAAGCCCACTTCTCGCGCAAGGAGCAAAAGGCTGGCTGGCGCTTAGGCTGCCAGTGCAAGGTTAAGGGCGACCTCAAGATCCACGTCGACGAGTCTATCCTCGGCGTGAAGGAATATGAGTGTACGGTCATCTCCAACAAGAATGTAGCTACGTTCATCAAGGAGTTTAAGGTGCAGCTGCCCGCCGGTGCCCACATGGACTTCCTGCCAGGAAGCTACGCCCAGATCAAGATTCCTGCCTTCGACAGCATCAGCTACGCCGACTACGACCGCGACCTCATCACGCCAGAGTACGTGCCGTCGTGGGAGAAGTTCAAGATGTTCGACCTCAAGTGCACGAACCCCGAGCCCACCATCCGCGCCTACTCTATGGCCAACTACCCAGCCGAGGGCGACGTGTTCATGCTGACGGTACGCATAGCCACGCCTCCGTTCAAGGCCGACAAGAGCGGCTTCATGGACGTAAACCCCGGCATTGCCTCGAGCTACATCTTCTCGCTCAAGCCTGGCGACAAGGTCATCATGTCCGGGCCTTACGGCGACTTCCACCCCCACTTCGACTCGAAGAAGGAAATGATATGGGTGGGCGGCGGCGCAGGCATGGCTCCGCTGCGTGCCCAAATCATGCACATGACCAAGACCCTGCACACGACCGACCGCGAGATGCACTACTTCTACGGTGCGCGCGCCCTGAACGAAGTGTTCTACCTCGACGACTTCCTGGGCTTGGAGAAGGAGTACCCCAACTTCCACTTCCACCTGGCCTTAGACCGCCCAGACCCGGCAGCCGACGCCGCGGGCGTGAAGTACACGCCGGGCTTCGTCCACCAAGTGATGCTGAACACGTATCTGAAGGACCACGAGGCTCCCGAGGATGTGGAGTACTACATGTGCGGCCCCGGCCCCATGTCGGCAGCCGTGGTGTCGATGCTCGACTCACTCGGCGTTGAGCCAGAGAGCATCATGTACGATAACTTTGGTGGCTAAGGCACCTTATCCCATTGCCAACTGTCGATGAATAAAAACAAGCTTTCTATAGCGGCAGTGGCCCTGAGCCTTTTCGTAGCCACTGCGACCAGCGGTCTTGCCGCAGTAGTGGTCGCTCCAACCGACACTGTACCCGGAGGTGTCGCCACCGGGGAGACAGTGCCCTACTCCACCCTCGCGCCCCAATGGCGCGAGGGTGAAGTCATTGTTAAACTGCGCCAGCCAGCAGCTGCTGCCCGTCTAAGGCTCCCGAAGGGCATGGCATTAGCCACCTCCACTGTGCCCAGCGGTTTTGCCGCTGCAACCCTCGCCCCCACCACGCCAACCATCGGCAACAACATCAGCCTACTCACCTTCGACACCACGGCCATTGCCAGCGTGCCCGAAGCCATCAGACAGCTCAGCAATCTGCCCGAAGTGGAGTATGCCGAGCCCAACTACCTGTGCCACATCCTGCCCCACGTCAGCACCGCCGAGGCCTCACGCGCCGACGAGCAGTGGGGGCTGAAGGCCATACACGTGGACGAGCTGTGGCAGCAGCCACTCATCAGCAGTAGGCGACCCGTCATCGCCATCATCGACACGGGCGTCGACGTGGACCACCCCGACCTGGCTGGCAACATAGCCCCCGGCGGCTACGACTTCGTGCGCAACACCGACGACATCACAGACCCCAATGGCCACGGCACCCACTGCGCCGGCATAGCCGCAGCCAACGAGGGCGGGCAGGTGACAGGAGCCAACCCGCAGGCACTCATCCTGCCCATAACCGTCATGGACCAAGGTGGCAGTGGCGACATCAACAACATCATACGCGGCATCAACCATGCCGTGGAGGCCGGTGCCGACATCATCTCACTCAGCCTGGGCGGAACGTCGTCGCAAGCCTACCAGGATGCCATCAACGAGGCATCCGAGCACGCCATCATTGTGGCAGCGGCAGGCAACAGCGGCTACTGCATGGTCGAGAGCCATCGCGACCTGCACGGCATAGCCGAACCCCACGTCCCCGCCTTCCCAGCCGCCATGCCCGGCGTCATCGCCGTCATGGCCACACAGGAAGACGGCTCGCTGGCCCAATGGAGCAACTTCGACTGCGACGGCCCGCTGCGCCCCATGGCCGGCACAGGCTACAACTACGAGCTGCGCGTCCCCGGCAGCCAAATACTGAGCACCATACCCGGCGGAGGCTGCGACTACAAGAGTGGCACGTCGATGGCCTGCCCCTTGGCGGCAGGTGCCATCTCACGACTGTTGCAGTGCCGCACCTTCGAGAGTCGAGAGCAACTCGTGCGCACGCTCATCGTGACCTCCGGCAACCACATCGACCTCATGGCCGCCTACCACGCCACAGAGGCAACACTCCATCCCGACACACTCCACTACCAGGCCGACAGCCTGACCACCATCACCCTCGTGGCAACAGGCGACGGCACTGCCCAGGTGGGCGACGGACTGCACCCAGCCCTCACCACCCATAGTGCCGCCCAGCCCAATAGCGACTCCATTGTGCCCGGCGGTTTTTCCACCGGGAGCACCGCCACTCTGCCCACAGAGCTGACCCTGCCCGCCATCGTCGGCGGGCTGGCTGTCACGGCGCTGGCCCCCCATGCCTTCGAGGGCTGCACCACACTCACCACGATACACCTGCCCTCAACGCTCGAAGCCATCGGCGACAGCGCCTTCCACGACTGCCCTGCCCTCTCCGACCTCTACCTTGACGGAGAGGCAGCGCCACAGACCAGTTCCACAGCCTTCGACGATGACGCCCAACAGCACGTCAGCCTCCACCTGGTAAGAGGCTATACCGCCGGCTTCGCCGCCGCGCCCGTGTGGCAGCACTTCAAGAACTGGTGCGAACAGCCCCTGCGCACAGGCAACCGCTTCATAGCCACCATCGACGAGCCCAAGGGCACCAGCATGACCTTCCTCATCTACAACATGGAGCGCGGCTACGCCCAGGTGGGAGCCGGACAGACCGCCATCGACATCAGCACCGAGGGCCATCTGGTAATACCCAAAACGGTACGCGGCCTCAGCATCAGGCTCATCGGCCGATACGCCTTCCTGATGTGCAGGAGGCTCAAGTCGATTGAGTTCCCCGTGATGACAACATTCATCGACGCAGCAGCCTTCACCTACTGCGACAGCCTTACCGAGCTGAAGCTGCCACGCGCCGTCACCACCATTGGCAACTTGGCTTTCGCTGTCTGCACACAGCTACAGACACTCGTGCTGCCACCCATGCTGTCCTCCATAGGCCCCAGCGCCTTCAGCGGATGCAGCAGCCTAAGCACCATCTACGCCCACATGCGCAAGCCACCCTACCTGCCCGACGACGCGTTCCTGAACGTCAATCCCCTAAAGCCCAATGAGAAGTCCCTGCACCCCAACGCCATCTACGACAACGCGCGACTGCTCGTGCCGCCCGGCTGCGGCGACCTCTACGCCCAGGCACCAGGCTGGCGACTGTTCCGCAACATCGTGGAGATGACCGACGACTATCGCGACCCAGCCGGCATAGAGACCATCACCGCACCCAGCGCTTTTGCCGCCGGGAACAACACATCTGTCTACACCCTGCAGGGCCAGCGCGTGGCCACTACCCTCGACAGCCGCCACCTGCCGCCAGGCATCTACATCGTCAATGGCCGCAAAAGAGTGGTGGGCGGAAGATAAGCGTTCATGGGGGTAATCATGGACAAACATGGGAACAAGGAAATGACCGACGAATACACACCG